>ENA-OSET01005495-OSET01005495.1-sediment-metagenome-genome-assembly--contig:-NODE-5495-length-10674-cov-2.974049_pt1 | contig 10674 bp, 12 predicted proteins | sample MGYA00237882_ERZ534229 | MGnify/ENA primary metagenome ERZ534229 (study PRJEB26408, sample SAMN06266212) | sediment metagenome | isolation source: Hudson Canyon methane seep mesocosm | place...
AAGTCTAGTATATTCAATAAAAGAAGCCTAAACCTAGTATGTGTTGATAATGTAGTCGCCGCAATGGTATTTCTTGGAGAGACGGATCGAAAAGTTGATAAAGAAGTTTTTATTATTTCTGATGATAATGCACCGTGCAATAATTATTTGGATGTGGAAAATTTGCTTATTAAAAAGTTATTGCTGAAAGCGAATCCAATACCATTAATTCGAATATCGTCTTTTTTACTGGGTATTTTACTTAAAATGGTTGGTAAGCCGCAAAGCAATCCACTCGTTAAGTACAGTGACCAAAAACTCATCTCGTTTGGTTTTATAAAGCCTATTAAATTTGAAAAGGGTGTTAATAAATTTGTAGATTGGTATCGGAAGCAATGAAAATACTTAATGTTAATCATACTATTGATTCTGTAACGGGTGGAGGTACTGCAGAACGAACTTTACAGATGAGTCGACAGCTTATAGCTGATGGAATTTCTTGTTCAATCCTTACAATGGATCAGGGAGCCACTCCAAGAAAGCTCAAGGGTGGAAAAATTATTGTGATTCCATCTATCTATAGGCGCTTTTATATTCCTAAGTATCTATTTTATGGAATTAGAACAGCTGTTAAAGATGCGGATGTTATTCACATTATGGGGCATTGGACGGTATTAAATGCACTGGTTTACTTGGTCGCGAGAAGCCAAAAAAAACCATATGTGTTTTGTCCTGCTGGTGCTTTGCCTGTTTTTGGAAGGTCAATATGGTTGAAGAAGATGTATAACGCTGTCATTGGCAAACAGATTGTCCAAAATGCAGAGAAGTGTATTGCAATTACCGAAGCAGAGAAAATTGACTTTGAAGAATACAAGATTGGGAGTAAGTCTATTGTCGTGATACCTAATGCAGTTAGTGAGCCTGAATTATCATCAAATGATGCAGGGTATTTTCGCAAAAAATTCGGCTTAAAAGAGCGACCTTTTATCTTATTTCTAGGTCGATTAAATTTAATTAAGGGCCCCGACATACTACTACATGTGTTTTGTCAATTGACAGAAATGTTTCCAGATATTGATTTGGTGTTTGCAGGACCTGATGAGGGAATGCTAGCTGAACTGAAGACGATTACTACCTCTGAGGGCGTTGAAGACAGGGTACATTTTTTAGGCTATGTTGGTGGTGAGGATAAGTTTCATGCTTATCGATCGGCAACGCTGCTTGTTATTCCTTCTAGACAAGAGGCTATGTCACTTGTTGTTCTTGAAGCCGGAATAAATGGGACGCCATCTGTCTTTACAGATCAATGCGGATTAGATGAACTGGCTCAGACAGGGAGTGGTGTGATGGTTTCTGCATCAGTTGCAGGGCTGAGACAAGGTTTGATAGATATATTATCGAATCCAGAGAAAATTGTTGCTATGAAAAGTAATATTAGAGAAGTTGTCAAATCAAAATTCTCATGGAATACCATAACTCGAAAGTATAAAAATATGTATGAGGCTTTAGTGACCTAAGCATACCCGCCTCACGCTAGCGCCAACTTAGGAATACGCCTCATAATGATCGCTTACTTTACAGGATCTATCGAGAGCTCTCCAGTTTCTAAGTCACTGATCAATAATTGACCATTTTCATTACTTACGCCAACACGTGCACTTTCAGAAATCATCGGCACAGAGTATTTATTGGATTGGCAGGAAATCAATCCTGTTTTATCCGCTTTACGTATCACCACTGTATCGGATGGCTTTGTTGGCATACAGGCTGGCGTTAAATACGGCAATATGTGAGGCTTTTCGGCCTGCTCATAATTGGCTAGCGGCTGTTTGCCAGTGTAATCCCCCCAATAAATAATAGGAGTTAGACGCAGGAACTCAGATATACTAAATGGAGGAGTTTTCTATAAAAAAATACGACACACGACAGCCAAATACTCAGTATCTTAAAGCAATAATTATGGCTTACAACTTACAACTTACAACTTACAACTTACAACTTACAACTTACAACTTGAGACAACCGCCTAAAGGGCTAGTGTTTCACAGTGATCGTGGGTCACAGTACACGAGTAAACATTACCGTATTTTACTAGATGATTTTGGTATGCGTGCGAGTATGGGTGATGTCGGAGCCTGTTGGGATAATGCCGTTGTTGAGCGCTTTTATGGAAGCTTCAAGCTGGCAGGATATATAAAATTGCTCAGCCAACCCGTGAGCATATGGAAAAGGATGTTGCGGCTTACATGAGGTATTACAACCTTAAGACCCAAGGTTAAAACCGAGCCCTAAACTATAACTTTTTCGAAACCATACTTACTTGGGTCAACACAACCTAACAACTCGACAATATGCGTTAAGCCCCCTCCAGCACGTATATTTGAAGCATCAATTCCTAATTTCATAGCATTGGAGACCCACTAGAAGACTCTGAACGCTCTATTCTTCCTCTCACAAAAAACCTTTTATTTTGGAAAACTACTAATAAAGCTCCTAAAAAAATAAACGGTGTAACGCTTCTATGGGCAAAAAAGGCGCCTAACAGAATCAGCATATAAAACAACATTTTAGACCTATCCTTTTTATAAGGAATACTCGTCTTAATTGGCTTAAGAAAGGCCTGAATTATAAGCCAAGTACCAATAAGCCCTGTTTCAAAAATAAGCCTTATGATATTAGCATTAGGGTTAGCTATCTCATTGGTTCCAAGATAATTATTTGTTACCGCCGAAGCAGAACCAAGACCTGTCCCTACCAATAAACCTAAAATATCAAATTCTAGCACTTCAGAGACCCTGTGCCAGACAGGAGAAATATTGTTCATAGATACACTTAAAATTGACGCCACCTCTTCTCCAGCCGACAGGGTCTGATAAAGATCATAAAAAGCCTCTATATACAACTGTATTCTTGGTGACATTTCCACACCTACAAAAATTATCAACACCATCAACACTATAGCGCTTAACGCTCCTATCAGCCGACTAACAGATGTAAAACTCAAAAAGAACATCATCAAAAGCACTACTGAAAACAATAAACCTAAAAGCCCTGAAAACGATTGAGTCAAAATCATAGCAGTGACTATCATAAAAAAAATAGGCTTAGTTAATTTTCTCTCATTTAACCATATATCTTTTAAAGCTAACATTGAAAGACCCAATATCAAATAGATAAATGCATCTCTGGGTTCACCCGCCAGACCGTGAAAACGATTGCCAGGTAGTCTCATATCACTCAAATGTCGCGGCAAGCCTTCAAAAGCCCCACCAGACATGTATATAAGGGCAAGGTCTAAAAAACCAATGCTGAGCGTTAAGAAAAAAGTGAACTTAAATATTTTAAAAAAATAATTTATCGCCCTCGGTGTTTTAAGAAAATAATTGGCCAACATTACATAATATAAAAAATAATATAAAATTATGCCGTATTCAAAAATAGGCCTGTAAACAAAAGTGGGCAATGATTCTGAAAAAGTATAATGATCACTGATATAAACTTCAGTATAAATACCATAGCAATAAGAACACAAAGCAAAAATAAGATAATGAAAATACTTCTTATACACTGCAGGAATCCGAGCGAAAAAAACATGATTTCGAACAACTAAAAACCTAAGCCCTAAAATTAAAAGCACCATCAATTGTAAAAACTTTGAAATACTTATAGCCACACCAAAAATTGGAAACGCCACAATAAATAATAGCAATGGCTCCATCAAAACAGACCATACATAGGTTTTACATAGAACTGAAGGATTCTTAGACTTGCTCTCAATCCCTAATTGATCATCAGCGAACATTAGATTAACTGCCATGGAAAAATAACCCTACGCCACTCACCAATCAGAGTATATAACTCTGAATTTAGACCTCGCTTGAAATGAGCGATGCCTTTTGGTGTTGACTCATTTAGCCCGCCAATATCAAACCATTGACTCCCACTCTTTTTAGCATATAAAATCGCATTCCATAGCAATACATAGTTAACATTCAAAGCACGTCCTTTCTTATCCGTTGTACCAATAAGATAAGTGCTTGTATCTCCATGACGAATGATAACTACCATCCCAAGACAGACACTAGCATCAGCATCTTCCTCTTCAGTCGCCCATAGCAAAGTAAACTCCCAATCTGGGCCTACTTGGTTCGCTAATGATGATATTAATCCAACGGGTATTCCTGAAAAATCATTAGCTTCTTGAAGCTGACTATATCGTGTTAACAACACATTTAACTCATCACATTTACCATGAGAAATTTTAATGCTTAAATTCCCTCTCAATCCTTTACGAAGACAATTGCGCCACTTCCCGTTTAAACCTTTCATCATTTGATCTTCATCAATAGTTAGTGAAAGCAACCCCGACCCTGCACTAGGTACAGGCAATTTCCTTAACCCCATTTTTGTTAAGTGTTGCCCCCCAATATTTAAACTTAACATCTCTGGCGCAAGTTGAATCACCCACCATAATTTCTTTCTACACTGCTTCATTAAAACCAAAATAACTTCAGACAAAATCACTTCAGTTTGACCTTCTTTAACATCGCCAATTAAAATCGGCCCTCGATTCATCCTTGCTATGCCACCGAGAAAAGGAATGCCTAACGCAAGAAACTGTGCCAGTGCCACCGGTTCTCCCTTATCATTCACAACAAGAAATCTAAAAACGCTCCACTTACTGGTTTGCTCTTTACTCGAACCATATTGCCAGCTTTGAAGTATATTCGTCTTATGACATTGACAAAAATAATGATCCCACTCTAAGCGCTCTATCTGTTTTACAAAATACACTTTAATCCTCTTGAATAATCACATTTTTAAGGCTTGATCTTATTTGCTTCAGACTCATTGAACTATGCACGGGTAAAAAAAAAGTTTTGTTTCGAATTGTTACCGCTTCTTTATACTTACAATTATCACTAATCACCTCTGGTGGCAAATCAGGCCATGTAGTTACAGGAACCCCTGCCTTTTGCAACTTATAAAATATTTCATTAGCACGATGACTGTCATCGCCTATAAATCTCGCCAAATAAGGTGAATAACTTATATTCAAAGAAATATTTTGTTCGCCAATAACTTTCTTACTTAACAGTTCTCTACACCAAAGAAGATAATTATTGTCTCTATAATCTCTCTCTTTTTCTAATTGAGCAGATAATAAAAACAATAATTTCTTTGCTAAAAAACTCATTTTTGGATGCGAAAAAGGCTTTGAATCCACTTTACATTCATCCTCATAAAAACCCATTACCTTTTGTTTAGACCTAAAGCCAACTTTCTGCATAATACGCTTTACTAACCAAACCAATGAATCTTGTAACGATGAATCGCCACCACCACTAACCATCGCATGATATATCTCTTCTAAAACAACTTTATCTGCCGGGTTATCTAACACCCTTCCAGCCCCCTCTTTTCTCACTACCAACAAACCACCATCAGGTATCGCGAGGAGTTTATGAGGACTAAACAAAACAAAATCCCCAAACTCCCCAATCCCAGAGACAGCCTTTAGACAATGCGCACAATCTTCTACAAACCACGCTCCATACTCCTTTGAAAAATCGCTTAATTCATCTAACACTACTGGCTTTCCAAAATAATGTACCGCAATAATTAAGTCCGGCTTATCCTCTTTTAGCAAATCGTAACAAGCGGTTAGATTAGGCGCACCATCTTTTGATATCGGAAAAAACTTCAACGTCACGTTTAAACTACGTAACGGGATAAGCGATGCATTACAAAAATAATCAGGAACCCAGACTATAATAGAGTCCTTCTCCATCACACGCATTCGGAACTTGGCAACCAAATAAAAAGACCAGGCTGAACGTGAAAGCCAAAAAACCTCCTCGTTACCTTTTAGCCATGGTGTTGCTAATTTTCGATCTGATTTATTTCTGACCAAGAATACATTAAAGATATTCCTCCATGAAGGCAACGGAGCTAGGGTTATACTATTAGTCATTTATAGTTTATTGACTGTGCCCAGAAGTCCAACATCTTTTGCGCATTTCTATAATGGAAGTCTGCAGCTCCACCAAGAAAAGAATCTAATAGATTGTCATTAAAAAGAACATATTCATAACTTGTGTCTTGAAATGCTGCCGCATCGCGACGTATGGCCAACGGAGAAACACTCTTTGCATTATCTCCTCGAACACCGGAATAGATATATTTAAATTTACGACTGGCAACGGATAAGGCCTCTTGGCAGAAACTATCAATATCACCAAAAGTATAGGCAAAATGTTCCACCTTATTTCCCAGCTTACTCTCCATATGTTCCGCGCTTGCAATCAATTCATCGACAAGCTCCTTATTTGAAATACCCTCAGCCAAGCGAGCATGCCTTTTGGTGTGCCCCCCAATAGTGTGCCCTTGTTCTAGAAGCGCTTCAAGGTCTGGCCACTGCATATTGCTCCATCCCTTAGGGATTTCTTCTTTTTTTGCCCCGGGAATAATATGCTTAGCAATAAATTGATGGGCTTCCTCACGATTCTGAATCTCTACAAAATCAGAAACCACAAAAAAGACTGCCTGGATTCCCATTGGATTTAATATCTTTTCAGCAACGGTGCGGTTGCTGATTAAACCATCATCAAAGGTAATAAGAACGTTATCACCAACCACAGGCTCATCACCTGAAATCATCTTTTCAAATTTTGCAGGAGAAACAATCCTCCTGTTTTGTTGAATCCAAACAAGCTGCCTTTGGAAGGCAGCTTCTTGATTTGGGGGGATATCATGGAAGATTAAGACCCTTAAGTGATTGTTATTCACCATCCTCAGCTTGGCCCCAACATTACGAAAAAGCCGAAAGACTGGGCTAGTATAGGTCAAGGTTTTATGATGTAGAGACATTAGTCAGACTTCTGTGAATCGTTTAATTTTTCTGTTGCTTTTTTTCCGCTTAAGATCGCTTCGTCACTCCATAAATATTTCCACAACCCATAACGTCCGCAGGGAATAATATCCTGCTGATTAAGATAGTCATGTACTATCTTAACGGCCGGTTTTCTATTGTTATCAAAAAGCACATAGCCATATTTAACATCAATTGTTTTTAAGAAAACAATTTCATCGTCTTCTTTTAAGATATCGATTTCAATTAACTTCTCAACCACGTGATCTACCATTTTTGACCTGTCTTTGGGTAATGGATTGTCATTCCCATAAGAGGTTTCTACAGAGATTGAGCTCATGCCAGCTGGTGCCACATGATCAGATTGATTTGATGGAAAACTAACTCTAATAAATGGATATTCTTTTTCAAGAAAGTAGATCCAATTCTTTTCTGAGATCTTCTCTCGATTCACTCCAATGTTCACGACAAACATAGAATTGGTCCGTAGTTTTGAAACGGCTTCACGGACCTCATCAGGTGCATCGGGAATAATCTTAATCAGTTCGGGTAAGGGTAAAGTACTCAACAATTTGCCGTAAGGAACAACTCTTTCATTGTTAAATTGAATTTCCCTTTTTTGCACATCGATTTGAGTCGCTTCCATCCCTGTGATTATTCGCTCCTTACATTTGTCAGCTAAACGTTTTCCAATGTTTCCAAAACCATTCAGTTTTGGGTATCGATAGACAGCATTCACACCAAAACCCTTGCTTTGATCCATCAATGCCCCTGTCACGACGTCTTCTGTTGAAGGTCTTGGGTGGCGGACGTTTACCCATTCCGTGGTTAGCTCTTTGGGATCAACTCCCCAAAACTTTTGGCAATAGGGAAGCATAAAGTGTTCTGCAATCCCTTTTCCAAACATGAAATAGACCCAGTCCTCGTAATTCTTGATCTTAACTCGATCAGTAAAGTCGTTCTCGATAAACCCAAGAACACAGTCTTTTACAATATCAACAGGCAACCCATAAGTGTTCGCTTGAAATGGGTAACGTGTCAGAACTTCGTGTGACATAATCCAGGCATCCCTTTCACGAACATCCATCCCTACTTCTAGCTTATCCATTAAATCAAGGATATATTGATTATTGGTATGCAATACGTGGATACCTTCATCAAAAGTAAATTCACCATCTACATGTGATCTTGCCTGACCACCTGTCTCATTTCGCTTTTCATAAATGATTCCATTCCCATGATAACAAGCACTTAAACCTGCTAATCCACCTCCGAGAATAATAGGCCGATTTGTCATTGTATTTTCCTCAACCAGAAAGCCAGCTTACTTAACAAAGTACCGTTTCCTTATAACATTATGATAAAACATTGATGCGTATTTACGAACTTCAGGTAATTGTTGTGGTGACAACAGATAAAAAGTTGGCAAAAATAAAAATGAAGGTAGCCACGTTAAATAAGCTGTATATTTTATACCCACACCAATTCGCTTAAAAATAATTCTCTTGAGTGACTTTAACTCTACATCAGTAAGTTCCTGTTTTTCTTTAACCTGAGCAAACAGATCCTTCAACAAAATATCAATTATCTTTATATTTTCTTTATTTCTTTTTCCACAAAGTGGATCACCTTCTAAACGTAGAAAAGCAGCCAATATTTTAGCATCAGGATGCCCAAGAAAATTTTCAACAGCCTCATTATGAATTCGCCGAGTAACTTCTTGCTGGGCATCACAAAATTCTATTGACTGTCGATCATCATGTTGTCGTTGCAAAAGGTGAAATTCTTGAATAACGGCGGCACTATAACGCTTCAATGCAAGTCGCGTAGTTACCTCAAAATCTTCTGCGCGAAGGTAGTCGTGATTAAATCCGCCCGCATCGAGCATAGACTGTTTCCGAAACGAAATCGAAGGGTGCCAGATTGGACAAAGAGCGATTAAAATATAGCCAAGAAACTCACCATAATTATCAAGTTTCCGTTTCCAATTTCCCAAAATCTTTCCATTTGAGTCAATGGTATGCTCCCAAGAACAAACAATATCAATATCAGGGTGACTTTCTAAATAGCCGATTTGCTCCTCAACACGGTTAGGTAAATTCACATCATCTTGATCAATACGAACGACATAAGGCGTATCAATCATGGCGAATGCTTTATTCATTGTTTCAGAAACGCCTAGGTTAACTTCATTTTTTACCAAACGAATACGAGGATCATCATAGGACTCAATAAACTTCACCACTTCTTTATCAGGACTACAGTCATCAATAATGAGATATTCAAAATCTGAATAGGTTTGATTCAACGTACTATCAATAGCTTCTTTCAGATAGGGAAGGCCATTGTAGACACAAGTTAGTACGGTTACTTTTGGTTTCATTAAATTTTAGTTTTTTTATCTAGTTGTTTTTGAAATATATTTGAAAAAAAGTCCCTCAGAAATGGCATTTTTAATGGGTTTACAGCCTAGCCGTCTGTAGAAAGCTATGACACCTGGCGTATCAACATCCATAACTAAAAGAATTCGACTAGCTGAAGATTCTTTTTTTAAATAATCTATAACAGATAACAATACATGAGGAATAATCCACATCCCCCTGGCATCAGGAATTGTAAATGCACTGCCTAAACATGCATCACTTTCTGCTATTATTTGTTTCTTAAAAGGAGTTTTCATTAGAGGAGACTGATTTGCTTTTTTAAAAACGATCAAGTAGCTGACTAATTCATTATCTTTTTCTGTTATGAAACATTCAAAGTTATTATCTCCAATACTCTCGATAAATTGCTTGTCATATTCCTGCTTTTCTCCCATATGAGGATAGAGATCTGCTTTGATCTTCTCTAGATCTTCAGGCTTTGCGCGTCGTACCAGCATTGAGTCATCCATAGCTGGTAGAGAGTAGGGCTTACTAGTTAGGTCTAGCTCAAAATAAACAAAGCGCCATTTTTCTTTGGTATGATAACGCGCGTAAGCAACTGTTTGTTTTAGTACTCCAGAAAAGCCACTCTTCGTAAAAATTTCACGTACTCTTTCGAGTTTATTAAAGATACCCATTTTTACCTTAAGTTGCGTATTCAATTTAAAAGATTTTACCACCACCATTAACAACAATGTTTGTACCATTGAGATAGTCTGATTGATCTGAAGCAAGAAATGAGATTGTATTCGATATATCTTCAGGATATGCATTCCTTTTCATAGGATTTTGGTAAGCAGTCATCTCAATAAGTTTTGAAGGCAAACCATCTAAGAGGGGCGTTTCTACCATACCTGGTGAGATCATATTTACAGTACAATTATATTGTGATAGCTCTACTGCCATGGTTTTGGCCATGCCCATAGCTGCATATTTTGAAGTCACATAATGTGATAATCCCTTAGGTGGTGACCCAATACAATATTCAGTTAATAAGACAATAAATTTAGTTTTATGTTTTGCGTATATTTGGTTATGTAATGCTTTTGTTACACAATGCATTGTTCTTCCGGGCTTCGCTGTTGTTTTACTTGTGGGTGCTGATCATATGATACACTATTTTTATTATTTAAATCTAAAATGCTATTCTTGGCTTTGGCAACAGATCCAGTTTTTTTGGTTACTATATTGAGGTACGAAACACACATAAGGACAAGGTGCCTGAAGAGTGGATTAGAAAGCAGACTCTGGTTAACGCAGAAAGATATATCACTGAAGAGCTAAAAGTTTATGAGCAAAAAATATTGGGTGCAGAAGAAAAAATAATGGCCCTTGAAACACGTTTATTTCAAGAGCTAGTGCTGGAAATGGCCAACTATATTACACCCATCCAGGTCAACT
>ENA-OSET01005496-OSET01005496.1-sediment-metagenome-genome-assembly--contig:-NODE-5496-length-10673-cov-41.454700_pt1 | contig 10673 bp, 14 predicted proteins | sample MGYA00237882_ERZ534229 | MGnify/ENA primary metagenome ERZ534229 (study PRJEB26408, sample SAMN06266212) | sediment metagenome | isolation source: Hudson Canyon methane seep mesocosm | place...
GGCTTTGGCCTACTTGATGTATGGATGAGTCATGGCGATCGTGTTGCAGCACTCCCTGAAGGTTTTAAAGTCATTGCTAGTACTGATAGTGCACCTTTTGCAGGTATGGCTGATGAAGAAAGAAAATTCTACGGCGTTCAGTTCCACCCTGAAGTAACACACACAGTGCAAGGACAGCGAATTATTGAACGCTTCCTAACTGAAATTTGTGAATGTGAGATGCTATGGACCTCTGCTCAAATTATTGAAGACAGCATTAAAACAATTCGTGAGCAAGTGGGTAGCGATGAAGTATTACTAGGCCTTTCTGGTGGTGTTGATTCATCTGTTGTTGCTGCATTATTAGATCGTGCTATTGGCAAGCAACTTACCTGTGTATTTGTTGATAATGGTTTACTTCGTCAAAATGAAGGTGATGATGTAATGGCCATGTTTGCTAAAAACATGGGTATCAAAGTTATTCGAGTTGATGCTGAACAACGCTTTCTTGATGAACTTGCAGGCGAAAATGAGCCAGAAGCAAAACGTCGTATTATCGGCCGTGTATTTGTTGAGATTTTTGAAGAAGAATCTAACAAACTCAACAATGTCAAATGGTTAGCTCAAGGTACAATCTACCCAGATGTTATCGAATCAGCAGCAGCTAAAACAGGTAAAGCTCAAGTAATTAAAACACATCACAATGTGGGTGGCTTACCTAAACATATGACATTAAAACTACTTGAACCATTACGTGAACTGTTTAAAGATGAAGTCCGTAAGCTAGGTGTTGAACTAGGCCTTCCTCGTGACATGGTTTACCGTCATCCATTCCCAGGTCCAGGCCTAGGTGTTCGTATTTTGGGTGAAGTGAAAAAAGAATATGCAGATCTTTTACGTAAAGCAGACAAAATCTTTATCGATGAACTTTATGCCCACGATCTTTATGACAAAACAAGCCAAGCCTTTACCGTATTCCTGCCTGTTAAATCTGTAGGTGTGATGGGTGATGGTCGTCGTTATGACTATGTTGTATCACTACGTGCCGTAGAAACAATCGACTTTATGACAGCACGTTGGGCACACCTTCCTTATGATTTCCTTGGTTTAGTTTCTAATCGAATCATTAATGAAGTTGAAGGTATTTCTCGTGTTACCTACGATATATCAGGTAAGCCACCAGCTACCATTGAGTGGGAATAGTTGTTAGCCACCAAAAATCAAACAAGCCCTTGTATATCAAGGGCTTTTTTTTACCTAAAGTTTACAAAGATGTTACAAAGTATATAATAAAAGCAATAGGTTAAAAAAAATAATACAAAGGATGTAACAAAGCATGGCAACTATTGTAAACAATAAGAAAAAACCAGCAAAACGCATCAGAAAAAACAAAGGCAACTTTCACATTGATGGCGTTGAAATACTGGATGGCGACGTAAAGATATTCAAAACTCTGGCTGGCGGTGACTTTTGGCAATGTAGAATACGAGTTACAAAGGAGAAGAAATACTACCGTCGCTCACTTCGCACAAAAAACCTAACAGAAGCAAAAGACAAAGCAAAAAATGTCTATTTGGATATCATTTCTAAAATCAGAGTTGGAGAACCAATTTTTGAGCAAAAATTACCGGAACTGTTAGAGCGATACATACTAGACGAATTAAAGTCTGTTGATTATGGCGAGAAAAAACTAAGTCGCGTAAAGACTATAGAATCCCAAATGAAGCACTTTCAGGCATTTATTGGCAAAGAGCAGTTAAGCCACATAAGCCCAGAACACTTCAGAAGCTACCCGCTATTTAGACGGAAAAATCACCCATCCATAAAGCAGGCAACAATTATAAATGAAGCTTCCAGCATTAAGCACTTTTATAAATGGGCAATAAAAACCGGGCATGTCGCCCCACATCTAACGCCAGACTTTGGCAGACTCCCAACATCAAAAAAACTAGGCGAAAAAACAACTAGAAAAGCTGTTAGTGATGAGCAGTGGAAGCTTATCACCATCTACCTGAGACAGTGGAACAAAAATATAAAAGATAAGAACGAAAAAGACATGCGCCTATTCATGCGTTATTTCATACTGCTACTAGCAAACACAGGTTTACGCTTTGGCGAAATGAGACTGCTGAAATGGAAAGACGTACAAGCAAGTGAAACCAAAGATAGCAAGCAAGACCCGCTAAGAATGAAGCTTACAATTAATGTAAGAGAAGGAAAAACAGGAGCCAGAAAAGTAATAGCCAAACGAGGAGATATTTTAGAAAAAATAAAACGCTTCTCGAAACACACGAAGCCAGAAGACCTGATATTTACAGGCAACCAAACAGGAGAAGCCATAGTTAAAGACACCTATTACAAGTACTGGAAGCTTATAATGACTGATACAAAATTAACCGATGAAGTGGAAACGCCAGTCTTTTACAGTCTCAGACACACCTATGCCACATGGAAGTTACACGCTGGAGTTGACGTGTTTACCTTGTCGGAACTAATGGGTACCTCAGTTCAAAACATATCAGACCACTACGGTCATATAGACCTAGACAAAAAATCAAACCTTATTATGCGCGATGTGAAAAAGGATAATGACGGGCAAATAATCATCGATTAACACCCCAATAAATAGCTGTATTACTCGTATTACAGCTTATACGTCTATCGTCAGCATCTCATCAAAATGTAGCTCTATTTCAGCCATTGCTATAACTGGTAATTCAAGCTCTTCATGTAGTGACTCAAGCTTGTCTTTATAGAGCGTATGAATTACATCGCCTAGGGTTACTCCTTCAATATCAGCTATAGCTGTTATAAGTCTTTTTAGTGCCGGTGTAGTTCTAAATGACAGCCTATGACGAGTGTTTATATTAGGCATAGTTATTAATAGCCCATTTGTCGTTCTTTACGTTTTTCTGATGCTAGGTAATGGTAAAGAGCGAGCCTGATTATATTGCTATCAGTTTCGTTAATACTCCTGCTATACGCGTCAAGTTCACCAAGTAGAATCTGGTCGCACCTAAAGGCTTTCATTTCTTTTGCCATGGGGAATATTCCTCTTATTTTCGTCTTTGTGTTTTTGTTAAATTTAAAGCTATCGATCCGATGCCAAAATGAAGCGCCTTCATTAAAATATCCAGTTTCTCATTGGTGTCATCAGTTGCTTTTACTGCTTGGAGTGCTGCCTTTAGTTTTCGCTCTACGGCTATTCCATGTAAAGCACTCTCATCTAGCGGCTCTTCAATTTCATTCATAAATTCGCTATATGTCTTCATTACTCATCACCTAGTATCATTCTTATTATTCGAGCTGATTGCTCATCTATTAAATCCAGCTCAGGACAGCTTCGTAAATGAATGCGTTCTCGTTTTTTATCTAGATGTATTAGTGCCTGAGCCAAATCAGTAGGTATATTTTCTTGTTTGATAGTCATTGACTATTTCCTCTCATTTAATGATTGATTGTTATTCCATTTGCTATAGTTACAGCTGTATTAACAAGTAAAAAACTCGCTTACATTTTACTTACAAGTCTCACAAATAGAGCCAGTCCCGCCACTCAGTATTTGTCTTGGTGTTTCTAGACCTGTATAAAAGCCTCGGCAACTAATCCTTTTTTGGATTTCATTTTTGAAATATAAGCTCCGACTGCTTCTTCACTGCCATCACATTCACCATCCACCCCTACTAATCCAACATGCTTATTCCAGTAAGCATTAATGAGTGATTTCAACTTGCTCATCTCTACGTGGCTTGGGCAGTTAATAACCGCATGTATATGGGTTTTTGGTATGTTTTTGTTTTCGGCTTTCCCTTGCTTTTCACCTTCAACAAAACCAAGGTTTAAGATGGTTTTTTCGTGTCGCTTGTATCCGTTGTTCAGCAACTTGCGACTTACACTTCTAATCAAGTTGTTGTACTTCTTTTGTATCTCTTCGCCGCTCAAATCAAACCTGTTTGTCAGTGTTACAACTAATGCCTTATCGTATTGTTTTATTTTTTTGATTGCTTCAAGCTTGTACCTGAAAGCCATGCCAATTTTTGAGTGAGGGTACCCGTTTATATCATCAATAATGCTAGGGAGGTTTTTGCTGTTTTTGGCAACCTCCAAGCACAGGGAGGCAAAATCTTCATCAAATCTACCGCTTATCAATGAGGCGTGTATAAATTGTTTTGCCCTTTCTGTCTCTTTATCTAGTTTGGTGGTTTTTGTATTCATATATCTATTTATAAAAAAATGAAAAGACGTATTACGTCTTGGTATAAATACTTATGTTTCAATGGGGTTACATTTCGTTATAATATGAAGATATGAAGCAGACAGATAACGCGAATAAAGCAAGAGTAAGCAATGCGGATGCGTTTGCCTTGCTGGTGATTGATAGGCTGAATGAGATTGAGTTGGCTCATGACTATACATTCAAATCGTTGAGTGATAGATGCTTGGCGCTAAATCATGTGGGGTTTACGACCGCTAAGGGCGGTGAGTGGACTAAAACTCAAATGTCACGTGTATTGAAACGAGTTGTAGTTTAACCTTTTAATAGGTGTGCGCCTCCAGGTGAGGCTACGCGCGCAGCATCCTGTAAACACTGTCTTTTGATAAGTTGTATTTAGCCATTAAATCTTTAATTATTATTCCGCTGTCCCTATCTTGTTTTAGCTGAGTTACTTGCTGCTCTGTCAATTTTGGTTTGGCACCAAACTTTACGCCATTCTGCTTCGCCTTGGCTATACCTTCAAGCTGTCTTTCTTTGCGTATTTCTGTTTCAAATTCAGCAATAGAGCCAAGCATATTAAAAAGTAATTTTCCTGTTGGAGTTGATGTGTCAATGTTCTGGTCAATAACCACCAGCTCAACACCTCGATTTTTTAAGCCTTCTGCTATTTGAGTTAAGTGGAAAGTTGAGCGGGCAAGCCTGTCTAGCTTTGTAATAACTAGTTTATCGCCTTCACGAACAAAATCTAAACACGACGCTAGTTGTGTTCTATTTGCTGTGGTGCCGGATATTTTTTCTTGGTAAATCTTGTCGCAGCCATAAGTGTTTAACTTGTCACTTTGAACTGTTAATGATTGGCCTACTGAACTTACACGCGCGTAACCGATAATTGACATTATTATATCCTCTAAGAAGTTACAATAATGATATTATAATACATAAAATAATACAATGATTTAATGGGCATTAGAATGTATACATAATAATACTCCATTTCTGACTTGTAATAACCCAATAAATCTGTAGGAATTTATAGTTATACAGATATTGGTGATCTTAAACATGCTATAGTTATTACGCTCAACCTAAGCAATAAAAGCATTAAATTTTGATAACGTAATTTAGATTTGTGGAATCAACTATGAGTAATAAAATCGCATCCCAAGCGCCTACAATATTAGGTAAAGTTGCCTCATTAACAACGATACGAGATATTGAGATTTTTGAATTTAGCTTTATGAAAACTTTAGCTAATATGCTAAATGTGAATGATGTTTCTCTATATAAATTTAACAACCTCAATCAGGCGTGTCGGTTAATCCGGTATGCGACAGACACTGAGGAATCGGGTGGCAAGAAGAGAATAGATGAGACAAAAGAAATTCATATTGAAAAGATAGTTATCCCTGATGAAATAAAAAGAGCTAGAGGCTTGATTGAATCTACAGGGAAGGCATATTCAATTAAAGTTGATAATGATTTTTTGAATATCTACCCTGTTTATGGTCTTAACAATATTGTTGGCTATTTATCCCTCACAATTAATCATGAGCTTTCTGAGGCTGAAAACTTTGCTATATCAAGCTTATTGAATATTTCACAGAATTTTCATAGCTTATTAGAGGAGAATCAGAAGGATAAGCTAACAGGCTTGCTTAACCGTAAGACATTTGATGATAATATTTCGAGAATACAAAGCATTCTGTTTAGCACTAGTCACGAATCAGAACCATATTTAGGAAATGAAAACAGACAGGACAGATCTCGCGACGAATATTGGTTGTCTATTATAGATATTGACTTCTTCAAAAAGATTAATGATACCTTTGGTCATGTGTATGGTGATGAAGTATTACTAATGCTTTCACAAGAAATGAAGAGTAACTTTAGACCCCACGACTTATTATTTCGTTTTGGTGGTGAAGAGTTTATTGCTATCGTCAAAGTTGCCTCTCAGGAAGAAGCTCGACTATCATTTGACCGGTTCCGTAAGGCGATTGAAGAGTATGAATTCCCTCAAGTTGGTCAGGTCACAATTAGCCTTGGTGCGACCTTAATTCTAGATGAAAATACCATAGCAAGTGATATCGTAGGAAGAGCAGATAAAGCTTTATATCATGCTAAAGATAATGGTAGAAATAAGCTGTATTTTTATGAAGACTTGGTTGCTGACGGCATGTTTGAAGATAAAGTCGATTACAGTGAGGTTGAGTTTTTCTAGTGGTCACCTGTTGTTTAAGGCATTCAATAGAGAGATAAATCAAACTCTTATTGATCCTCCATATCAAAGCACCAACACTCATAGTTTTAGCTTAATTAAGTCAAACCATAAATTACAAAGATGTTACAAACTAAATATATAAACACTAATAACAATAAGTTACAACCAAGAAACTATTGAGTGGGAATAGCTTTTTAATATTAACGTGTTGTTTTAATTGGCAATTAAGTTCATGAAAAACTTTCACACTTAAAATAAGCCATTAATTTTAAACGTACTGTTACACAAAATGTTGCACAAAGCTGTAACAACGACAAAGCTACTGGCACATTAAAAGCTGAACGTGCACGACAAAAGAAAACAAAAGCTAGAGATAAAATACAACAGGCACAGGACATTATTTACGCTATAAAAACTTAGCTAACACTGTGCTGCAAATTAAATGCAATTGCTATACCCACCCAAAAGCAGGGTATTATCTAGCAAGCAGTACAAGTATGGTTAATTGATGGAAATCAAAATATCATCACAAATCAAACAACTCATCTAAGCACTCAAACACTGTAATGCTTAAAAACTATGAATACAGATACAACTGGAGCGTTAAGAGATAATATAAGGAGATTTTGAAGTGAGCATTACTACGACTACTGAAGATGAAATTCATACAATTAAATTGTGTGGTCAATTTGATTTTAGGCTACAAAATGAATTTAAAGCGGCTTACGAAGTGGCAGATAAAACAATGCACTTTCTTATTGACTTTAGTGTAACGGAGTATATGGATAGCTCGGCACTAGGTATGCTTTTACTGTTACGCGAATATGCTGGCAATGAAAGTGAAAAAATAACACTGGCAAACTGCGGGCATAAAATTATAGAAATTTTGGATGTAGCCAAGTTTGATCAGCTTTTCACAATTGCATAGCACTGTAAAGTCACCTCAAGGAATGTAATAGCAAAACATGTAAGACACTGAAATTACTAACATTACCTTTCAGTAAAACCCCATCATAAACCATAAGTTGCACACTGATTCTTTATTAATGGTATGTCATTGCAATATGAGTAATTTTATCGGCTATTACTTACAAAAGCCCCCCCATAAGTGGGGTGTGAACTACTTATTAGACCCTGTATAGTGCATGGCTTCTTCGTTTCCTAGTAAAAATAGATGTCTGATATCCAAGGTTTCAAACAAATTGCTGAAAATATCTACTTCTTCATTTTAGATGACATTAAAGCATGCTCTGACTGTGGAGAAGGGATTCTTGACTATATCTATGAGCATCAAATTTCATGTGATGCTAAATTAATATTTGATACCGGCACTCACCGCTGCTCTTTTGGTTGTAATGAAGACTTCTTATCCAGCATTAGTCATTTTAAATCTATCGCCTATATTCTTGGCGATTCGACGGATCACCATGATCCATTTGGTCACTCAGCTATCATTAGAAATAAAAATAGAAATACACATTTTTTTACTAACTATGATGATGCTTTCAATTGGAGTATCGAGCAATAGTCATATCACTTGGCTCTTACCCAATAATTTACTTTATACTGTTTGAAGTTCATTAATTACACTTCTAATATTCGCAGTTCGAAAGGAATTTCCATGGCTCAAAACAATTTCAACGGACAAAGCTTTCTGCTTCGTCTTATCTTTGCACTATTACTTGTCTATTTAACGTATAACCCAAGTGGCTATAGTTTTTATCATTGGACAAAAGAAGCCCTATTAGGTGATGCAATAGCCCTAACGCCGCCCTTTGCCATGTCTGCTGTTGTTTTAGCCATTGGCTGGACTATATATATTCGAGCAACTTTACGCTCTCTCGGTGGTTTTGGTCTAGCTCTCGCTTTCTCATTCTTTGCCATTATTGTTTGGTGGTTAGTTGATCTTGGCTTACTAGGTGTTGATAGTATTTCCATCATGACTTATATAGTTTTATTCCTTTTATCGGCGATATTAGCAACAGGTATGTCTTGGTCACATATTCGCCGTAGAATGTCTGGACAAGCAGATGTTGATGAAGTCGATGAATAAGATCTCTTCTGGACTTTAAACGGAAATGAAAATGAAATTAACTGGAATATTCATAGGCCTGCTTACACTATTACTCATCTCATGTAGTGAACAAAACCACGAGTCTCATCAGCAAGAAAACCTACATAGTGAGCACTCACCACTAGTTTCAGAAGTCTCATCTGATACTTTAAAAAATATGGCCCTTAATCATGATCAGAAGTGGGTAATGGATGATCATACTCGTGCCATTTTCATTGAAATGGCAGCATCATTCTCAAGCTTTGATCATTCAGCTATGGATAATGATGGCCTGAAAAAAGTTGGAGTAAATCTTCAAACTGATATTGATACCTTAATCCAAGGGTGTACGATGACTGAAGAAGCTCATGACCAATTACATATTTTTCTGACCGGCTATATTCCTGCTGTCACAGCACTTTCTGAAAAAGGTCAACTTGAAGATGCTAAAGAAGTAGCGCACTATTTAAACGGTTACCAACACTTTTTTAAATAATTAGATCAAGGAGAAACATATGGCAAATGAAGGATATCACGAACCTATCAATGAATTATCCGATGAAACTCGGGATATGCACAGAGCAATCACTTCATTAATGGAGGAGCTTGAAGCAGTCGATTGGTATAACCAACGTGTGGATGCCTGTAAAGATAATGAACTTAAAGCCATTCTTGCTCATAATCGTGATGAAGAAAAAGAACATGCAGCCATGGTGCTGGAATGGATTCGTCGTAAAGATCCCCGTTTTGATAAAGAATTAAAAGATTATCTATTTACAGATAAAGCTATTGCCCACGAATAGATGGCTGGCAATAAATCGACCATATAAAAAAGGGGATGTTCAATGAACATCCCCTTTTTTTGATTAAGCTAAAATGATTAATTAAACATCATAGTTTGTCGCCGAAATATCACCACCACGACCTGTCCAGTTCGTGTGGAAGAATTCACCGCGAGGTTTATCTAAACGTTCATAAGTATGAGCACCAAAGTAATCACGTTGTGCTTGCAATAAATTAGCAGGTAAACGTTCACTACGGTAACCATCATAGAATGCCAATGCACTACTAAATGTTGGCGCAGGGATACCTAATGAAATAGAGGCACCTACGGCTTTACGCCAGCCTGGTAATGCTTGTGTAATGGCATCAATAAAGAACTGATCCAATAATAAGTTTGCTAACTCAGGATCATTATCAAAAGCTTCACGAATATTGCCTAAGAACTGACTGCGGATAATACAACCACCACGCCACATTAGAGCAATACCACTATAGTTTAAGTCCCAACCATATGTTTGGGCAGCTTCACGCATCAACATATAACCTTGAGCGTATGAAATGATTTTAGAAGCATATAAAGCATCACGAATTGAATCGATCATGTCAGCTTTATCACCATCAAATTCACTCGCTAATTTTGGTAATACTTTTGAAGCGATAACACGTTCATTTTTACGAGCAGATAGACAGCGAGCAAATACAGCTTCACCAATCAGGGTTAAAGGAATACCTAAATCTAAAGCATTCATACCCGTCCATTTACCCGTACCTTTTTGTCCAGCAGTATCAAGAATACTATCAATAAGAAGATTGCCTTCTTCATCTTTTACAGTAAGAATATCTCGGGTAATCTCAATGAGATATGAATCTAGTACGCCATCATTCCATTGTGCAAATACAGCCTGAATTTCATCACCCGACATGCCTAAACCTTCACGCATCAGCTGATAAGCTTCACAAATTAATTGCATATCACCATATTCAATACCATTGTGAACCATTTTCACATAGTGGCCGGCACCATCATTACCAACCCACTCACAACATGATTCGCCATCTACTTTTGCAGAGATTGCTTGAAAGATCTCTTTAATATCTAACCATGCACCTTTATGGCCACCCGGCATAATTGAAGGTCCAAAACGTGCGCCTTCTTCACCACCAGAGACACCAGAACCAACAAATAAGATTCCTTTTTCTTTTAGGTCGTTAGTGCGACGATTACTATCTGTATAGAGTGAATTACCACCATCAATGATAATGTCACCTTTTTCTAAGTACGGTAATAATTGCTCGATGAAGGCATCAACAACAGCCCCCGCTTTTACCATTAACATGACACGACGAGGAGCCTTCAAACTTTCTACAAAGTCTTTCAGGTTATGGCAACCAATCACATTGGTTCCTTTCGCTGGACCTTC
>ENA-OSET01005497-OSET01005497.1-sediment-metagenome-genome-assembly--contig:-NODE-5497-length-10670-cov-4.239875_pt1 | contig 10670 bp, 12 predicted proteins | sample MGYA00237882_ERZ534229 | MGnify/ENA primary metagenome ERZ534229 (study PRJEB26408, sample SAMN06266212) | sediment metagenome | isolation source: Hudson Canyon methane seep mesocosm | place...
TCAATAAAAGGATCAACGGGGCGACCTGGATTCATGAGCTCTTGAAAATGATCTGTGATTTCTCCCTCTTCAATTCTGACGGCGCCTATCTCAATAGCTCGGTCACCATAAGCAGGTGAAAGTCCTGTTGTTTCAAAATCCAGTACAACAACGGTATTAGCCTTTGACATAGTAGTAACTGATTATCCGTAAGTTATATATTTTGAAGTGGGTCTGGCTTAGCAAGAATAGTCCTCAGCCAACTATTTTATAAATCAACAATCACGTCCTATCGATCAAATACTGATCAAGGCTATTACGTGCTTCAGTCATTTTTTCTGAAAGAGTTCTACTTGCAAGTCCAGGTCACTTAGGGTATGCCATATCTAAATATTTGGCTACATGTTCTTAGCGTCCGATGAGCAGACTCAACCGCACCTCTATCTTCTATTTTTTGGATAACAACTAGAAGTTCTTGTGCAGAAATATCTATAATTTGTTTATTACCAATATATGGATATATCCCGTTCTAATCGACTGTATACCCTACCCTTGTATGAGTCAGCCATTTGTTGCATTTTTTTATCAAACCACTCATCAGCGACATACCTAAATGAGCCAATAGGACAAAGTCCTTCAAGGATCCTTTCCTCACCAACTTTGAGTTTAACCCCCTCCTCTTTTGTTACCTTCCTTAATTTTGATGAGTCAGAACCATTTGCAACTTAATTCTTTAATTCAAATGTTTTCTGTCTGGCATCAGAAAGACTGGTCGAGGGGTATGTTCCTAAAGATAAGGTTTTACGTTTTTTGTTAATGGAATAATCTACTCTCCACTAACGGGAGCCATTTGGATTGACTAACAAATATAAACCATTACCATCGGAAAGACGTTTTACTTTAGAAGTGGGCTTAGTATTGCGTATAGTTATATCAGATAGGGGGTTAGTAGCCATTACAGTAATTCCATAGCAAGTTACTGCATTTTCCAATGTTACTGTAAATGTTACTGCATTAAATCGCTGTAGCTCGGACAGTGCTACTGTATCAATAGTTACAATATTGGCGTCACTAATTGTATTTAATGGGGTTGGGTAATGTTTGGAATTTTTAAATCGTATAGATGGTGGCGATACCGGGGAACGAACCTGGGACCTCGGGGTTATGAAGCCTGTTGGACAAATATAAACTTAATTAAAACAATCACTTACTTTCTGCCAAAATCCCATACTCCGTTACAAAGCGTTGCACCGCGTGACGGTCTAATTTCACATCATTGCAAAATCGTTGCACCCAAAGTTTAATCATAACTCGAGTTTCTTAATTTTCTGCATTAGCATCTTGATGTTATTGCCAATTGACACCATAATGCAATCAATCATTAATTGAAAAATAATCAACTATGCCAGCACTCACCATAAAAAATGTTCCTGACGATCTTTATAGCGAACTAAAACATGTTGCCGAACAACACCATAGAAGCATTAATAGTGAAGTAATTGTGTGCCTTAAAAACACATTATTTCCTAAGCGAGTAACTCCAACAGATCGGCTAAGCAACATTCAATCTCTCCGTGCTCAAATAACGCCCAATATCATCACAGCCGAAGATATTGACAATGCTATTGATGAAGGTAGAGCATGATTGTTGCTGATACAAATATCATTTCTTACCTTCTACTTCCCACAACATATTCTGACTCTGCTGATACGCTTTATAAAAAATCCCCTGATTGGGCTGCCCCAACATTGTGGAAAAGTGAATTTCGTAATGTATTAGCGCTTTACCTCAGAAAGAATATTATTACACTTGAAAAAGCACTGCAACTTCAAGAAACCGCAGAGTCTCTGATGGTACAAAATGAATTTGATATTGCGTCTTCACATGTCCTTAGCTTAGTTGATAACAGTAATTGCTCTTCTTATGATTGTGAATTTGTTGCGCTTGCAAATTACCTAAATACTCAGCTAGTCACCCAAGATAAAAAGATATTAAGAGAATTTCCTTCAACAGCTATTTCCATTTCAGGCTTTCTTGAACAGCATCATTAATTACGCAGAAATATTTATAGGATCGTCAAACCCTAATCTGCTGATTTAATAAATACAATCGTATCAATTCCATGTTGCTTTAATTTTTTACGAAGTGATTGTATGTTTAATGATGAAACATAAGGGCCGAATAACACTCGATTCCAATGGGTATCTCCGACCCTTTTATTTTCAATAAAAGATTGAATATTTAATACTGCTAATCGATCCATCATCTTTTTTGCTTCAGTCTTTTGGCGAAAAGAACCTGCCTGTATGTATTTTTTCACCTGTATTCCTTTTCCTATCTTTTCTTCTCGAGTACTAATATTAATTTCATAACTAGGCACAACAAATTCAGTGTTTTCTAATATTGTATAAAAAGCGAATTTAGGCTCAGGCTTATTAACTGCTGATTTATCGTTTAAGGCTGTATTTTGAGGCAGGACATCTTTTTTTTGCCGTAATTTTATTTCCACATCGAAATAACTAAAAAACAATAAAACCACTAAAAATAACAAAAGGTAAACCAAACTGATTTTTTTAACAAATGCTGTGATAACTACCTTCTCTTTTGTTAATAATGTACTTTTAAAATCTTGAACCATATCTACTGACCTTACAAATAATTTTGTTTGTTGTTTAAAATAATAATTTTCACATTATTTCTAATTTATATTGATTATGATAATCCCCCAAAATCATCAATTTACAGTAGGTGATGTTTATTTTCAGGCTAAAAACTTTAGACCATCAGGACTACAGCAGACACGTTGAACATAATAGCTCTTGATTTTGTTACTCTCTGATTAGTGGCAGTACAGGGCCTAATTAGCTATTAATAATGACAGCAATAAAACCCTTTAACATTAGAAATAATTTTTCAATGCAAATTGGTACCAATGTTAAACTCATAAAAACTACTGATTCACATCAAAGGGAAGAAACAGTGGTTACTTAAAACCTCGTTATAGGACTCCAACATATCCAAATACCGTGGACTATCTAAGCCATTAAGAACCCCTACTTCTTCTACCTGTGCATACAAAACAGCATAAAAATGCTCTCTCGTTGATTCTGGCTTTAGCATACACATCACATTAACTTCTGATAGTTGCTCAGCCCATGCAATAATTTCGCACTCTTCATAATCGTTAATGCTAAATAATGATACCCAAAGCCTAGAAAAACTTTGTTCAAAAATATAATTTCGTTTTGAAAGTATCAATATTGTATTAGCTAAAGTTTGAAATGAGGATGGATTTTCACCTAAATCAGCTGTTGCTAGTAACAAAAAAATTGAAAATGCCTGCTGCTCCTGCTCTTTATATAGATCATCAATATTCACATCTAAACCTAGACTTTTTAACTGCTGACTGATCAATCTACTAAAATCGCCAGAATAAATATTATTGACCATTTCCTCAGTATTGTATGCAGCTACCTTTAACTCCTTATTCTCAAGTTTTACAATTTCTTTTTCATAAATATCATGGCTGCCACATCCAAAAACTGTGACCTCATTAATGGAGGACCTAGCTCTAGTATTGACCGTATCAGCCAAAATAGGCTCTAACTCACCAGTACTTTCTTCTGAAAAAAAATTACTTTTTTTATAATTATCGCTATTTTTTTTCATTAAACACATTTTAATTCCTATTTTAATTAATCTATCAATATATAAAGTTTTCAAAAGTAAACTTAACCATAACAAAACCTTAACTAAGATTGATGAATATAAGGTGGATACATTGAATTGGAAAACCCCCTAGTCATTGGATAAAAGTTATAACTAAACACATCAATAGCTAACACACATCCTGTAGGCTTTTGTTATGTACTGAAAACAGCTTCTACCTTTAATTATGTTGTACCGATAATAACAGGGAATAAGTAGTTTCAATCGTTTGCCCTTCCAATTTCTAGAACAATGGTGATTTTAAGTCACAAGTTTTATATAAAAACTGCTAATGGGTTTGTACACTACCCGACAGCATAAACACAAAGCAGCAGCATATATTTTTTCATTTTTCTCACGTTATAAAAATTCACTCAATTTCATGCCATGCACATAAACTTAGACGCATTGAAATTCAAAACTGGCTAAACTTTTTTTATTTAAAATAATTAGTGCTCAAAAAACCAATTTTCTTAAGTAATCAATAACAACTATGATGTTCAATAATATTGTTAACTCACAATTTAAAAAACATTCTCGATTACTTTTTATATCTATTGTTTATGAACTAGACAATGCTGCAATTGCTAATGAACCTGGGGAGTTTACAAAACTGTCTCTAAAACCTTTCACCAAGGATAAACTTAAAATTTACACTTATCGTGTCTGGTTAATCGAATCAAAATAAGGAGAAAAAGAGGGCGAACTATAAAGTACGAAAGTAAAAAAAAATAAGGAAGAATATTTTTCGAATATGAGTTTGAAATAATACCCATCACAATAAGTTTTTATTTTAACCTCCTCGGCAATTGCTCCTGCATTGCTCTTACCATTATCCTTGTAGGCATCATCCTAACCTTCTCCAGCAGGAGGAGAAATAACAGACGAACTTATTGTGATGGGTATAAGTTGTGTAGGGCTACTTCTCTAAGAACTTGCCTTGATTCAATTTAAAAAACAAGAAAACCATCTTTTCTAATACATTGGCTATTGGGAGCTCATAGTAGTCAAATATTTATTATCGATTTAGAAAGTCAAAAACAGTATGCTACCAAACATCAAGCAGGGGAATTTCATCAGTTAACAAAGGTATACCAGTAGGCAACAGACCTCTTTAAAAAAACAAATCACAACCTACAACATCAAAACTTATCTATTTTTTATTCAATTCATTTAATAATTGAGTAGCTTGCTCAATCCGGTTGTTTTTTAACAATTCAATAATAACCTTTCTTTGTGTCTCTTTATCAGCATTTCGCCATTCAGTAATCGAAGCTGGCAACGGCTTTGAGCCGTTAGTCCCCATTGTTGTAAAACCTTGTAATTGAATCTGCTCTCCCCCATGGAGTATTGTTTGGGAGTTTGAGAGATTTTGCAAAGACAGTCCTAAACCTATTCCTAATAACATCGATACTGCTGCAAAAGCGCCATAAGAATAGCCCCAATTTTGGTCATTACCTTTTAATAAAAATTTTATTTTGGTAAAAATACTTTTTTTAATATCATAAGCCTCAGCACATTTTCTGGCTTCCTGATAAATAAAACCCATATGCTCTTTCGAAGGCTCGATTTCAATTTGTTTAAACAATTCCTTTTGGTATTCTTCACCAAATTTATTATCTTCATTACTCATTGCCATCTCCCACATGTGCTTGTATGCAGACTGCCATTTTATCTGTAGCCCGCCTATATTGCCCTCTTGCTGCTGCATCAGTACAACTGAGTAAACTTGCAATTGTTTCAGTCGAATAATCTAATTGGATTTTATAAATATATGCATTTCTTTCAATCTTTGAAAGTTTGCTTAAACAAAGATCAATTATCCTTCGTATTAAGGGACAGTCAGATAAAAACTCTTCATCATCAACATAACTAACAGCACTTTCATCAAAGTTAGAATCATGTGGATCAATAGGATCTTTAAATGCCTCGGCTTTATTTTCTTTTTTTAGATCGGTTTTAGCCTGATTAATCGCTATCTGTGTTAAATAAGTATAAACCCTGCTCTTCTGGTGAAAATCACCCTTTCTTAACGCCCTAAATAGCTTACCCCATGCCAAAGAACATATTTTTTCAGATTCACGGGCTTCTAAAGAAAACTCTTTACAAATAAATTTAATTAACCTTTCTTCATATCTTTTTGTCAGAAAATTGGCATTGCTATTTGCTAGCCTTTTGAAATTCTTGTATTCATCTGACTCCACTTTTGTATTTTCACAAGCACTTTCAGCATCACGATATAACCGTAACCAATCAGCCTCTTCTCGTTTTTGCTCACTTCTCCTATCCTCTCTCCTTTCATTAAAAGAAACGGACAGGTCATCAGCAGTAGCATATATATATTTTATAAAAATAGAACTATTCTTAAATCTTTTTTCACCAAAAACCTTAAATACTTGTTTCCACAAATCTCTTGAAACTATCTCCGCATCAAAATCATTTAGTCTATAACTGGTGTTAATGTAATTAAATAAATCCTTACTGAAGTAATTGACAATAATCTTCAGACACTTCTCCCTTTCATCAACTGTTTCAGCCTTGTAAAACAATTGAATCCATTTATCTAGTTTTCGCTCATCCAGCATAATATTTTTCCCAAGAAAGCTTACAACTTACCAATCAAAAAATAAGGTGCCCAAAAATAAGGGTGGCTAAAATCCTCATAAGAGTTACCTTCATTCATAATCAAACTTTGTTTAGCCTTTCTCAAGGCTTGTGCTTTATTAGTACCCCTGATGCTCAATACATTAGCCATTTTATCCAATAAAACAGTTGTTGACCGGCTATTAACTGACCAATGAGTAACAAACAAACTTCTTGCACCTGCATAAAAAAAACTTTTTACCAACCCAGAAAGTCCACTTCCTGATTTATCCACAGTACCGGTGTTACAAGCAGATAAAACCACCCAATCCGCATTCAAATTTAACATTGCTATTTCGCTTGCAGTGAGCAAACCATCATCAAAACTATTGGCATCATTTTCTGCCGGCGGAGTCAAAACCAAAGCCGCTTCATCAGAAAATTCACCCGCTAATAAACCATGTGTAGCAAAAGCAAGTGTTTTATAGGTACGTAATGAGCCAGTACCGGATCTATTCAATCGTTTTATTTTTGATTCCGTAGCAGCCTCTTGCATATAAGTAACACTATTATCACTGCCAAACAAGCTATCAAACAATTTCCTCAAGCCATCTAATTGCTGCTTTGTATCAGGCAAATCTGGAAGTTGATTAAGCGAACTATCAACCTTGCCACCACCCTGTGTTTTATAGCGCAAGAACCACTCTTTTAAATTATTAACAAAGGAGGTGTCTACACTCTCATTCTTAGTAAACTTAGGGTGACCAAATCCTAGAAAATTCATTGCCCCTTTAGATGCGGTCATATTCTTTAAAATAGCCAAGGAGTTTATTGTGGGTAAGGAATCAAAAGCAAATGATTTAATCAGCCAATCAGCTTCTTGATTATTTGTAGATCTCAAATTTCTAACTAATACTCCAAAAGGCAAACTGACTAACCCAGCATCAGGCACCACAAAAATAGTCATATCTTCCTTTAATAAACCCGCTACAGGCTTTATCAATTTACTATACAGCTCATATGATAATTTAAAATCAAAATCTTTAATGTCCTCAAAACTAGAAATATCAGTTTGATCTAAACCCACACGTAAAGTAGCAATATCAGTTGCCAACTGAGATCGACCATAATCAGGCACAAGCTGTACATCATAGTCATCACGTGTCATCACCCAAATACATAAAGCATGATTAAAAACCTTGTAGGCTAACAGTGCTTCATCTTTCTTTAAGTTTCGCTGCAATTCCAGTAATGGAAGAATTTGCATATTAACTAACTTATCAATATTAGGAATTTGTTGCTGCAACTCAAGTGCAAGTTTATTAATAGAAACACTCAAACGACCAATTTCCTGTTTAAAGGCTAATTCTTGATCACTATTTCCATGCAATCTAAAGGATAAAGTTTTTTTACTCAAGAGTCCCTTAAGAAATTGTTGATGTTTTTTATAATCTTGCAACAACCTCACTGTATTGCTAACTTTTTTATCATTTTCTGCAAACCTTAATGCAATTTGGGTCATTAAAGCATCGTCATCAGTTTGTGATAGCAATTGAAGTACGGTTAGAGACTCTGTACTTTTTGATTCATATTCAACTAATATTAACAACAAAAATTCTAATAGATTTTTTCGCCCAGGTATTTCAATAATACCTTTTTGTTTTAAAGATAGTACTTGTAAATGAACAACCACTTGCTTTATTAATGGCAAAAGTTCATCTGCACGATTGTTTTTTACAAAAAAATGCTGTAATTCAGTTAACTCTTCAAATAAGGCATTATATTGACACTGTAAATTTGATTCACACCTTGTTAATAATATATTCAGCCTTTGAATTAACCAGCTTTCAACTTCAGCATGTCCATAAAAATAATTAACTTGTTTTTCAAGTAAGTCTAACATTTGCGTACTATTCGACCCAAAGTTCTTCTTTACCAAAAAGAATGCCTTATCCATCAATACTTGCCTATCTTTTTTCGCAATAGAATGAGAAAAATGAATGTCAGACATAATTGCTATATAAAGAGATTCACCATCAGGCCTTACTAAAAGGTTATTCAATAAAGATGTTATCTGCTTAAATTGGTTTTGCAGCATGTAAAGTCTAATCAATGCTTTAATGGAATAAAAATAGTGTTCCCGATCCTTTTCCATATAATGTAATGCATCTTTAAATAAAGTGCTTGCTTCAACGACTAAATTTGTCAATAAATGTGGCTGTTTTTCTCGATAGTAATAAATAAGCCTATCGACTGTTGCATCAACTTCGGGTACAAATAAATTATTAATAGGTAAAGACTTGTTTATTTGCCATATACGTTGCAAAAATACAATCTCGTTCTTTTCTTTATATTGGTTTGAATAAACCAGAGCAACATTATTCAAATGAAAAGTTAATAATTTAAATTGATCATTAAGACTAGCTAACTGCTTGCCGGTTGACACCTGATAAAGTGACTGCACCCATTCTGATATATCAAAATCCAGTCCAATAGGGTTAAATAACTTATTTAATTCAGGCTGAAACTCCGCATACATAGTCTTATCAAATTGGTACTTAAGCATTGTTTTATATGTTGCAATGGCTTGAGGAAACTTCGATTGGTCTTCATAAAGTAGCGCTAAATCAACATAAGCATATGTTAAATCAAAATTATTTTTTTCAGATATTTTGAATAGTTTTTTATAACTATCAATAGCCTTTTCTGTTTCATTTATTTCTGAATAGAAATCTGCCAATTTAGATAAAACCAGTACCTTATCAAAACCTTTCAATAGCGTTTTATAACCTTTAACAATTTCCTGTTTAAGGTTATTACTGGGTTTGTTTAAGTTTAACTGCCGATAAACAGATAACAATTCTTCCATAACAGCAAGTGCATCAAGCCTATTTATTAGTGCAGGTGATTCATTAGCAGTTTTTAATGCCTGGGTATAAAATAACTCAGCTTCAGAAAAGAACAATTGTTCTTTATAGAGTTTGGCTAACGACCTGTTAATATAAAAAAGCAGTTGAGGATAGCTACCCTGTATAAAACTTAATTCTTTTAATGCAGACTGGTATAGCGTTAGCGCCTGTTTAAACACATTATAAGAAAGTGCATGGAAAGAAGGTTGATCACCTGAAAGTTGTAACAACTTTTCGGCTAAAAATAGAGGGGTAATAACGTTACATAAAACAGACTGACTTTCTTGATTGAGTTTACCTAAACTCAATTCTTTAGCGCTAAAATAACCAAGCATTTTGTTTAAGTGAAAATCACTTTTATAACAATTGTTTAAGGCCTTTTGCTGTTGGTCGGGTGAAATTAGACTAATATCTATAATCTTTTTTTCTATTTGTTTATATTCTTCAGCCTGTAACGGGATTACAAAACTGACAAGTAGCAATATAATACAAAAAAAGTCATGCATTACTTTAAAGAGCATTTAATACTCAATTTTCACTGAGTATTGTCTTTACTTTAAACACAATTACTCTTTACTATCTGGCACATATCATTAAGTAACTTAATTTTATTATTTAGTACACCTTCAAATTGGGTATTCCGTTGTTTTTGTAAGTTTTTTAAAGCCATTTCTAATGTTGTAATTTGTTTATTTAATTTTTTCAACGCCTGCATATCAGTTAATCGAGTATAAGCAGCAAGGCCAGAAACAACAGCAGCGGTACATAAGATAGGCTCCCCAGTCAAACAGTAAACAGTAGAGAGAACCGAAACCCCAGCGGCAACGCGATAAACCAAATCGCGTGTAACATTCCCTCTACTTTCACTTAACAAATTTCTTAATCGATCAAGTTCATTTTCAAAATCATGATCACCATCCATCTTTATAAAGATATCATTGTTCAAGAAAACCTTTCCTCTTGCTAATTCAAACTCCATACAACTTTGCCCCATCATAGCCTCCAAAACTTTATGATACGGACCTTGACCGTTTGGTATATTCAAAATAGTCTTATTTCTCTTTACAGACAGTGAACCTTTACAATCATTATCAATTTCTAATGCCTGCAACTGTGGACTAAGGATAAATAAACATATAAAAATGATGTTTTTCATAGTAGATTTTAATATTGTGGATTTCGTAAAGTTTAAACTGAGAGCTTTGCACGAAAGATTCAGTGTAGTGTAATTTAATGAAATACGAGTATATCAAAGCTTTTATCAAAAAAACCATTATGGCCTGGGGAAATTTAGCACAAACCGATTCAAGTGATGCTGTCATTCATTATCATGAGACCTTAGAAGAACTGGGTAGAATTAATGAGCTGCTTGATTTGACGTTAATAGAAGCTAAGTTATCGAAATAATTAATAGTAAAATGAGGTAAACAGGCAAGGGCACCTTTAATTGGTTTGTGAATAGGTGTCTAACCAATTTAAATGGATAACTT
>ENA-OSET01005498-OSET01005498.1-sediment-metagenome-genome-assembly--contig:-NODE-5498-length-10669-cov-9.089785_pt1 | contig 10669 bp, 11 predicted proteins | sample MGYA00237882_ERZ534229 | MGnify/ENA primary metagenome ERZ534229 (study PRJEB26408, sample SAMN06266212) | sediment metagenome | isolation source: Hudson Canyon methane seep mesocosm | place...
CTATCTCAGCTTATCAGTAAAAACTGGCGCATCATTGATATTCGTAACCGTAAAGATCCCGATATGCCTTTCGTAAAACGCCAATGGTGGTGGTAAAACATAGACCAAAGGGGCAGGCTCGATTGATAACTAGGTTCACCGACGCTAATCTTCAGGCCGTCTGTCTCCACCTACCTTTCTAGCTTGGCTCGGCCATCTTGTCTTTTGCTCAATTTGAGCCTTAAAAATTTCACAACCTAACCCCCAAGCTTTGTTCGATGCAGCTCGAATATCCTCTATCGTGCGATCGTCAATGTGCTGTTCAAAACACCGCCTATATACCGACTTTCTCTTTTCATTTGTTCACGCTAAAGAAAGCTATTCCGAATAATACGTTATCAATTCATTTTCCTCCCCTAGCGCATGTCTAGGGTAGCTTGACCAGAGGTAATCTGCATCTTCGTAGAAAATTACTTCTCGATTATTGCCTCTTACAATCACATGCCGCGGGTGACCCTGTATTACAAACTCGGTCCATCGAAAGGCGGCTATCAAGCAACAATTGATTGCAGAAAAGTGCCATTAACGGACATGAGGAGTTTAGCTTTTCCGTGTTTTAACATAGCCTTAACAGGCAGCCTTGGTGACTGCTGAAGGGCTGCTTTCGGTGTTAGACCGGTCGTAGAAAAGACCGTCCACAATTTCATTTGGTATAGTTTTCCAATCCAATCAGGGCCCTTCGATTCCACTGATTCGTCATATCTTTCGATCGCAGACTAATTCGAGGATTCTTTGGCCACGGATAGAATGAGCGATATAATCTCGTCTGTCATTGCTTGAGGTTCAATTGTCTCAGGTGTAAATGAAGATCGCAGTAGCGTAATTGCTGGGGTAAGGTCTGTCAGCAAGTCGAGCTGTGGATGGTCAGCTCCAATTATGCGTGCGATGGTATTTCTTAGATATTCGAGGCTATAACCTTCCTTGACCGCTTCTTCTATTCCGGCGTCAGAACGCATCGCGGAGATAAGGCCCGGCACCAGATCAGGTTTTTCTGCAGAGCTGATGCACTTTGGACTAACTATCGCTCGTAAATCTGCAATGGGGTCGTCAGTCACCTCAGCTTTGGGAACGGGCATGCTCCTGATCGCTTCAATCATGAGTGATTCTTTTGTAGGCCAACGTCGATAGATGGCTCCTGTGCCCGAATTGGCACGAGTCGCGACATCCTGAATTCGGAATCTATCAAAACCAATCTCTAGCAGTAGCTCTGCAGCAGCCTTGAGTATCGCCTCTGTACGGCCCGTGTCGCGCTTTCGCCCCCTAGAATTATCTGGACGCCTATCTGTGTTTTTAGTCATGCCAGAGATCTTAACAAAAACTCTGTACTCCAGAAAGCTTAATAACGGAATTTATTAATTCCGCAAATTATTAATGGAAATCTTGATTTCCGGAATCATTAATTCCATAATACCGACTTCACAGTTTGCAAAACACCTCGGAGAGAACTTATGACTTTTGAATTAACATTGAAATCTGACTCGTTTATTGATCTGGCCTTTGGAAAGGTTATCAAAGGCAAAGAGATGCAGGTATTTGGGGAGTACTTCCCTCTTATCAGCCCTGTACTAGAGGAATGTAGCATTCAGACTTTATGCTCATTTGTTGTTCTGGCGACAAACAGCCCAGACATTGCCCCAGAACAGGGAGCACTGACCCGCATCCCGAGTACTGAAAACTTCGCTAGATTTCACAATGACCCTCGCTTCATCCAGGCGAGACCTCTACGGGATGATGCGATGGAATTTCTTGCAGACGGTAATTTCTTCAGCTCATTAGACGAGGTTGTTACTTTAGAATCGGATGCGGACTATGCACTGATCATAACTGAGAACTATCCACTACATATAGAACGGATGCTGGAACTTACAGCAGCGAAAGACAGTCCGAAGCAAACCTATTCTGGTAAATCTGTCGTCGTTCATCCATGGAATAACGACACTGAACAGCTTATGAACACCTCTTCAGCCGAAGCTATAGTATTCCGAATTCGCTTTAATCCATCCGACTCTTAAAAGGTGAGAATTCTTAAATTTGGCATAGTAATGTTAAGGATAAGGTATAGAAGCGCAGATATTGGAACTCAATGTCTGCATGATGCTTAGTTTATTTAAACAAGAGTTGTCTATTAGAAATAGCTGCAATAATCAACTCAGCCACTGAATGTACAGTAGTCAGTTTTGGCATGAACGTGCCAATTGCAGACATCTGGTGATTAACTTTATACGTCTGAAATATCACTTTTTCCGGTCAGTTTTAGTGGTGATATGGGTGGCTGCTTTCGGTTTTAAATCAGACATACAACTGATCAAGAAATATTCGTTATGCCCCCTCCAATTGAAATAATTAATTCAACCTATCTCCTTTAATTAGGTCTTCAGAAATTAGTTTTTAATTGTTTTTACAAGAGCCGAAAACCCACCAAGGTCTAATGTACCCATTGTGGCAAAAGTCAGCTTTGGACTATCACTTAGATCAAATGACATATTAGCGCAGCCCTCAGAGCAATTAGTTAAAACACCTTCTTTGCCATCAGTATTATAACCAGTCGCACTCACAACTAAGTTGCTTTGCTTTTCTTTATCGAAGTAAAGATTCGTTGCTTTCAAGCTAGTTCGTGATATGTCATTTACGGGAGACATCGACACTTCTAGCCAAACATCTTTAACTGACATTTTTCCTATTTTTGTGACTTCGAGAAGGGCTGTCGCCGATTGGTTTGGAATTAGAAATACGTCATCCAAGGCATCACTCTCAACAACAATAGTTGTAGATGCAGACAAAACATCATCGGTAGTAAAATTCACTATCTGATAGTTGTCAGAACAAGCCGACGAGAACAGAGTCAATAATGAAACCAAAATTCCTTTAAAGAGTAAAAATTTAGTTAATTTCATTTTTCATTAGGCCTTTATTCCCTGAGCTTAATATTTATAATTTCTATGGCAATATATTAAGACAATTACACTCTGTACGCATTCTTATTATTGTTGAATAGGCAATTGATTAAGCGACTCGATCTCGCACATTATCGCCACTCAAACATCACAAGTAGGTCGGAATTTATTCCGACAAGGTTGTCTAGAGTACCCATGTATGGAAGGAATTTCAGAGATCGCGTCGGAATAAATTCCGACCTACAGGCCATGTATTAGCGGGTAACATGTGGCATTGCTACCACAATAATTAAACGACTTGAAATCGCACATAATTGCCACTGGGATTCTGTTTATATTTGTCAGATACTGCCTGATTGGTAATGACGGGAGATCCCAAACTGGACATTCGTCCATAAGATTTAGTCAAAAAATTAGACTAGATATTCAAATCCAGAATCAGTGCCTTGTTAAATAGCTATACTTCCAACCATTATCAGAGATGTAACCTTACTTGTTTTTGGGTTAATGGGCTCTTTAACCTCATTTAATGTAAATCCATTGGTACGAAATAATTTAATCCATGATGCCATAGTACGGAAATACCATGGTGCAGGATCACTAAACTCACTACTAAAGCCTGCCCAAGAACCTTCACGCCAGCCATCGATGTATGGTAGATCACCACAACAAATATTCGGATGTAGAGTTTGTATTATTAAGCAACCGCCGTCATTTAATAATGAGGGGGTTGTATTAAAAATGTGTTCAACAGATTCTTTGCCTAGAAGTGAAAAATTACATACCGCAATATCATACGTTTCATCAATTGTACTGGCAGACATCTTTTCATATTCCAAGACTTTAAATGAGCCTTCTCCAAGCTCCTTAGCTATATTTACTAACTCTTCAATTGCATCAATACCAGTTGTGTAAATTCCTAGTGCTGAAAGCTCTCGAACAAGCCAGCCCTCTCCACAGCCGATATCAAGTACTTTCTTTGCTGGAATAGATGATATGGTTTCAACAATTGCTTGGTCAGTCACAAGTCTTCGGCTTTCGATTTCTTTATCTTGAATCGCCTTCACCCATGGAGATACATTCTTTTTCCATGAGTCTACAATTTTAGTATCACTGAAAACCTCCATATCTATCCTTGGCAAACGCTTGGTTATGAGATCAATATTGATGACAGTATTTTTGCAAAAAAAAGGGGCAGAGTGTTCATTGTTCTGTGTAGCCGCTTATGTGATTCACTTTCACGAGTGGTCAATTTGAATGTCATTTGGAAATGGTCGACCATTATTGCCTTCAAGATAGCTTTTTAAGCTAATTAAAAACACTGCCCACTTTGTGCTACAGTGCGCCATAAAATCAGTAGATTCATTCCAATTTGACTGTGTAAAACGGACAAATGTTTGCTCTTTATCAACACGTAATTTAAAAGTTATTTCTGTTCCCATCCACGCCTCAGGCATGCAACTAGAATGTCTCCATTTCACAGTTTCATTTGGAATTAGCTCAGAAACAGTAAAGTCTGGCCCCTCTCCATTAAAACGAAACTCAATAACCGAACCAACTTCACCTGCGCCAGATGTGTCATTAGTCCACCACTCAGACAAACCTTTATTTGTGGTCAGGGCTTCATAAATTTTCTCAGGCGAAGCTTTGATACCAACTTGATGGTTTATATCAAACATAACTTTCTCCTAATTCTCAACGAACACGGAGAGTTAACCCCCGTATATTCAACTGAAGCGTAGGAACGGAGATATAAGCCACGAAGTGGCTGAGCAATAATGAGTTGGTTATAAGTCATTTTTTGCTTAGCTCCTTAATTTACTTCAAACTTTACAGACGAATATTTAGGTAAGAAAGCCCTAAAAAGATATACAAAGAAAAAGATAAGCCAAAACGCGCTAACAAAAAATGCTATCGCACTATCAGGCCACAATTCTCCAACTAGTACATAGCAGCCTAATACCTGGGACAGAGGAAGAAAAACTGTTATCTTTTTAAGCGCATAGCCCATACGCATACTACTAACTTTACCTAGTAGTTTTAGCCAGCCTTCCATAATTGCTATAGAAATGAACAAAAAAAACAATACCACAGCAAGTAACTTAATAAGGGTAACCATAAGTTTGTTCGACAATCCTTTTGGGTTTTAATGCTCGGCTAAACGACGAGCGCGAGTCCAGTGGAGGCCTGTTTCTTAGGTCTGGTACGATGCTTGAACAACTAATTATGACTAACATCAGACCAAGCTGCAAATTCATTACCGCTAGGTTCTTTAAAGTGAAAACGACGACCACCAGGAAACGAAAATATAGGTTTAATAACCTCTCCACCTGACTGCTCTACCTTAGAAAGAGTAGCCTCAAGGTTATTGCTATAAAAAACAAGTAGAGCTGCACCATTACTCGTTAATGATGATTGATCAGATTTAAAAAAGCCTCCATCTATCCCTGCATTTGAAAATGCACAATATTCGGGGCCATAATCCTCAAACTTCCAGTCAAATACTCGAGAGAAGAACGTTTTAGTCGACTCGAAGTCTTTTACAGGAAATTCTAAGTAATTCACTTTTCCATGTTCATTCATTTGTTTCGTCCTTATTTGCATATCATGCTTGGTTCTTTTACAGGATAAAGTGGAGACCAGTCTTTTTTGGTCGGAGCTTTAGGTTATCAAAAACAACCACATATTATCTTTTGATTAATTCCACTGACTTCATCGCACTCAGCTCTTGATTGAATTTTGTTAAACATTATGCGATAACCAAATCCTTTTTTGGAAATATTAAATTTTCCAGGCCAATCCGATTTTTTTTGATTAGCCAGTCCCCTACTATCTTATTGACAATTACGGCGTCTGTTCTCAACATTAATACCATTGATTTCTCAGAGTTGTTATCACTTCTTTGGGTGATATTATCCTCAAAATGAAAGTCCAGCATGGGACACTTATAACCGAGGTGAGTACCTATTATTTTCGCGAAGAGGTCTTCAATTTCATCGTATTTTAAAGGGTGAGAAACTTAAAGAAAATAATACGTCTCGGACTTCAATTATTACATCCGTAGATTCTAAACTGGCACGATTAAGACTCTTACCACCTTACCAAAGTTGAACAAAAGTTGATAATTTCGTGTGTCTTATTAGTGGCAGAACAAGTCACTTAACCCATTGAACGACGAGACTCAAAAGTGCCAATAACAAACTTAGGAAGGTTAAAACTTTAAGCATTAAAAGCTAACTACAAAACAGATAATTGATAATTTTGAAGTGACTGCTACAACTTTCAATGCAGCCACTTATACAGTTACACATTAAAATTCATGAAAAGGGCTTTGACCCCTTATGCTGTGTCATATTTTAAATATTTCTGGGTGTCCTTCATTATTTAACTTCCAACTCGCGCTGCAATTGTAATACATACTCAGAGACTTCAGCTACCTCCTCGGTATTAACTGCAAGGGTCGGGTTTTGTATTTTAAACTCGCCATTAACAAACATATTATGGCGCACTTGTTCTTGTTGGAAATGATTAAGCGTTTTGGCGATATTCGATGAACTGGTACCTGGGATAGGATTACGCTTGGCAATATCATTAAGTTCTGAAAATGATGGCAAAGGGGAATCAATATGCTCCGCATAATCGCGATTGAAGTTGAGCACATCCATCGCTTGGGCACTGCGTTGGATGACCAGTGACGCCGCTTGGCCCGAAAGACGTCCCGTATCGAACAACTCATTCCCAACGGCAATAATATCGTACTGACGTTGTTCTTGTAGTGTTTCACTGCGATCTAGTAGCTGATGCATTTCGGCCGCTAAAGAAGGATCTTCTATAAGTTCATCGACGGTTTCCCGAGCGGTATTCAGGTAGTAATTAAACCGCACCGCTGATTCGAAATCATGCACGGTGGTCTCTCCCACACCTACGCCCATACCTAGGGTGTAGTTCAATACACTGGTTTGCTGCGGAGAGAAAGTTGAATCAATACGGTCTTTCATTGAAGAAAAATCGTCGGCGAGAGATATAGCTTGCTGACTGCTCTTTAAACCAGAGAGATCTAACGCTTGGCCAAGATCATCTTGCGCCATTTGCCGAATTAGAGGGTTCAGAAATGGCCTTTGAATATTGATTGCCGCCACTTTCTGTATGCTCTGAGGTTTATGTACGACCTCATAACCTTGCTGCTGTAACGAGAGCGCTTGATCATCAATATCGGTAAACACTATGGTGGTCACTAGTGGCCGACGAGACTCATTGTTCTCATAGGCTAGGGCCGCCGCTTGAAGATCTAGATTGTCGCTCGCGTGGGCACGAGCCAAACTTTGCTGCCGAGTTTCTGAATCCAACCCCGAAAAGTAGCCATGCATTTGAAGCATCGCACTAGCTTTTCCACTGACTGAAAAACGATCTAAGCGAGTGTTTGTCTCATGGGGCGAATCACTCACCACATCATGTGCCGAAGGTGATTGTATCGAAGGCTGAGCAGAAGACGACTGCGCAAAAGTTCGTGACGATAATACAGCCTGCAAATGTGACGGTGATGACAACGTTGAAACCATGTTTCCTTCTCAGAACGGACTCTGCTGCACATGCGGCAAAAATGAATGAAGCGGTAACATCTTGACAAACTAACCTAACGTCAATAAAGAACCATATCTGTAATAATATAGCGGCAAAAGAGAATAATTCTTTAATATCGAAATGTTGTAAGTAGTCACTACAAATCATAATGAGACAGGCTTTCATAAAGTAAAGTGAGTGACCTTAGATTATTCAGTCGCCAAGAGATATAAAAGCACTGATTTAGAATAGACAACTAACACCTGAATGCCCTTGATCAATTATCTTTCAGTGGCAAATTGGCTCTAAGCAAGCCTCTTCATATTTGCAGTTCTAATTGCTAGCTTACTTGTCAAGATTGTGCCAAGAGCTGACATCAGGTGATTAGATTTCTGTCGCTTTAAAGACAATTTAGCGAACTAAATTTGCCTAAGAAATAGCTTCTGGTTAGAAACCAAAAGCAGACATCACTTTATTTGTGGCAAAGGTGCCCGCAACTCTGCCAATGGGCGGAAATTGATTAATCGTCTCAAATTCGGCAATTCCAGGCAGCATGTTAAGTCTCTTTAACCACAGACTTGTAAGGTTCCGAATACCACCGTAAAATGCGAAATCTGGCTTACATGTCGGCTTAGTTACCGCTCAAGCGCCTTATATAGCTCAGGATGATTAGCCATGACACTCATTGTGAGCGGTCAGGCTAATAGTAAAAGCGAGCATTAGGATCATGTAGATTATGTGCTACAGCAGCACCTATTAAGATCGTTTTTGTTCGCTCATTCCACCCCAAAAATAGACTATTTCAGTTACTTTAGCTATAAAGATGTAGCTGCTAAATCTGGGTTTTTGCAGACAAATATACTATATTAAGTTATGCGCCAGCATTTCTAATGTTCCTGCAACGCAGGTTATTTTATGAAACATTTTCTTCTAGCCATCATCCTGCTTTTATATGGGCAAAACACTCTCGTAGCTGAAGAGTTCATTGTAGGGGTCGAGGATTTGGACTACTTACCTCAATTCGGCTATGACCAACACCAAAAATATGGTGGTATTGGTATTGAACTATTGAGACAATTCGCCCAATCAGAACCGGATATCGAGTTTAAGTTCGCCCCCTATCCGATTAACCGGCTACACCATAATTTATTGATACAAGAAATAGACTTCAAATACCCTGACAGCATTCATTGGAATATCAATGCTAAGCAAGCACACTCCCTTATTTACAGTGGGAACCTCGCGCCCTATACAGATGGTCTACTTGTCTTACCTAAGAATCATGGCAAGACCTACAAGAACGTATTTACCGTAGGACTTCCTCTAGGCTTTACCCCTGTTGCTTTATTAAAAAATACGACTGAAATTAAATTTGAAACCACAAATAAGTTGAAAATTAATGACTTAATCAACTTGGCACTTTTGAAGAGAGTTGATGGCATTTACATTAATATTGACGTTGGACTCTATCGTTTACAACAAATGAATAAATCAGGTTCTCTGGTTTTTGATGAAAGCCTACCGCACGTATACGATTTCTACCAATTATCCACAATACGCCATAAAAATGTCATAACTAAGCTCAACCGGTTCATTGATAGTCATCCCGACCTCTTGCAAAAACTCCAAAGCCAATATAAAACTCAGGTTAATCCAAGTAATTAACCCTGAGTCCAGTTTTTAAAAATGAGTATTTACAAGACTAATGAATAATAACAATCTGGCTAATTTAGCATCAGTTCTCTGCGTCTTAAAGAGGCGCTAGGTGGTCTTACCCCAATTTGATGGACACCCTAAATTTGCCAAGAGCGGGCATGGTGAGGTTAAAACCTTACGCATTAAAAGCTAACTAAAAAACAGATAATTGATTATTTTGAAGTGGCTGCTATAACTCCCAATGCAGCCAATCATTCAAATCATAAAAAGGGCTTTGCCCCCTTTAGGTTGATTTAATGTCTAAAGCTATAGTTGCAAGTTATAGTCATTGAAAATTTGATTCAAACTACCATCATTTGTAATCTGTTTTAAGCCAAGATTAAAATCATTTATTATTTTCTGAGCGTTCTTATTTTTCTTTGAAAGAACCAGGTACTGCTTTCTTATTTCTATGGGAGGTTCGATAAACTCAAATTTATCACGTTGAATTAGGTAATTCGATTTCAGGAGATATCGCCCTTGGAGCCTGTCAATAATGGCTAAGTCAATTCTCCCTTGCACTAATTTCGTTATGAGCTTTTCATCGTTATAAAACTTTGAAATTATTAACCCTGCGTTCATAAATTCAAGTGAATAGGCGTAGCCTAGTACAGAACCAATTGCATATTGTTTTAAGTCATCTAAAGTTGAAAAGGTAATATCCATATCTTTTCTTTTGAAGAAACCGATAGCATTATGCGGTGGGATGGGCTCTGAGAAAATAAACCAGCGCTCTCTTTCTACTGTATGCCAGAGCGTAAACATGCCATCGGACTCTCCTTTTTCGGCCATCATCTTGCACCTCAACCAAGGATAAAATCCTATTCTCACTCGATAACCCTTTTGTTGAAAAACCTGTTTTATTACTTCGGTAATGAAGCCATTATGTTTTAATTTTTCACCATAATAAGGAGGGTATTCAGTCGTCGTTAAGAAGATCTCTTTTTCAGATGCATGTACGAGAGGCTTACATAAAAGCGTTGAAGATACAAAAATCAAAAAAAGTTTCTTAAACATCTCAGCCTCCTCACTCTATGAAAGAGCGTTATTTCTCTAGCGTATCTAAATAGATCAAAGCAGACGGTAATCCGGCAATGAATTTTCAGTATCGTATATGGAAAGCAGTGTATAGATTATAACTTAGTACAAAATCGATTTAGAGCAAATAAATAGACGCCGCTTGGCTCCAAGGCCGCATGCATAGCAACACAAAACTCACTATTCAGATTATTGAACTCTTAGCCCTTCCCTATGACTTATGAATATGACTGGTTCAGAACTTATAATGCCTTCTGACACGAAGTTAGCAGCCATATCTTACAGACCAATCAAGTGTCGATAGCTCGCGATTTAAACAACACCCAAAGCCCGATTTGGGTCGAAACCTGCCTAGACTGGCAACCCAGGTCAATTCCAAGCATACGCAGTCGGAATTCACGCCGCTGTCACCTCATGTCAACCTAGATGATATCTGTGTCATC
>ENA-OSET01005499-OSET01005499.1-sediment-metagenome-genome-assembly--contig:-NODE-5499-length-10669-cov-2.776435_pt1 | contig 10669 bp, 8 predicted proteins | sample MGYA00237882_ERZ534229 | MGnify/ENA primary metagenome ERZ534229 (study PRJEB26408, sample SAMN06266212) | sediment metagenome | isolation source: Hudson Canyon methane seep mesocosm | place: USA:Hudson...
ATTATTGTCGATTACTTTATGTGCGAAAGCGCCTTCTTTGTTAGTGAGTACTGCCATACGGTAGCCAGATTTTTCTAGTGCCGATAAGCAATCCATCACACCGGGATAAGGCGGGCTATTGGTGCCGCAGCGCTGAGCATAGGCATTTTGAAATAACGGCCAGTTAGTGTCGAACTCTGATTGTAGATTAACTTTCTCAATGCCGCAGTGCGTTAACGCTCGCTTGAACAAGGTGGCCGCACCATTGCCTATCCAAGACTCCACGAGTGAATTTTCTATTCGATTAACGCTATATATTGCAGGCAGGGTATCATTGATCGCATCGGCAATTTCCAGCAAGGTATTGACCAAGGTGCCATCTAAATCGAATAAAATCAGTTTTGCATCAATAGCTCTTTTTAGCGGCGTCATACAACAAGGCTCTTTTACTATCTAATCGATTTCTTTATTTTCTGCTTCATTCATGCCGAGTTCTTTTATCTTTCGGGTCAGGGTATTCCGCCCCCAACCTAATAAAATAGAGGCATCACGTCTTCTTCCGGCGGTATGGCTTAAGGCTGTTTCGATCATCAGTCGTTCGAATTCAGGTAGCGCGGTGTCTAAAATGCCTTGTTTACCTTTTTTGAGTTCCTGATCTGCCCATTTTTTTAAGGCATCTTGCCAAGTACTGCCAAGTGGCGTGGCGTTATCTTCATCCAACAACTCAGGCGGTAAATCAGTGACATGTATTTCACGCCCACTGGCCATAACCGTTAACCAACGACAGGTATTTTCAAGCTGCCTAACATTGCCTGGCCAAGGCATAGCGCTTAAATATTCCTCGGTTTCTGGTCGCAATTGCTTCGCTTCAACCGATAGCTCTTCAGCTGCTTTATTGAGAAAAAAGGCAGCAAGCTTGGGTATATCTTCACTGCGGTCACACAATTTAGGTAAGTGAATTCGAATTACATTTAAGCGGTGGAAAAGGTCTTCTCTGAAGCTGCCAGATTGAACTTGTAGCTCGAGATTTTGATGGGTGGCTGCAATGATTCTAACATCTACAGTCACGGGTGTTGTGCCACCAACGCGGTAAAACTCACCATCCGCAAGTACACGTAATAAGCGTGTTTGAGTATTGGCAGGCATATCGCCAATTTCATCAAGAAATAGAGTACCACCATTAGCTTGCTCGAATCTCCCCGTTCGTTGACTACTAGCGCCCGTGAAGGAGCCTTTCTCATGGCCGAATAGTTCTGACTCAATTAAGTCATTTGGGATAGCTGCCATATTTAAGGCAATGAACTTTTCTTGTGATCGTGGGCTATGCTGATGTAACGCGCGGGCGACTAATTCTTTGCCTGTTCCTGATTGGCCATTTATTAGTACGGTTATATTTGATTGTGATAAACGGCCAATCGCACGAAACACTTCCTGCATTGCAGGGGCTTTGCCGATGATTTCCATATTTTCAGGTTCAGCAGCAGGGGCTTTAGTTTTATTTTTAGCGCGTTGTTCTTGCGAGTGAGCAATGGCGCGTTTAACTAATGCAACGGCATCATCAAGATCGAAGGGTTTTGGTAGGTAATCAAATGCACCACGTTGATAAGAGGATACAGCGCTGTCTAGGTCTGAATGTGCCGTCATAATGATGACAGGAATTTCGGGTAGATTTTTTTGTAAACTATGGGCCTGAATCTTTTCGAGCAGCGCTAAACCATCGATACCCGGCATGCGTATATCGCTAATGATCGCAAAAGGTATTTCATGATGTAATTGCTCAATAACACCCTCAGCACTTTCAAAAGAGCGTAGTTGAAAGTCTTCTTTAGCGAATGCTTTCTCAAGCACCCAGCGAATGGATCTATCATCATCTATGATCCAAACAATTGGTTTAGACGTCATTATTTTTGCTCCAATGGTAAATAAGCAATGAAGTTGGTTTCGCCTGGCTTACTTTCGCATTCGACTAGGCCTTCATGTTTAATGAAAATACTTTGTGTGATTGATAAACCAAGGCCTGTTCCTTCTGCCCGCCCGCTGATCATCGGGTAAAAAATATTCTGAATTGAAGATTTCGGAATGCCGGGGCCATCATCAATTATTTCAACTCTTAGCGCCAGTTTGTGCCTAGCGTGGCTGATAGTGAATTGTCTTAAGGTGCGAGTTGTTATTTTGATGCTGGCTTCTTTACCCTTCGCAATTTGAGGTGATAAGGCTTGCAGCGCATTTTTAGCAATGTTTAAAAAAGCTTGAATTAATTGGCTTTGGTCACCTAAAAATTCAGGAATACTCGGGTCGTAGTCCCGAATGAGATGTATGTTTCCAGCGGATTCTGCGTGGATAAGGGTGCATACACGCTCTAAAATCTCGTGAATATTGATCTTTGTTCTTTTTAATACTTTGTTCGATCCCAGCATTCTATCGACTAAGCTACGTAAACGATCTGACTCATCCATAATGATTTTGGTGTATTCATGATGATCCGGATTGGTTAGTTCGGCATCTAATAATTGGGCGGCACCCCGAATACCTCCAAGTGGGTTTTTTACTTCATGTGCAAACCCTCTAATGAGTATCTGCGATGTTTCTTGATTTTCCTGTAGTTGTTCTTCTCGGCTGATACGTAATAATCGGCCCTTAGCTTCCATTTCTACTATTAAGTGAACCTGTTCGTCTATCACATGGCTGGCAACAGAACAGTCTGCTATCACTTGTTGGCCATTATGCAATATGAACTCACAATTTCGTTGCGTGTAGGAGTGACCGTTAATTAGAATTTCTGAAAATTCGTTCACCAAGGATTTTTCAAACTGATTGAGCAAATCAGTGAGTTTGCTGTTTAAAATTCGTTTATGGCTGGTTTGTAATAACATAGCAGCAGCAGGGTTGATGTAACGGATGATTTGATCGTTATCCAGTAAAAATACAGCGGTTGAAAGGTTGTCGAGTATACGGCTGTGGGATGAACTAGATAACATGAATTGGTTCCATGAGGAAATCAATGCCTCTGTTTGGTGCTGTCAATGTGAACGCTATAAGGTATTCTATAAAGCAAGAAATAAACCAACGCTTAAGGAATGGGAAAAAATTAGAGGTGAGCAAAAAAACTAATAATTTCAGTGTATTATATTTAAGTGGCGGTGAATAGGTAAGGGAAGTATAAACGAAAAAAACATATTCGCACAATCATGGTGCGTAAAATATAGCTGCCGTTTTTAATGGTGCGGGTTATGGTCTCATCTCGCGATGGGGCGGTGTATCGTCACTTTACTCTCCGTTGAGAGTAAAGCGGTGCCACTTTGGTTGATAATGTTGACGTTAATTCGGTGCGAGCCTCTATTAACAGCCATGATAGTTAGCTTAAGCTCTTTTTGAGTGGCGATGTTAGTGTCATCTAATTGGAATTGAAGTCGATCATCTGTTCTTAAGGGTGGCGTAATTGCCACCTTAATATTGATATCGCCGTTTCCAGAGTACAGCGCGCTATCTGATTTTGGACTGATGATTTCTAACGAGTCATAATACCCCTCGATTGTTTTAGCTTGGTTTGTTGATGGGCTGTATGTATGCTTCGGAATGACTAACGCAGGTACGGTTGTGATGGGTTTGACATGAATTTCTTCCGAGTTACTTTGCTCTACGTCAGAAAAAGTAATACTGCCATCCGGATGGGTGATTTTGTAAACTGTCGTGCTAGTATCGCCAGCATGAGTGGGCGTTAGTATCAGAATGACTAGCGAGAGTGAAAAAAGCAGGAATTGCAGGGTTTGTTGTTTGTTCATGTTGAGCGCCTTGTTTTGTGTCAATGCTGCAGCAGTATAAATTAGTATAAGGATAAACTGCTATAGTTACGTCTTGCTGTACATATTAAATTTGAGGTTGTTTTTTGTCGGATCTATCTACACCAAGTGAACAAGCGTCAGAGTCGAGTTCTTTGCTGTATGCATTTTTACATGTATTAAAGCTTAGTGGTGTCTCGAGTGCAAAAGCTTCGTTTTTGAATGGTATTCCTCCAGAGGGCATTTTCTCAATTGATGGTTTGATTCGTGCGACTCAAGACCAGGGTCTTACGGTTAATTATTTATATAAACCCATTCAGCTTATAGATGAAATATGCTTTCCATTGATCTTATTACCTGAGCGTGAAGGAGAGAAGATTTGGGTGCTTGAGTCTTATTCAAAGGCTAAAGGGCTTTATCATCTCAGTGAATTTTCGCAGCAAAACGAAAAACCGCAACAAATACAAGTGTCTTTGCCCTTACTGCTTGAAAGCCACTCGGGTCAAATAATTAACTTCTCCCGCCCTTCGCAGAGTGGTACATCCGGTAATAATGAAAAAAATAAGCCTTCATCGACGTTTTCTTCCTGGTTGTTAAAAGAAGTTTACAGTATGCGCTCGATTTATCGTGATGTGCTGTTATCGGCTTTGTTTGTAAATTTGTTCGCGATTGCTAGTCCTTTGTTTGTGATGAATGTATATGATCGAGTGGTGCCGAATCAAGCTGTCGAGACACTTTGGGTATTAGCCTCGGGTGTTTGTCTGGTGTTTATTTTTGATCTGGTTATCAAGCTACTAAGGCATTATTTTATTGAGTTGTCGGGAAAGCGCCTCGATTTGATTTTATCAAGCCGTTTATTTAAGCAGGTAATGAGTCTTCGAGCAGAAGCTTTCCCGCATTCTACAGGGGCCTTTGCTAGCCAGCTAAGAGATTTCGATGCGATTAAGCAGTTTTTTACAGCGACAACATTAACCGCTCTGGTTGATTTACCTTTTTCAATATTATTTTTGTTGGTGATTTATTATGTTGGCGGAGACTTGGTGCTTGCGCCTTTGTTTGCCAGCGCTTGTGTTATTTTCTACGGGATATTGGTTCACTTTCCGCTTAAAAGAGTCATTAAGAAAATGCAGTCTGCCGGGGCACAAAAAAACGCAGTGGTAATAGAATCTTTAAGTGGTATAGAGACACTTAAGGCATTTAATGCTGAAGGGCGACAGCAGCAGCTTTGGGAGCAAAGTCTGAGTAGTTTTGCTTATGTAAGCATGAGCGCTAGAAGAATAACTGACTCAATATCTATTGTTTCCGGCTTTATTATTCAGATGGCAGTTATTATCGTTGTGATCATGGGGGTCTATCAAATTGAGGCTCAATTGATGAGCTTAGGGGCGATGATTGCCTGTGTGTTACTCAGTAGTAGAGCCTTAGCGCCTATGGTACAAATAGCCAATTTACTTGCGCAATATTATCAAGCAAAAACCGCATTGGCGGCATTGGATGAGATTTGCGGCCGCCCTGTCGAGCATGAACATAATCAACAGTATCTTGAAATGGATGGCTGTGCAGGTGACATTGAAATTCGAGACCTGAGCTTTTCCTACACAGAAAAGCAACCGGTGCTGCATGCTTTAAATTTTCGGCTTAAACCGGGAGAGCGTTTGGCAATTATTGGAAAAATTGGTTCTGGAAAGAGTAGCTTGATGCGTTTATTGATGGGCTTAGGGCGGCCCACGTCAGGGCAAATGGTCATAGATGGGATTGATCTTGAGCATATCAATCCTGCAGATTTAAGAGACCATGTGGCTTATGTGCCTCAAGAAATCACGCTCTTTAAAGGTACATTGCGCGAAAATATTTTGTTGAAATCCCCTTTTGCTAGTCAACAGGAATTAATTAAAGCGACTCAAATTGCCGGTTTGTATGACGTTGTTCAGAAGCACTCAATGGGGTTTGATTTGCCAGTGGGTGAACAGGGTAAAGGCTTATCTGGTGGGCAAAAACAGAGTGTTGCGATTGCCCGGGCCGTTATTAATAATCCTCGTATTTTGTTATTTGATGAACTGACCTCCGCGATGGATAACCAAACTGAACAGGCTGTTATTGAGCGTATCAAAGCTTTTTCAGAAGATAAAACAATGATCATTAGTACTCATCGAGCATCTCTATTGTCATTGGTAGACCGGATTATAGTGTTAGATGATGGGCGTATTATCGCTGATGGCCCCAAAGCCACAGTACTTGACGCCTTGAAACGAGGGCTGATTAAAACAAATGCACAGGTGACAGGAAATGACAAGTAGTGCTCCTTCTTCTCATCAAGGTGTCAGTAGTCTACTGATTGAAAAAAAAGTTGGTATTAAGTCCCGCTTGTTGTTGTGGTCGATCTGTAGTTTTGTTGTGGTTATGTTAATTTGGTCTGCTAATGCGCAGGTCGATGAGCTGGTGAGAGGGGGCGGAAAAGTAATTCCCTCTAAACAGTTACAGGTTGTTCAAAACCTTGAAGGCGGAATATTATCCGAGCTGTATATCGCCGAGGGGGAGCGTGTTAAGTCTGGTCAAGTGTTATTAAAAATCGACGATACTCAATTTGAATCGACGTATCAGGAGAGTCAGTCGGCTCTTTTAGCTTTGCTGACACGTGTAGAAAGGTTGAGGGCTGAAGCTGCGGGTAAAGAGTTCGTTACGTTTGAAGATGAACTTGTACAAAAAACGCCAGATCTGGTGAGAGAGCAGGAGAGGCTTTTTAATCGGCGGGTTGAACAATTGGATGTTACGGTTAGTGTTATCGGGGAGCAAGTCAAACAGCAGGAGCAGGTGTTAGCGCAAGCGACGTTTGATTACCAGCAAGCGATTGACGAAAAAAAGCTTGCTGAAAAAGAGTATGAAATACTAAAGCCGCTCTTCTCAGAAGGTGTTGTTTCTGAAGTTGAATTGTTGCGTACAGAGAGGTCAGTACTGATGGCTTCAGGCGAAGCTTCCAGTATTTATTTTAGATTACCACAAATCCAGGCGGCAATTGATGAGTTTAAAAATAGACAGAAACAACTGGAGCTGACATTTAAGAGTGAGGCGCAACAAGCATTGAATTTAAGTCTCGCTGAGCTGGTTCTTTTACAGAAGGGAAGTGGCGCTATTCGGGATAGGGTTCAGCGAACGCATGTTCGTTCACCCGTGAACGGAACGATTAAGCAGTTGATGGTGAATACCATTGGAGGGGTGCTTAAGCCGGGGATGGACCTCGTTAGCATCGTTCCTATTGAAGATAGTTTGTTAATTGAGGCAAAAATACGCCCAGCAGACATCGCACGACTGTACCCAGGACAGAGAGCAGTGGTAAAATTCACCGCTTATGACTTTACCATTTATGGCGGCTTGGATGCTGAACTGATTCATATCAGTGCTGACTCTATAACAGATGACCAAGGAGAAAGTTACTATTTGGTCCGTGTAAAAACAACGCTGAATAACCTTGGGACGGCAAAGAGGCCCTTGCCGATTATACCGGGTATGGTTGCTCAGATCGATATTTTGACTGGCAAGAAAACCTTGTTGAACTATCTGTTAAAGCCAATATTAAAAGCAAAACAGGTCGCACTAACTGAGCGCTAGCTAAATAGCTAGTGCCCACCCATAAATGACACCTACTGCGGACGCCCCAAAATCCGAAACTAGCAACCACAATATACAGTTGTTTAGAGTAACTAAACGCCTATATATTGTGGTACCATTTTCAAATTCTGGAACGGCCTCGCTACGGCGCTATTTATGGATGAGCACTAGCTAGCGCGCTTGATAATAACAATGAAGATTTTTAAAAGCTCGTAGGGGGCTTTTAATGAGTAGGGGTTAGATTAATGCATTTTTTTATGCGCGCTGTAGTGTGCAATCTTTTGATAGGCACATTTGTCGTATTATCCGGAACTGTGCAAGCGAATAGCTCTGCTCAAGAGGCTTCACAGGCAAGGTCAATTTCTGAAACTATTCAGTTTGCGCTTACGAATCATCCTAGAATTCGATCTCAACAGACAGTAGTGGGTTTAGAGGCTGCACGCTTGGGACAAGTAGAGTCTGAGTTTCTACCTCATGTTTCGCTGGCATTGGGCGTGGGTCGGGAAGATAGTAATAACGCTTCTACCAGAGTGCTGACCGGGAAAGGTTCAAATGAAATGGAGCGTCGAGAAGCATCGGTTGCCGTTAGTCAGATGCTGTTTGATGGCTTTAAAACGCATTGGCAGCGAAAAAGTCAATTGGACGAAATGAGCGCTGCTGATTGGGACTTTAAACATATTTCTAATGAAGTCGCATTAAAAGCAGTTGAAAGTCATCTAGCGTTATCTAAATCAAATAAAGTTTTAAATTTTAATTTGAATAATTTGAAGGCGCATCAAGCCATTGCAAAAAATATAAGTTTGCGTGTCAGGTCGGGCAAAGATGATCAGGCAAAAGTGAGCCAAGTGAATGCCAGGATGGCATTATCGAGAGCCAATGTTGAGGTTGCCAGAAATAATGTCATGCAGGCTATTTCGGACTACTGGAGGCAGGTAGGGGTCGGGCCAGGAGTGAAGCTTCATTTTCAGAGTCACCTATTTCGTTTGCCGGATAGTCGGGTGGAATTGGTAGATGGCGTCGTGCAATCAAATCCATTGATTAACGCATTGATTAAGCGCAAACGATCCTTGTTATCTACTGCAAAAGCAGAAAATAATGTTGATTTTCCTACCTTGCATCTAGAGTCAGGTGCCAGCTGGAATGCCAATTTAGATGGTGTTGAGGGTCGTAGTAGTGATGCCTTTATTATGCTAAGAATGCGTTATGACTTGTTTCAGGGGGGGGCTGATAAGGCCGCAAGAAAGCAAGCAAGTCTTATTAATCAGTCGGCTGGATATAAGCTTGATGATGCCCGGCGAGAAGTGCGGCGAGATGCTGAGCAGGTATGGCATCGGTATCAATCCAGTGCTAATCGCATTAGTTTTTTGCATGACTATGTTGAATCGGCTCTCGACACCTTAATTGCTTACAAAAAGCAGTTCAATATTGGGCAGCGTAGTTTGATTGATTTATTGGATGCGGAGAATGAGTTATTGCGTTCTGAGTTGCAATTGGTGGATGCTAAAAAAGAACTGTATTTATCTAAATATCAAATTTTAAATCTACAAGGACGTTTAATTGATATGTTAGGCTCGACAGGTATAGGCTTTGATAATGACTGATTTGACGGAGTCTGATGAAGCGCTGCAAAAGCAAGCTGTATATGACGCTTTGCATCGCTCAGATCTTGAGGTGGCGAGAGTAACAGAGGACTTGATAAACTTACTCATTCAGAAAAATGTCATATTGTTTACTGAGTTGCCTGATGTTGTGCAAAAGAAACTACTATCAAGAGAACATTTGCGCGATAAATTATCGGGCTCCGGTGCTTCTCTGATTTCTGAAGATGATACGCTTTAAGGTTAATGTGAAGATATTGATCGGGGTGCTTGTATCAGGCTGATGACGCGTTATATTAGGTCATCGTTGCTTTAGGTCAAAGTTACTTTATATCAGGTCAAAGTTACTTTGTTGAGTCAGTTGTTGTAGGATCGCGCTTTCACTATTTCCGCTTTCAAAGTGGCTTACGTTTGATGTCTGTTGGCTGTTTTGTGTATTCATACTTAATAATCCGCTAAGTTCTTCCTCGCCCTGATTGTCGGAGATCAGTTCGTTCAGCTTTAACGTCATATCGCTATCAGCAAGTTCAAGTATTGAGTTTTTGTTGCTGTCAGCTTGCGCAAAAGCAGGCGTATCGCTTCCGTTTATTTGCACAATGATGGATTGTTGGGTGCCGTCAGCGGTGGTGATATAAAACAAATCTATCACATACTCTTCATCACTCAGTTCGGTAATCTTAGCGTTTGTCTCATCTATGGTATAAGTCCAGTGGCCATTTTCATCAATGGTTCCCGTGCCGTAGCCGCTTTGACTTAGGATTGAATTAGACGATTGGAAATAGGATTGATTAAAATCAGGGTCGCTGATGGGGGAGTCACCTGAAATATAAGATGACTCAGAAAGTTCGAGTGTCAAATAGTTTTCGTTATTTAAGAAGATTGGGGAGTCATTTGCACCGAGAATTGAAACTTCGATAAGTTGGCTAGAGCCGTCAAGTGTTTCTACTGGGAAAAAGTCAGAGATTTGTTTATTATCGTCGAGACTGATGACTGAATCTAAGGTGTGGTCAAGAGAGTAGGTCCACTCTCCTTGAGTATTAATGCTAGCTGTGCCGTAGGTCCCCTCAATATTTGACTCGGCCTTAAAGCCACTTTCTCCGGCATCCATATCCTCATTGATGACTTGACCGGAGGTCTGAATCAAAATGTCTTTATTGCCATTCATGGTAATTTCTGACTGCTCAGTATTGCTAAGTGTCTGAATGTCGCCAATTTTGTCGCCACTTATAAAGGCTTTGTCATTTGTACCGTTAATTGTGAGTTCCAGTGTGTAAGTGGAGCCGCTTACGCTTGTCAGGGTTATTGTGTCTGTTAACGTATCTCCGGCACCTAATGCTTGAATTTCAGTTGATTGGTTATCAAGTAAGTAGTTCCATTCACCATTAGATTTATAGTTAATTTCACCGTAGGTAGTGTTCTGGCTGCTTGTGTCAAATAAATGCTCGGAGTCTATTTTTCCTTCAAATTGCGTTGAAAAATCCTCCGTCAGGCTAAAAGATGAGTGGCCAAGATCTTGAGGGGCGGGGTTGAGCAGGTCGTTATCAGTAAAGTCGATAGTTAAGGTGTTTGTGTTAGTGGGTGCGTCAGATATACCTGTAGGCGAGTTATCAAAATAATAATTAATAGTCGTGTGTGTGCTTTCAATGATCGGGGGGGATGAAAGTAGGTGATCTGAGTTCTCAGTGTCTATTATTGGTGCCCCTGTAC
>ENA-OSET01005501-OSET01005501.1-sediment-metagenome-genome-assembly--contig:-NODE-5501-length-10667-cov-28.964023_pt1 | contig 10667 bp, 7 predicted proteins | sample MGYA00237882_ERZ534229 | MGnify/ENA primary metagenome ERZ534229 (study PRJEB26408, sample SAMN06266212) | sediment metagenome | isolation source: Hudson Canyon methane seep mesocosm | place...
AATTGTAAAAGCATAATATCAGCCACCCCGGCAACCCCTGTCGAGTTTCCTCCAGCGACTTGATTGGCTAAAGCTTCTGCTCTGGTTTTAATCAAACCGAGTATCTCTTCTATATAGCCTTGTAAAACAGGCGCATTAGCGCAATTAAGCATAGGAGGGATATAATTTTTATCCAGAACAATGGTTTTATCTGTACGACATTCAACTATTTTAGCGATTCCAATACAGACATAAGATGAGCGGTCATCTTCTGCTGTAGCTAAACGTGTTTGTAAATGTCCTACATGAATGACTCGCCGACTATCTGCTTCAACATAACTATCTTTTACTTCAAACTCTTTGGCATGAAATCGTGCCAACGGCTCTCGTTCTTCATCTGAATCAAACTCTACCGCTTCATTTCTTATTATAGGCAGGGTTAAGTAAACAATACTGTCTTGAATTCCGCTGTCAATATCAATGGCTAAGGGTAAAATATCATTTTCGGGCAAATCAAAAGGCGTTCCATCAGGAAAAATACCTCTACATTCAGTCAGAGATATCTTGCCTAAGGCCAGCTGTTGTTCATCTATTTTAAGGCTTACAAAACCCCAATCAAATAACGCCACTCCAGCAGAACGGCCATTGATGGTATTTTCTAAATAACGATCATGTTGCTGAAAATGTTGAGGTTGCAGAAACATTCCTTCAGACCAGACAACCTTATTCTTTCTACCCATTATTTTAATCCTATCGCGTATTTTTCATCGCTCTGGTTTGGCGCTCATAGGCGCCGGCAAAATCAGCACCAAAAAAATCTGACTGTGCTTCTTTTGACATTTTAGTATAGTTGCTTTGATAATAATCCCAATATTTAGAGCCTTTATTAAAAGTACCTACATCACAACTTTTTTCAATAATCGTCGGATCAAACTTGCTGACCACTGCTTTTAAAGCCGTTTGTATCCCCGCCATCATTGCCATCTGGTGAGAACACAAATCATAAACACTTTCTTCAACGGCCAATTGAGCGGGTAAAAAGCCAGGTGAGTTTTCAATAAACAGATAAGAAAGCGCCTCATCAACTGAATTGCAAAACTTTAATGGATTATTCTCTTCTCTTTTGATCGTGGTGACTGCTGTCGAAAATTCTCTTTTCAAATCAGCTCTTGCTTGCAACAAAGAAATATTATTTTCAACTAATGTCCTCAGCATCTTACCTGCATTAAGCATTAATAGATCAACAGATTCAGGATCATCAGCAATATTTGAAACATCTAGCCCCAGCCCTTTAAAAAAGGCCTGATAATCCCCTGCACCCCTGCTGCTGACTGGCTGTTCAATGTGTTTTGCAGACACGGCCACATCTGGCTCTACTGGCTCGGCTTGCTTTTGTTCCGTTACAACCGCTTCATTTATATGGGCGGATTCAGCCTCAACTTGAACGGGCAGCTCTATATCTTTATTTTGTGTCTGTTCCTGTTCAAACTTTGCTGTTGATTCAGTTTGCTTAGTACTTACCTCAGTCTCTTTAGGTATCTCTGGCTGTAGCCCCTCATCGACCAGACTCTCTCCTGCAAAAGGGTCTTGAAATCCGGCAAAGATATCATCCTCATCATCTTCTACAACAACAGACGGTGCAGGTTCTGCTTCATCAGAAAAAAAATCATCCATAGAAAAAACCTCAGGAATATCATTAACGACACTGGGTTCTGGTACTGATTTTGGTTGAGATACAGATTGAAGTTCAGAGACTGAAAAGTTATCCTGTAACACCGACTCCTGTCCTGCTAAAGCCGATTCATACGTTTCAGTAATTTTATCTTCTACGGGAGGGGGAGCAAATACGGCAGGTTTAAACTGCTTTTCTATTGCTGCGCTGGGCGTAGGAGCACTGCTCTCAACCACAATAGGCTCAAGCTGTGCACTAGCCTGAGCTGGATCATCAGCCTGCTGGGTATATTGAAGCTGAATTTCAAAATCGCCAATGACAATGTAACTGCCATCAACTAACTGTCGTTTAGCCTGATGCACAAACACTTCATTATAAGACTCTTCAACATCACCTGGTATTGGTTCTAAAACCAAGGTTCCATTACTGCTACAGTCTAATACAAAAAAAACATCACCTTCAGCCTCAATCTTGGCATGTGTTCTTGAAACAAAGCCTTCTTTGTCTGGCAAAACCAGCGTGTTTCCCTGCGCGCGTCCAATGCTTCCCCCTGCACTAGCTATAGTGGCAGAAATATCATAATCTAAAAAATCATCGCCTAAGCGAAGAACCTTAAGATAAAGCCCCATCAATCATTACCTTTATAATAATACTAAATTCTTCACTTACATCTCGCTGTTAGAACCTCCGAGATGTATATCCCTTTAAAATAAGTTTTTGATAAACTTATTGATACTTTTTAACTTGAAATAAAAACCTTTATTCTGCATTTTTTCAACCACAACAACCGTAACATTGTCTTTTCCTCCCGCAGTTAAAGAAGCTGTAATTAATTTTTTAGTTTTAATCTCTGCATCCGCACTTTCTAACAGAATACCTGCAATATCCATTTCTGAGACTTCGGTTGTCAGACCATCAGAGCAAAGTAATAGCATATCTCCTGCTTGCATTGTATCGGCAATCACATCCACTCTTACATCATCAATTTCGGGTGATCCTACTGCTTGAACAATCACATTTCGTTGCGGATGAAACTCTGCTTCAGCTGCCGAAATTTCGCCTCTATCAACCATTTCCTGAACCATTGAATGGTCTCTTGTTAGCTGATACATTTGCTGCCCTTCTAGCAAATAAGCTCGACTATCACCGACCCAGCCAATCTCATAATCATCTCCATTAATCTTGAGAGCCACCACGGTTGTTCCCATTCCCCATTGGCCCAGACCCTGTCTGGCAGCGGATAATATTTGCTGGTGAGCCAAATAAATAGAATCAGTTAATGAATATCCTTCACTGACACATTGAACAATAGTTTCAGTTGCAATTTTACTGGCAACATCACCACTTCCATGCCCCCCCATACCATCAGCAACAACCCAAAGTCCAAGTCCTTCATTAATCAAAAAGCTATCTTCATTGACCTTTCTTTTGTTACCTTTGTCCGTAATCGCAAAAAAAGATAATGACTGCTTTTTTTTCAACACTTAACACCTCATGTGCATGGCTAGTAGCCTGTTATCAGATTAAAGAGAAAAGGCGGTCAACCTCCAATCATAACGGTTGGACAACCCACAACAATTTTCCCACCATGAGCGGTAGTATCACCTAATCTGGCAGCTGGCATCGAACCAATCATGACGGTTGCTGAACCCATTGCAATGGTATCAGGCGGCCCTACACAAACACACATATCCCCAACTCTGGCTGCTGGCATCATACCGATAAGAACTGTCGGTTCGCCTTTAGAAACGGGTCCACCGACATGGGGAACCACCCCTGTTACCATTGGACAAACATGCATATCACTAATTCTTGCTGCTGGAGGCATAAATCCATCCTATAATCATATTCAAATACACTTTTATCATTCTATACCGAAATCTAATTAATACAAGCAAGCCCAAAACTAATTGAATAATGCCAACAATTGCTTAAAGTTTGGGAGCTGTTTTTTGTCAAAATATTCATGTTATGTTGCATCAGCTGAATAATAAATATATTTGTAGATTAATAGTGACACCATCACCTCATCCCTTTTTGTTAAGAAACGAAGATTTTCTCCATACGGCTTGAGGCACCAGAGACAGGGAATTGAATGTTTTTCTCCTCAGCAAGGAAGGTAGGGAGTTTAGGACTGAAGGCATGTGCTTTTAAAAATAATCTTATCAACTTTTTTTAGTGATTAGCCAGTAAGTAATGCCTAAGGCTAATACGACAGCTGCCGTGGCAAAAATATGTGCTGGGGACAGTACATTAAAGTCAAATACAATCACCTTTCTGGCAATAGCCATTAATGCAGTTGCAATAACAAGTTTAATAGGCAGTACATCATCTCTTATGTAAAGAGTAATGTTAGTAAATATTTCAATCGCAATTAAGACCGCCAAAAAAGCACCAAAAGTGGCATAAATATCAGAGATGTTCAGTAAATATAGAGGTGGAGACATTAATCGATCATACAGCACATAAACCACATCACCAACGCCCCAAAGGATTACTAAGGTCATTAGAATGGCAAGTACTCTGACGGAAAACCTAATGGTGACATGCAGAAACTGAATTAATGTATCCTCATGCTCATTTGGTAACTCTTGATGGTAATTATCTTTCGTTTTGTTATCTTTCAGCATATTTTATTCGACAGATTTATAAGTATTAATGATATGTTTTTCAAAACTCACGGTGGCAGTATGAACAGTTAAAGCTACTATAATGCCAGTAAACATAAGACCAATAAAGGCAAGTAAAATAGCTAAGGCTTTAGAGCGCTTTTTTAAAGGCCGGAAATCTCCGTAGCCAACAGTAGTGGCCGTAACAAAAGTCCAATACAGTGCGTCAAATCTAGTCCATTTTTCAATTGCACCTACGCTCAACCCAATAGATATAAGAATAAAACATAAAACAATTAACAGTGGGGATGCAAGATATAGAGCCCTGAAAAACAGTTGAATAAAGGTAAGTGTAAATTCCATAGAAATAGTGTGTGATAAAAAAACAAGTCATTTAAAAACCTTTAATATTAGAGGTTTTTAATATACAATGTTGACTCAGCTTTAATGTAAGTTAAATGGCTTGGTATTTCAATCTGAAATTTCAATTGTACAAATAATGGACTGCCCTAGATGCAAAAAACCTCCATCACTCTTTCTCTGTTTTTATTAACGTTCCTTTGTCATGCAAAAACAGTAACTATTGGTTTTGTTTTTGATGGCCAAACGGGATTTGATCGCCCTCTGGTAGAAGAAATTAAAAATGAAATCATTAAACTCAGTGCAGGTGAGTTTAAGGTCAATTTTCCTGAAGATAAGGTTATATCAGCTCACTGGAAAATTGATAATGTGAAATCAGCTATCAATACCTTAAGTGATGATAAAGTAGTTGATCTTATTATTACTCATGGTTTACTTGCCTCTAATGAAGCGGCTCATTTAAAGTCTTTAAAAAAGCCTGTTATTGCTACCTTGGTCGCGGATAGGCAGATCCAACAATTCCCTTATAATAAGGGTAAGAGTTTAAAAAAAAATTTCACTTACATTAATAATAGCAAGAGTGTCGATAGGGATTTACGCCAATTCCATCAATTAACCCCTTTCAAAAAATTACTACTTCCTCTTAACCCAGTTTTACTTGAGAGTATCCCATCGCTGCGAACAATGCTGACACAAGTACAGGACGACCTTGGGTTTTCAATCGTTTATTTACCTGTATCCAGTACGCTTGAAAATGTTCTACAGCAAATGCCTAATGATATAGATGCGGTTTATATTCCGCCATTGGTTGGTTTTTCTGATCAAGAATTATCTACTTTTGCCAAAGGATTGATCGAAAAGCAATTACCCAGTTTTTCATTACGAGGCCGAGCAGATCTTGAACGAGGTTTTATGGCGACCTTGAATGGCAGTGAAATTGATTCCTTACGATTTTCTAGACGTGTTGCCTTAATGGTGCAAAGCATTTTATTGGGAGCAGACCCTGCCAATCTAAATGTCGATTTAGAACAGCCTCCCAAGTTGGCAATAAATATGAAGACTGCTCATGCGATTGGTTATTACCCAGGCAGACGCTTGTTAGAAACTGCTGAAGCATTATTTAACAAACCAGTGGAACAAGGATTGGGAATTTCTTTGCCAGATGCGATGCGCCAGGCAGTTGAGAAAAACCTTAGCCTGTCAGCAGATCAGCTGGATATTGCCCAATCAGAAGATCAAGTTGATGCTAGGCGATCAGCCTTATTACCTCAATTCAATGTTGGATTGACTGGCGCACAGATTGATCAAGATAGAGCTGGTCTGCAACAATCTGAACAAACAGCCGATGTAGAAATTAATTTATCCCAATTGGTTTATTCAGAAAGAAAATGGTCTGACTTTGATGTCGCCAAGTTGTTGAAACAGGCAGAAGATGAAGTATTCCAAAGTCGGCTACTTGATATTTTAAGTCAAACGGCAACGGCTTATTTTCGAGTGTTATTTGCACAAGCAACTGAAAATGTAAGGCTGGGTAATTTAGAAGTAAGTAAGGCTAATTTAGAGTTAGCAAAAATGCGTTTAAAAATAGGTTATTCAAACCGCTCTGAAGTGTTACGTTGGCAAAGTGTTATTGCAACAGATAAGAGCCAGGTATATCTTGCACAAGCACAAACAGAACAACAAAAAACCGAATTAAAACGTTTGCTACACCTTGAGTTGAATGAATCAATTGTTATCTCGGGTGATATCGCCGCTGAACAAATAAATATGTTGCAAAGTAAACAATTCAGCCCTTATTTTGATAAATTGCTGGATCATAAAAAATTGATCCATTTTGAACTAGAGCAAGCCACAAATAATTCACCGGAACTAAAGCAAATGCATTATTTAGTACTTTCTTCCCGTCGACAATTGGATGCTGGTAAACGTGCCTACTATATTCCTGATGTTAATGTGAATGCGCGGTTTGGACAAAATATTGGGCAGGGTGGAGAAGGTGAAAATAACAGCCAATTACATCAAGATGAATGGTCTGTCGGTTTTCAGGCAACTTTACCTTTATTTACCAGTGGTAATCGTTCAGCAGAAGTTTCAAGAGCAGGTCATGCTTTAACTCAGAATAAAACCAGACAAGATCAAATCAAAGAAAGTATTGAAGCACGTGTAAGGTCGGCATTACAGAAAACTAAAGGTAGCTATCCTGCGGTGCGTTTATCTAAAGATGCCGCTGTTGCAGCTAATGAAAACTTTAAAATGGTGAGTGAATCTTATGCCAGTGGCCAGATTTCAATTACCTCTGTTATTGATGCACAAAATGCTGGGCTTTCTGCTGACTTGTCGGCTGTTGAAGCATTGTACTCATTTATGATTGACTGGGTGGCAACGCAACGTGCCGTTGCTAATTTTGATGTGTTTTTATCGCCTCAAGGTTTAAATGATTGGGGGCAGGCGCTTGATAGCTATAAACCGACCTTGAGTCGCACTAACAATTAGCTGTTTTACCCCCCCTAAAAATAGTCATGTAGAATTTTTATTAAGGAATAATATGTTTTTTAACAAGCAAACTGTATTGATCATTATCTTAAGTTCATTTTTGCTTAGTGGTTGTGGGCAAGAGGATGTTCAGGAACAGCAAAAGCTTAGGCGAGTGAAAGTGCTTGAAGTTAAAGCGAATACTCAAGGGCAGGTTCGTAGCTTTTCAGGCTTGGCTAAAGGACAAATGGAAGCTAATTTAAGCTTTAAATTAGCAGGGACTATTTCGTCTTTACCCGTAAAAGTAGGGGATAAGTTAAAAAAAGGGCAATTGATTTCACAAATAGATCCGCTACAGTTTGAATTACAAGCACAACAATCCCATGCAACACTTGCACAAGCAACGGCCTCTATGCGTAATGCAAGTGCAACCTATGAGCGACTAAAAGGCTTATACGAAAATAACAATGCTTCACAAAACGAACTAGATGCTGCAAGAGCATCTTCCGAGTTTAGTTATGCTCAAGTCAAAGCGGCTAGAAAAGGACTTGAATTAGCACAGCTAAATCTATCTCACACGTATTTAAAAGCATCCTCAAATTGTGATGTGGCTGAAGTAGATGTTGAAAATCATGAGAATGTCGGCAGTGGACAAACTATTGCAAAAGTGAGTTGTAGCCGTGCAATGGATGTGGAAATTGGTGTGCCAGCTCGCTTTGTTGGATCTGTTGCTAAAGGTATGGAAGCAGAGGTTACTTTTAATGCATTGCCTGAAAAGCAATTTATTGGCATCGTAACTGAAGTTGGTGTTTCTTCAAGTAGTGGAGGCGCTTCTTTTCCTGTCAATGTGGCCTTAAAAAATCAACAAGCGCTAATACGCTCAGGCATGTCAGCTGATGTAAGATTAAGTTTTGATCTTCAATCAGTAACTAAAAACTTTGTTTTACCTACCTTTTCAGTGATAGAAAATGATAAGGGTCGCTTTGTATATCTATTAGAAAAAACAGAGAAGGAAAATGTTGGCATTATTAAGCAGGTTCCTGTAAGTATTGGGGAATTAACCTCTAATGGCCTGGAAATTATTACCGGTATAAAGGTGGGGGATCAAGTTGTTATCGCTGGTGTAAGTGTTATCAGGGACGGATTAAACGTAAGGACAGAGCAATGAGTCTGACAGGAATTGCTTTTCGTTTTGACCGAATTGTTTATGTATTGACAGTCATTTTAATCCTTAGTGGGTTAAGTGCTTATATCGAGTTACCCAAAGCGCAAGATCCAGGCTTTACCATTCGAACTGCAATGGTTACCACCCAATTCCCAGGTGCAAGTCCAGAGCGTGTTGAGCTGTTAGTGACGGATAAAATTGAAAAAATAGTTCAAGAAATACCCGAGTTAGAGACGGTTAGCTCAGAATCACAAAATGGCCTTTCATTAGTCACGGTTAATATTAAAGAAAGTTACCGTGATATGCGGCCTATTTTTGATAATTTACGCCGTAAAATTGATTCTATTAATGACTTACCTGATGGCACTATTGGTCCTTTTGTAAATGATGAATACGGTGATGTGTTTGGAATGCTTTATGCCTTGTCGGGCGAAGGTTTTAGTTATGCTGAGTTAAAAATTTATGCTGATGATATTAGGAATCAGTTATTAAAAGTATCAGCAATATCGAAGGTCGTTATCCAAGGTGCACAAGATGAAGTGATTTATGTTGAATATAATAATGCGCGACTCAGTGAATTAGGATTATCTCCTCTTCAATTAAGTCAAACATTATCAGCAGCTAATATTCTACGTCCTGGTGGGGATGTTAAGGTTGGGCAGGAACGTATTTCGCTTGAACCCAGTGGTAATTTTGATTCTTTAGATGATATTCGTCGGACAGTTATTGAAATTCCAGGGCAGTCAGATGTGGTTTATCTTGATGATATTGCCAAAATTTATCGTGGATATACTGAGCCAGTCAAAGATAAAGCCCACTTTAATGGAGAACCCGTTATTGTTCTTGGGATCTCAATGCAAACAGGGAGTAACATTCTACAACTAGGGAAAACACTGGAAACACTGATTCCAGAGCTAGAAAGTAACTACCCATTGGGTATTAAAATTCGCTCTATCTTTTTTCAACCCAAGTTAGTTGCTGATTCAATCAGTAGTTTTATGAGCAACCTGATGCAAGCGGTTGCCATTGTTATGTTGGTGATGCTTGTTTTCCTAGGGCTTAGAACAGGTATTGTTGTTTCCTTGTTAATTCCTATGACCGTTACTGTATCGTTTGTATTGATGCAATTTTTTGAGATTACTATAAACCAAATTTCATTAGCAGCATTGATTATCGCTTTGGGGCTATTGGTTGATAACGCAATTGTAATTGTTGAAACCATCATGGTTAAGCTTGAACAAGGTGAGAGCAGTGTTAATGCAGCAATTGATTCGGGTAAGGAACTTGCCGTTCCTTTATTGATTTCATCATTAACGACCGCTGCGGCTTTTTTAAGTATCTTTCTGGCAGAATCAACTATTGGTGAATACACTGCCGATATTTTTAAAGTAAACACCATTGCCTTGTTGTCTTCATGGGTACTGGCAATGACTATCATTCCTCTGATTGCAAAAAAAGTGATTAAGATTACCCCTAAAGAGAGTGAGAACAATTTTGACTCAAGCATGTATTCAAGTTATCGGAAAATACTTCTACCTGCTTTAAAAAATAGAACGCTATTTCTGTTAATTGTAGTGGGCTGTTTTGTCTCTGCTGTTTTTGGTCTAGGCTATGTTTCTAAAGTATTTATACCACCAACCACTAACCCTATTATTAATGCTAAGTTTAATATGCCCAGAGGGACGGCAATAGAAACAACAGAGGCTGTTATTCAGGATATAGAAAATTATATGTTGGAGAATCTAATCGTGTCTGAGCAAGAAATAACAGAAGGAAAACAAGGCTTGCGACACTGGGTTAGCTTTATTGGTAAAGGGGCTCCTCGGTATATGCTTTCAGCAGCTCCAGAGCCAACCAATCCTTACCATAGCAGTATGGTTCTAACGACAACAGATCATCTAATTATTCCAGAAATCATAGAAAAAGTTCAAAACTATGTAGCAGAGAAATATCCTGATTTACAGCTGCAAATGAAAAAGCTGGAAAATGGCTCACCCATTGAATACCCTGTTGCTGTCCGTATATCTGGGCCAGAATTTGATGGCTTATATGGAGTTATTGGCCCGATAAAAGAAAAGTTGCTGTCGATGGCTGGTGTACAAGATGTGCTGGATGACTGGGGGGTTCGTAGCAAGAAATTATCCATAGATATTAACCAGGAGCAAGCCAGACGAGCGAAAGTAACTAGTGAAGATGTAGCTATTTCGTTGCAAACAGGCTTATCAGGGCTTGAGCTCACTCAATATCGTGAAAATGACCTGCTCATACCTGTCACCCTACGTACTGAGATGGCTGACCGCCATGATATTGGTAAACTTGACAGTATGACTGTGTATTCAAAGTCTAGCGGTGAGAATGTACCTCTAAAACAAATTGCCGATGTCAATTTAGACTGGCAGTACAGTATTAT
>ENA-OSET01005502-OSET01005502.1-sediment-metagenome-genome-assembly--contig:-NODE-5502-length-10665-cov-11.904420_pt1 | contig 10665 bp, 8 predicted proteins | sample MGYA00237882_ERZ534229 | MGnify/ENA primary metagenome ERZ534229 (study PRJEB26408, sample SAMN06266212) | sediment metagenome | isolation source: Hudson Canyon methane seep mesocosm | place...
ACCATTTGTTTAAGCGCCTTTAAGAATAAGGCTTCAAACTGTTTTAGATCCGTTTCTGCTATTGTTAAACCCGCCGCCATGGCATGACCACCAAACCGTGTTAACAAACCTGCTGGTGCTTGGCTAGCAACTAAAGCCAATACATCTCTAATATGAACACCAGGAATTGAACGTGCCGATCCTTTGACTTCACCTTCATTACCCGGTGCAAAAGCAATAACCGGTCGATATTGTTTCTCTTTAATCCGTGAGGCTAATAAACCGATAACACCTTGATGCCATGAGGGATCATATAAACAATACCCCAATGCCGGTTCTGATTCATCAAATGACATTTTACTCAGCATGCTCAAGGCCTGAGTTTGCATATCCTGCTCAACCTCACGACGTTGCTTATTAATGTCATCTAAAGTCTGTGCTGAAGCTTGCGCCTGCTCCACATCATCCATCAGTAACGCTTCAATACCCATACTCATATCTTCTAAGCGACCAGCAGCATTCAGCCTTGGTGCGATTGAAAATCCCATATCTTGTGAGGCCAACTTAGTCCGATCTCGTCCTGAAACTTGAATAAGTGCATTGATGCCGGCGCAGGCTCGGCCAGCACGTATTCTCGCTAAACCTAGATTAACCAATGTGCGGTTTAACTTATCTAATGGCACAACATCTGCCACAGTACCCAAGGCAACAAGATCTAATAATATCTGTAATTTAGGTTCTTTAATCTGTTGCTGTTCAAACCATGTTTCTGATCGTAATTGTTGGCGTAAAGCTAATAACAGATAAAAACACACGCCTACACCCGCCATGTTTTTACTTGGAAAACCACAACCTTTTTGATTGGGGTTAATAATCGCTTCTGCTTTTGGCAGTTCATCACCCGGTAAATGATGATCGGTTACCAAGACTTTTATTCCTCGGCTGTGAGCAACTTCAACACCTTCAATACTAGCTATGCCATTATCAACAGTGATCAGTAAGTCGGGTTGTTCATCTACTGGGATCTCAGCCAATAATTCAGGCGTTAAACCGTAACCATGAATAAAACGATTAGGTACGATATAGTCGAGATGCTTGGCGCCCATTGCTTGCAAGCCTCGTAATGCTACCGCACAGCTTGTTGCCCCATCGGTATCAAAATCAGCCACAATCATAATTTTCCACTGTTCTCGAACAGCCTGAGCCAGTAGCTCTGATGCGGCTTCCATTCCCAACATCAAGTTTGGTTTTGGTAAGTCGGCAAGCTCATAAACCAAATCGGTTTCAGATTGAATGCCGCGAGCGGCTAATACTCGGCATAAAGTATCTGGCCATTTAGAGACTAGCTTTTCCCAGCCACTCGAATCACGCGTTAACATAAAAATATAGCATCATGGTCAGTGGTAGAGGTCACCATTAAAATAGTCATTACAGTGCTATGGCTTTAAGTAATTCAGGAATTTGAATTGGCTTTGTTATATAGGCATCAAATAAGTCACTTGTATCTTCAATATCATGCTTCATCGCAACAGCTGATACCGCAATAATCGGTATACTCTTATACTGTCTAGTTTCTCTTAGCTTTACTGTTAACTCTTTACCATCCATGCCCGGTAAATGTATATCAACTAAAATTGTATCAAAATCTTTCTCTAGCGCTAAGTCCAAAGCTAACTCAGCTGTTTCAACCATCGTGAGAGTATAGTTTTTCTGTCTATCTATGATTGATTGCATCAACTTCCTGTTAGCAGGATTATCTTCAACATAAAGAATCTGTTTTTTTTCTGTTTCTGTTTCTGTTTCTGTTTCTGTTTCTGTTTCTGTTTCTGTTTCTGATATTTTTTCAGTAGCAAGCGGAAGTTCAAACCAGAATGTTGACCCTTTCCCTTTTATACTTTCAAAACCAATTGTACCGCCCATCATTTCAATCAGATCTTTAGTTACAACGAGTCCGATACCTGTACCTTCAATAGTGGATGTTTCTTGTCCTAAGCGGTTAAAGGCTCCGAACACCTTATTTTTTTGAGCATCGGCAATTCCAATACCTGTGTCAGTGATGCTTATTTTCACTGTCTGTTCTTCAGTTTCAACCCAATTTATACTTACACGCCCACCTTCAATATTATATTTTATAGCGTTAGTAATCAGATTAATAATGACTTGTTTTAATTTAGTGTAATCCGCCTGTATATTTATGTGACCTTCAGACTCCACATGAATTTTGATACGTGTTTGACTAGCGAAGGTACTAAGCAGCCTTACTGAATCCTCTATTAACTCATTTAGAGGCACCAGTTCAATAGAGACATCAACAGCCCCTGCTTCAATAGCCGATAACTCTAAGACATCATTAATCAAGTTAAGTAAGTGTTTTCCACTCGATAAGATAAATCCCATACTTTCTTTTTGTTCTTCTGTTAATGGTTCATCTAAATCATTATCTAACAATTGTGCAAAACCCAGTATCCCATTTAGAGGTGTTCTTAACTCATGACTCATTGACGTTAAAAATTCAGACTTTGCTCTATTTGCCTTATCTGCTTCCTTAGTCAATTTAAGAAGCTCTTCCTCGTAACTTCTCCTTGAAGTGATATCTTGAATAACACCTAACATTTTTAAAGGCAGCCCATCCTTATCTCGAATAACATCACCAGACTCACTAAACCACCTTATCTCACCCTCTATAATGCATCGATGTTCAACCTGATAAGGAGAGTGTGTCTTTATTGATTTATCTATTTCGTAAAGCACCGTATCCAAGTCATCTGGGTGAATAACACTTTTGAATATTTCAAAATCAACATTTTTGTCATTTTTTTCTACTCCAAACAATTCAAATACAACATCTGACCAATATAATTCATCAGAAACCATATTCCATTCCCATGTACCAATACTCGCAAACCGTTGACTAGTATCTAGCCGCGTTTTACTACTATCCAGCTCTATTTCATTTTGCTTTTGTTTTGTAATATCAGTTCGAATAGCAATATATTGTTCTATATTTCCTTGCTCATTTAATTGTGGCGCAATAGTTGAAGCGACCCAATATAAGGATCCATCTTTGGCTTTATTTTGAATCTCCCCATGCCAAACCTTTCCCTTGGAAATAGTTTTCCACATCTGATTATAAAAAGATTGGGGATGAAAGTCTGATTTGACGACCCTGTGATTTTGGCCAATAAGTTCATCTTGAGAGTATTGACTAATTTGTTTAAATTTATCATTAACATAGGTAATGGTACCTCTAATATCAGCGACACTTACAATCGCATGCTCATTTAGAGCATTTTCACGGAAGAGTAATTGTTCTGACTTTTTATCAACGAGTTTTTCTAAATTATTTTTATGCTTCTTTAGCGCTTCTTCCTCGTTTTCGTGTTGAAGAGAATGACGTTGCAGACTATCAAGCATCTTGTTGATTGTGGTTACTAAAACCCCATATTCATCATCACGTGTAATAGTTGCTCGTACCGTTAAGTCACCCTTTTGTACTTCGGCACTCAATTTCACCAATTCTCTGAGTGGCGTTACTATATGTTTAGCCATACCCAACATACTGAAAATGATTAGCAATACAATAAAAAGTGTCCCCCAAACAATATTTGATAACATCCTATCAACCATTGCTGCAGACTCCGCCTCTCTTATTTTTAAGAGGGCCATTTCATTTTGCTTAAATTCATCGAGTAATTGACGTAATGAATCCATTATATTTTTGCCGATGCCACTTTCAATCAGCTCTTCAATAACTACTTTCTCTATCAGTCCTTGATCAAATTTATTTCTATTCTCAATTAAAGGTATGGCTGCGGTATTGTCCCAATTAATGATTTGTTGCTCAATTGTTTCCAACAAGACAACTTGAGATGGGTTATCACTTACTTTTTCTTTTATTTTATTAAAAATACCTTCCTTACTTTCTACTCCGCGATAATAAGGCTCTAAGAAGTCATCATTCCCTGTTATTAGGAAGCCCCTTTCCCCCGTCTCCATATCAATGACCAGTTTCTCAATTTTTTGAGCTTGCTGTATCACTTCGTGAGTGTGTTCCACCCATCGAATGGTTTCGATTAACTTATTGATTGTGTTATACGAAACAAATGAAAGGATTATCATCAAGATAAGTGGTAAAACTGTTCCTAAAAATAGTTTTGTTCTTACCTTTTTTATTTTAAAATTCATACTGTCTTCCAACTAATATAAGTACACTTTGTTTGGCTATCATACACATATTTACGGTCTCTACGGCGATGGCCTCAACTGTTAAAAACGTATTTAAAACTCTCACCTTACATGTTCTATTGTTTATTGATAAATCATGTCTTAAATTCATTCCAGCACCTACTTCCAGAACTTCCAACAATCAATAGGGCTAAAGTGATAATTACCGTAATCTGGGATTTGTAATTTTACTTTTGATAATTTCATTGCTTTGCAAGATTCCCAAAGAGGTCGCAATATATTTTGGTCTATATCATTTAACTGCTGCTGCCAGTCGTTTTCTATATCCAACTCTTCTAATAACCATAAATGATTACCTGAAGTTAGAGAAGTTGCTGAAAAATCATCTGAATGTTCAAGCTCAATATTGGATGCTCGGGCAACTAATCTAAGCAAATCACTGCAGCCTTGTACTTTGTCCCACGCTCCTGCTTTTGCAAAAAATTCTCCCGCCCCCCAAAACCAAATGCTATTAATCGGTAATTTTCCTTGTGCAACTCTTTGTTTATTAATGTCGGCATCATGCAACTGCATTTGAATTTCATTCCACAAACGTAACCAGGGTTGACGGTCCTCTCCTCTTGGTAAGGTTTGCTCAATTCCTTTGTTCGCCACATCTTCTAGTGCAGAGAAATCTAAACTCGGAATATGCTTTAACTGTAGTAGCCAACTGTCACTCCGTTGCTTAACTAAGCTCCCACCAAAATCATCCAACAAAGGTTGAATTTCTGCTATTAGTGACTGACTTTCATCGTCAGTTATAGCTAAATTGTTAGAAAAAAGAAGTAATTGATCCCGATCAGGATGTAAATAACATGGCGTAACTAAAATAGAGTTTGCTAATGATAAGCCTGCAATAGGTAGATCTGGCCCCACGTGTTTCTGGTGGCTAAAGTGGTTCAGTAATAAACGCTGTAAACGTGTCTCATCCTGACCAAACTGGGCCTGTTTGATAATTTTAGATAAAAATGTTGGCAAAATGTTCGCATTAAGTTGTTGGCCTAATATTGCCGCTAACCCTGGCAGGATAACTGTAACCTCAGCCTTAGCCATGAATAAAAGGTCGCACAAACGGAATGGTTAACCGTCGCTGAGCCGACATTGAAGCCTTATCTAAATCCAGTAACAAACTCATCAATTGATTCATATCGCGGCTGTAATGTCGTAATAAATAGTGTGCAACATCCGTTGAGAGTTCTAATCCACGTGATTGAGCCTGTAAGATCAATGCCTGTTGTTTATCTTCATCCTTTAATTCATCTAGTTGATAGATCAATGCAGTCGCCATTCTTGAGCGTAAATCAGCTAATGCAATAGGGCTTTCTGCTGGATTATGTAATGCTGAAACCACCAGTTTACAAGCGGTATGATGTAAACGATTAAAGCAGTGAAACAGTGCCTCTTGCCATTCTGGAAGTTCAGCAATCGCTTCTAAATCATCAATACATAATAAATCTAATGCTTCCAATGATTCTAGTACGGCGGGAGATGCTGATTTAACTAAATCAGCTAAAGGTAGATAGAGCGTTCTAAGTGCCTCATGTTCAGTTATGGCTAATAATAAATGTGTTTTCCCGGCTGATTTATTGCCCCAAAGGTAAATAAATTCAACACCCTGCGGATGATAGAGATCAGCTAAGGCTTGCTTTAATTCAACCTGATTAAAATAAAAGTTATCAAAATTAAATACTTGCTGCGGATTTAACCGCAGTGGCAATTGAGTTACTGATGAGGTCATAAGTGCTAAGTATAAAGGTGGCTGTTTAAATAATGTTGATGTGCATGACGTAATAACACCATTATCACAGCTGCAACAGGTAATGCTAATAATACGCCGGTAAAGCCGAACAACTGGCCTCCAGCTAATACTGAAAAGATAACAGCCACAGGGTGTAAACCAATTCTTTCACCAACAAACCGGGGGGTTAGTACAACGGCTTCAATAACTTGTGCAATGCCAAAAACAATAACAACCATTAACACCGGTAACCACTCATGGAACTGAAAGAAAGCGGCTAAACCAGCCAAACCAATACCAACAATCAAACCTAAATAAGGTACAAAACTGACAATACCCGCTGTGACACCTAGAAGTAGAGCAAGCTCAACACCGATCAGTGAAAGCCCCACAGTATAAATAGTCGCCAATGCTGCCATAACCATGACTTGGCCTCGAATAAAAGCAGCCAACATATCATCACATTCTAACGATAATTCAATGACTTTACTGGCATGTCTGCGTGGCAATAGCTCTCTAAACCGTGCAACTAAAATATCCCAATCACGGAGTAAGTAGAAGGTCACAACGGGTATTAATATTAAATTGACCAACCACTGAATAATAACTAATCCTGAACGTGTCATATAGCTCATTACACCGCCCGCTAACTGCCCCGCTTCCGCCCAGTAAGTAGCTAAAGCATTCTTCACTGTATTCATATCAAATAATTCAACAGGGATACCCATTTTATTTAACCAAGGTACCGCTGTTGTTTGTATTAACTCTAAATAGTCAGGTAACCGCTTCAATAACGCACCTATTTGTGCAGTTAACAAAGGCAATAAAACAAGTAATATCACTAAGCCCACAAGTAATAAAACAGCAAATACAATTGACACCGATAAAGTGCGAGAAAGTTTTTTACTCTCTAATTTATCAACAATAGGATCGCCAAGATAAGCCAATAGCCCCGCGACAAGAAAGGGGGTTAATACGGGAGATAATTGATAAAACAGCCATCCACAAAGTGCTATTGCTAGCAGTGTAAATAACTTATTACTGTCAGACATATTCAATCCTTAGCCTAAGGTGACAATCTATAATTGAGTGTATCGGTAGGTGAATAAGGTGCTTCTATTAAGACCCGATTAATCGAGACTATTCGTTTAAACGTATCTAAATCACCATTAAAATCTATTCTAAACTCTACTTTATCTACAGATAAGCTAGAAACTTGAACATTAGATACATTTTGTACATCACTTAAGTAGGAGTCTATGCGTACATAATCAGCATAATCACGCAATCCACTTATTTGTAATGTCAGGTGCTGTTTCTCACCAGAGAGTACTGTGTGTTGAGAAAACCGTCTTGCAAGACGATCTGCTAGCTCATCAATGCCTGCTTGCAGTGCTGTCAGCTTACTTCCTTGTGATTGCCATAATTCTGATTCACCATTAATACGTGCATGCCAGTGAATACGCATCGTGCCATTTGAATTTATTTTTGCATTAGCCATTAATATAACGGGGGTGCCATACCGTAATGAAGCTTGCTCAACCGACTCAGAGAAACCAAGCGCTAAATCGCTATCTCTCACCTGACTTTGGTCTTGTAAATCCATCACCGGTAATAAAATGGGTAAGCCACGTACCTCTGCAGCTTGTTTTAATAACTTAAGTACATCGTCATCAGCATCTGCACCTAATACCGAGCTTTTCCCCTCATCATCAATAGCCATCCAAACTAAAGTTTCAGGCCGAGATCGTCCCCATATAGGCAGTTCTAGCGCGATTAATTCATTATTGATTGACCGCTCTTTAAATGACATTACTATTTGAAGCCGGTCAGGCTCTGTTAAATCTTCACTAATTATATTCGTTCGCTGATATTGATATTGCTGAACCAGCTGCTTTGACTGCGCTAAAATGGGTAAAATATCAGTAGCATCAACTAACTTTTTATCTCCCACCACTTTAAGAATAACTTGTCGCAAAACAGCTGCGGATACGTTATCTCGCTCAGCGTCACTCTGAGAGGTCACCGCGATCTGTGATTGATATAAATTAGCAACGTCTGCAGCAAAGCCGTTTGTTGTTACCAGTAAAATTAGAACCGAAAATAATCTATGCATTGTGGTATTCTATCATGCTGTTTTTAGTGGCGTGTATGCCATTTTTTGACTTCAGGAACTAACATAATGACAGATTCGATTGACAGTAACACATCCTCCCTTAGTTACCGCGATGCCGGCGTAGATATTGAGGCAGGTAATGCTCTCGTTGACCGCATCAAACCGCTAGCCGCAAAAACACGTCGTCCAGGTGTTATGGCAGGACTTGGCGGCTTTGGAAGTATGTTTGAGCTACCTGTCGATCGTTATAAACACCCCGTATTAGTATCGGGTACTGACGGTGTTGGTACTAAGCTTCGTCTTGCCATTGAAACAGGCATTCACAATACCATCGGTATTGATCTGGTTGCCATGTGTGTGAACGATATTATTGTTTTAGGTGCAGAACCTTTATTCTTCTTAGATTACTATGCAACTAGTAAGCTAGATATTGATGTAGCGACATCCGTTGTTTCAGGTATTGCTGATGGATGTACGCTTGCTGGTGCAGCCTTAGTTGGTGGTGAAACAGCAGAAATGCCGAGTATGTATGAAGATGGAGACTATGATTTAGCAGGTTTCTGTGTCGGTGTTGTTGAAAAAGAAAATACAATTGATGGTAGTCAAGTTCAAGCTGGAGACGTACTTATCGGCTTAGCTTCTTCTGGTCCACATTCAAATGGTTATTCATTAATTCGTAAAATCCTTGAACGCAGTCAAGATGAATTATCAAGCTCTTTTGGTGATAGTACACTCGGTGAACACCTATTAGCACCGACAAGAATCTACGTTAAATCATTACTTCAACTACATGAAAAAATTAACATTCATGCGCTATCCCATATTACTGGTGGTGGTTTATTAGAAAATATCCCTCGCGTACTACCAGAAAACGTAACCGCCGTTATTAATGCTAACAGCTGGAAACGTCCTGCTATTTTTGACTGGCTGCAAGAGCAAGGTAATGTTATTGATGAGGAAATGTACCGTACTTTTAATAATGGTATCGGTATGGTTATTTGTGTGGCAGAACAAGACGCAGAACAAACACTCAAACTATTAGCAGATCTTGGCGAATCAGCGTATCAAATTGGTCATATCGAAACATCTAACTCATCAATACCTGATGTTATTATTCGTTAAATAATGACTGAAATAACAACTAAACCATCCATCGTTATCCTGATTTCTGGTCGTGGAAGCAATATGAAGTCAATTGTTGAAGCAATCAAATCAGGTAAGCTTGATGTAACCGTTGCAGCAGTGATCAGTAACCGTCCTGATGCGGCGGGTTTGGAGTATGCTCAACAACAAGGTATTCCAACAGTAACCATTGACCACAAAGGATTTGAGTCACGTGAGTTATTCGACCAAGCAATGGCTAAGAAAATTGATAACTTCATGCCAAACCTTGTTGTTCTTGCAGGCTTTATGCGAATATTAACAACAGAGTTTGTTGAACACTTTGCTGATAAGTTAATTAATATTCACCCTGCACTTTTGCCAAAGTTTAAAGGGCTAAATACACATCAGCGTGCTATTGATGCCGGAGAGAAAGAGCATGGTGCCAGTGTTCATATTGTGACACCTGAACTAGATGACGGTCCTGTTGTCTTACAAGCACGGGTACCGGTGCTGGAAGGTGATACTGAAACCACATTAGCTGCTCGAGTGCTTGAACAAGAACATAGCCTTTACCCCGAAGCAATTAAACTACTTATTACTGAGAAGCAGTCATAACGAGAGCACTTTATGAACCGATTTATCAGCATTATCTTTATACTACTCTTGCCGCAATGGCTGATGGCGAAAGATATTCCTGATTTCTCAGCAAACTACTTAGTTCGACTTAATGGTTTGCAGGCAGGTGAATTAAAGCGAAGTTTATCTACACAAGAAAATGGTGTTCGACACTTTACATCAGAAACACAAGCTAAGGGTGTCTTTGCTTTTTTTAAGCCTGATTTAGTCACAGAAAGTAGCACCTTTCAGACTGCACAGAACGATATAATCCCTCTATCCTACCTTTATCAGCGTACTGGTGGAAAAAAAGAAAAATACCTGCATTTAGATTTTGATTGGGAAAATCAACGTGTGCATATTGACGATAAAAAACATCCTTGGTCTTTAGATATAACAATAAATACGCTTGATAAATTAGTTTATCAACTCGCATTAATGTCTGATCTAGCTAATAATCAAACTCAGTTTAGCTATTTAATTGCCGACGGTGGCAAAGTGAAAACATATAACATCCAAATACTGAAGCATGAGGTGTTAAGTACTCCGCTTGGTAAGATTAAAACTATAAAATTAATACGCCAGCGTGATAAATCAAAAGGAAGGCAAACCATATTATGGTGCGCACCAGAACTTAATTACCTTCCTATCCAGCTTGAACATACTGAAAAAGGAGGCGCTACCTTCACCGCGGTTCTTCGACATTTAAAAGGCTTTAATACGCAATTAGCATTCGAGCCTATACCTCTAACAACACCCGTATTCGGTACACCTTAACTATGGAAAAGCAGTTTAAAGTCATAAATGAAACAACACCTTATAAAGGTTTTTTCAATTTAAAAGTAATAGAATTGCAACATACACTCTATAAAGGTGGCTGGAGCACACC
>ENA-OSET01005504-OSET01005504.1-sediment-metagenome-genome-assembly--contig:-NODE-5504-length-10663-cov-7.353769_pt1 | contig 10663 bp, 8 predicted proteins | sample MGYA00237882_ERZ534229 | MGnify/ENA primary metagenome ERZ534229 (study PRJEB26408, sample SAMN06266212) | sediment metagenome | isolation source: Hudson Canyon methane seep mesocosm | place: USA:Hudson...
AGTGAAGAAGTTAGCTACACCGCAACCGCGACGGCAACCGATGGGACAACCCCAGTAACCGCTAACGATACGGATAGCTTTGACCTCGCACCGACTGTCACCGTTGATTTAGCTATCAATAACGATGGAACCGTGATTAGCGTCACCGGCGACTCAAGCAATGCCAACAGTGTCACGGTAGTGATTACCGGAACGGATGGCTCAACATCGGCAGTCTTACCAGCCCTGCTCAGCCCGGATGGTACTTGGAATGTGGATGTGAGTGGTCTGGATTTTAGTGAAGAAGTTAGCTACACCGCAACCGCGACGGCAACCGATGGGACAACCCCAGTAACCGCTAACGATACGGATAGTTTTGACTTAATTAATATTAGCTCAGAAACAGCACATGTAAATGAAGCAGCTTTGGATTTATTTCCTAATGATGATAATGATTTATTTCCTGCTGATGTTACGGGGAGTGACCCAACGAGTAGAGCTGAAACAGTAACAGGGCAATTGGGTTTTTCAATTACTCAAGGAACGGCTTCTGTAACAGGTATTGTTGCAGGTGACTCTGGTTCGGTTCCTGATGAAAATGTGAGTGCCATTATTAATGGGACTTACGGCTCTATTAAAGTTGAAGCAAATGGAAGTTACACTTATACATTAACTAGCAATACAACTAGCCATTCAACGCAGGGTATTGGGTCGGATGGTGTGCAAGATGTGTTTTCCTTTGCGGTAACTGACAGTAACGGCAATGTCGCTACTAGTACGATTAAAATCGATATTATTGATGATGTACCTCAGGCTATTGATAATACTGAGACACTTACTTTTACAGGAACGCTTTTTGATAGCGTAATCGATAATGCACGTAACTTTGGCGACTCAGCTCCTGATGATAGTCTTGGTGCTGATGATGCAAAATTAACAAGTGTTAGTTTTGGAGGGGTAACTAAAGAGTTTATCAGTCCTGGGGATATTCTACACTTTGAAACTGATAATGGGGCCTTAGATATTTTGGATGATGGTCGTTATCGTTATGTCAGTTCAAATGATGGTATAGAAACGGAACAGTTTTCGGGTGGCACAGAGGGAAATTGGAGTGGAGTCAATTTATTTGCTTTTAATGGTAGTGAGAGCCATGAAGATGCGAGTGGTCAGCTAGTTCTTAATGGTACTGCAAATATAGGTTATGTTGAGAATTCTGCCGATAAGTCAGGTATTGGTGTAAAAGGTACTGATGCAGGCCAGAAAACAGATGCCATTGATGATGGTGAAACTTTGGTAATGGAGTTAGGGCATTCAACGTCATCCTTAGACCTTACGCTAACCCAATTTAATGCTAGTCAAGGGGAGCAAGCAACTTGGTCTGTGTATGATGAAACTCACACAAAGATTGCTTCAGGTGACTTTACGGGCGCATCTTTTGATTCTAATGGTAAGGGTGCAACGTTAAATATTGACCTGCCTGGAGTATCTGAAACAAAGTACATCGCTATAAGTTATGAATCTAGTTCTAACTCTGGACAAGGGGTTATAGTTGCAGGCGTAAGCTATGATTATGCAGCTCAACCAGTAGAAGATACCTTTAATTATCAATTGGTAGATGGCGATGGGGATATTAGTACCGCTGATTTAACTATTTCACAAGTAATTGGTGAGATTAATACTGGTATTCTCACTGAGTAATGTAACTGAGTGATAGTTCCAGATTTTTTTAAGAAAACATGAGATAAATACATCAAGTTACCAAAAGGAATAAGATTATGTTTAAAAAGAGAAGTTATATTTTGCTATTAGCTAGCAGTATTTTTGTTAGTGGGAATTTATTAGCGGCTACTTTTCCAATATTTGAAGGTGATAGTTCAGCTTCTTTTTCCGCTGTTAATGCGACAGTGGGAGTTCAATCTTTGTCGTGGGGGACGTCAGCTAATCCATTTGGAGGGCAGCAGTCATCACTAACTTATGCTGGCGATAATCCTTTTTCGATTAATAATAGTAACTCATTTAAAATTGGTTCCCTGACATATGATAATACGACGATTACTGCTGGAACGGGGATTGGCAGTGCCGATATGACGGTTAATTTAGACTTTTCTAGCCCGACTATAGGTCCTTTTGCCTTTAACTATAATTTGCTCATTGCTAATACTGCAAATATAGGAAGTTCATCTTCAAGCGCGGATACGGTAACTCTAAATCCTGTCAGTGGATTTAATCCATTCTTAACCACACTTGACGGCATAGATTATTATTTTACTGTACTTGGCTTTGAGTTGACGACTGGTAATTATGTAAATAGTTTTACCCAGGCTGAGGGCTCCAATACCGAAGCTGCTCTATATGCTCGTATAACCACGGTTAATCCAGTGCCTGAGCCTGCAATATTATGGTTAATGCTAAGCGCATTTAGCGGTTTAATATGGCTTAATGGCAGAAAGAAGGCGTACATTTAAAAATCCTTTCAAATGATAGTAAAAGGCTACTTCGGTAGCCTTTTTTATGGCTGCTATATCAAAGGTTTATTCTATGAAACATATATTTGTCTCTATCGCTAGCTACCGTGATCCAGAGTGTCAGTGGACTGTTAAAGACTTATTTGCCAAAGCAAAATATCCTGACCGAGTCTTTGTTGGGGTCTGTTGGCAATTTATAGCTTCTGAGGACCAGGATTGTTTTGCAATTGAAACTCGAGCTGAACAAGTGAGGCGGGTTGATTTTGATGCGTTAGAAAGTAAAGGCGCTTGTTGGGCAAAAGTTCAGGCAATGAGCTTATGGCAGGGAGAGGACTATATTTTAAATATAGATAGTCATATGCGTTTTGCTCAGGATTGGGATGAGCAAATGATAGCCATGTTAGACTCATGCCCATCTAAAAAAGCAATTTTATCCACTTACCCAGCGGCCTATACACCCCCTAATGATTTGAACTCTTGTACGCCTCAGTTGGTTGTTAAAGAGTTTAATGAAAGGTCAAACGTTTTACATTTACGCTCTTATAAAAGAGAATTGTCAGCACCGAAACGCAATGCTTTTGTTGCCGGTGGCTTTATTTTTGCCGCAGCAGAATTGTTTCAGCAAGTCCCTTGGGATCCTAATATTTATTTTTATGGCGAGGAAATTACCTTTGCATTGCGTGCCTGGAGTCATGGCTGGGATGTTTACACGCCTCATCTTTGTTTGATTTACCATTATTATTCACGCCAAGAAGCGGTAAAACATTCAAGTGATCACAAGCAGTGGTATGAATTAGCACAGAAGTCGAATAAACGTGTTTGGCATTTGGTGGGTACTGAATTATTTACCGATCTAGACATTGATCCACAATTCCAGCTGGGAACAGTGCGAGATGTAAATTTGTACCAAGTTTTTTCTGGGGTTAATTTTAAAACTCTAGAGATTAGTAGTAAAGCAAGTAATGGTGATGTAACGCTTTAATCTGTGCTGTATTAGATTATCTGCTTGCCTTTAAAGCTAGTAGAAGGATATAAATACTTATAGTTCGTCAATACGGTAAATAATAGGATTTCCTATGTCACTCTCTAAACAACTTCTATTCCTCATCTCAGCCCTATTCTTAATTATTTTCAGCCTCAATTTTGCACTTAGCGTGAATAATATTAAAGGCTATTTGGAGGGGGAAGCAAAGATACATGCTCAAGATACGGCGACTTCATTGGGTTTGTCATTAAGTTCTTATATGGTGAATGAAACTGATCCCGTTATAGAAACGACCATGAATGCTCTTTTTGATATGGGCTATTATCAGGAAATTAAGCTAGTTAATGTTGAGCGGCAGGCCTTAGTAACCTTAACAAATAAGGCTGAGCTTGAAGGCGTACCAGCTTGGTTTATTGCGCTATTACCTATGCAAACAGCCTCCGCTGAAAGTGAAATTAGTGCGGGTTGGAGTATTGCGGGTGTGGTTTCTGTAACCCTTAATCCGGGTTATGCCTATCTTAAATTGTATGAACAAGTGGTCAGTAGCTTTTATTACTCGTTAATTGCTTTACTACTGTCGATTGCTTTATTGCTGCTAGTGCTGCGCATTACTTTAGCGCCGTTAAAAAAGATTAATTTGATGGCTCTCGAAATTGCCAATGGTCATTTTACTACGATTAATCAGTTGCCGTGGACGACTGAAGTTAGAAATGTAACTGCCTCAATGAATAAAATGTCGCGAAAAGTGGAAACGGCAATTAAGGCTTTAAATACCAAGCTGGATGGTGTGGCAAAAAAATTACAACAAGACGAATTGACCGGTTTAAGTAAGAAAACTGTTTTCCTTACCGATATGAAGCAGATGTTTGCCACAGATACGGAAGCGTTTATCGGTCTTATTAAAATTGATGGTTTAAGCAGCTTGACTAAAGAGCTAGATGAGGATGCTATTGATCAGTTCATTAAGGATTTTGCCGAGGTCTTAAGTCATTTAAGTACAAAGAGCGATCAAGGTGATATTTCTGTGTACCGTTTTTTTGGCGCTGAGTTTGCTTTGATTATTCGCGAGGTAAATCTGGAGCAAGTTGCGCAGATTGGCTTGGCATTAAGTAGTGCTTTTGCAGCGATAGGTGAACGTTATCATAAGCCAGATATTGTGCATATTGGTCTTACACCGTTTAATCCCATTGCGAGTATCGAAAGTATGTTGTTGGCTGCTAATGAGGCTTATGAGCAGGCGCAATTAATAGGTGCTAATGGCTATTATGTACGTAGCGGGGATGATCAAGCCAAAGATATAGCGCAATGGAAAGAGTTAGTTTTCGATGTGGTTGATCAACGGCGTTATCAAACTGATTTTATTGGTCAAATAGACGACTTGCTCACAGGCAGCGTGCTTATGCAAGAGGCATTCACTCGGGTTTCTGACGCGCAAGGCGAGACAGTGGCTATTGGTACTTTTATTTCCATTGCCGAGAAGTTTGCCAAAATTGTTGATTTAGATAAAGGTGTCACTGAGAAAGTGTTAGCTTATTTAAAAAGCGAGCAGATTGAACATGCGTTAGCGATTAATTTATCGACTAGAACGATTAAAAACCCTGATTTCCGAGCCTGGTTATTAATGCAACTGAAAAGTAATAAGGCCATTGCTCCGCAGTTAGTCTTTAGTTTATCTGCCTATGCGGTTGGGAAAGAGGTGAGTGTCTATAAGGAATTTATTGATTTTGTGCATAAAAATCATGCGCGAGTAATGATTAAACGCTTTGAGGCGCAGTCGATGTCTTCGGAAGTTTTGAAGAGTTTGCACCCTGACTTTATTCGTTTATCCAGGGATATGAGTAACGGCCTTACACTTGATCAAGGTAAGCAAGCCTTTGTGGAGACCATGCAAGGAATAGGCGAGTTGCTAGATATTGTGATTTTTGCAGAAAATGTGCAGACAGATGAAGATTTTAATTGTCTTAAACGTATTGCTATTGCAGGTGCTAGTCGTTAAATATGACTATTAATTTAGTAAGTTCTGCCATTGAATGAGATGAGGCGTCGGAGGATGTTATTAATACGACGCTTTTCTGTTTGGCTGCTTAGCCTGTTTGCTTTGCTCGCTGTTTTTAGTGTCCCTGCACAATTAGATTTTAGTGCGGAATTATTGGCCAAGATTCAAAGCAAATACGGTCAAGAAGCTTATAGTCGAGTGAAACAATGGCAAGAGCTGATGCTGACAGCTAAGCAGCTGCCTGAGCAGGAAAAGCTTCTTAAGGTAAATGATTTTTTTAATCGACATATAGAGTTTGCCGATGATATTTATATTTGGGATGTAAACGATTACTGGGCAACTCCATTAGAAATGTTAATTAAAGGAGCGGGTGATTGTGAAGATTATTCTATTGCTAAGTATTTCACTTTAAAAGAGCTGGGCGTTTCTGAAGGTAAAATGCGTATTACTTATGTAAAGGCATTAAAGCTAAACCAAGCTCATATGGTTTTAACTTATTTTTCTACGCCTCGCGTAGTACCTGTGGTGTTAGATAATCTCATTGCTGAAATAAAACCAGCAACGCAACGTACAGATCTATTGCCGGTTTATAGTTTTAACGGTTCGGGCTTATGGTTGGCAAAGTCACGTGGAAGTGGTAAAAGAGTAGGGGAGTCAACGCGATTGAATATGTGGACTGAGCTTAAAGAGCGTATGTTAAATAATACTATTTAATTTTACTTTCCAGCAAATAATACAGGGAGCAGTATGCAATGAAAAAACTATTACTTTTCTGCATCGTCATTGTTATTGCAGTGGCGACGTATTATTTCAATCAAAGCCCTGAGCGCATTCAAGTTAAACTTTATCAAGTTGTCAAAGGCGAAGTAAAATCTAGCGTATCCAATACGCGAGTCGGCACAATTAAAGCTTGTCGCCGAGCTTATTTGGCACCTGCAACAGGGGGTAATGTTGCTCAATTGTTTGTTAAAGAAGGCGAAAATGTAAAGCAAGGCCAGCTTTTACTCAAAGTATGGAATGATGATTTGCTGGCGCAAATGAAGTTGCATCAAGCACAAATTAAAGTAAATAAAGCCACGGCTGAACAAAGCTGTGCATTAGCTTCTGGTGCCGAGCGAGACGCACAGCGATTAAGTCGATTAAAAAAATATAACCATATTATTTCTGAAGAACAACTGGATCGTGCTATCACTGCAGCACAAGCGCAGCGAAATTTTTGCAGCGCGTCTCGGGCTACCGTAGGCGTGGCACAAGCTAATGTGGAATTAATTAAAGCGACACTGGAACGTACCACTATTCGAGCGCCGTTTGATGGCACGGTTGCAGAGATTAATGCGGAATTAGGTGAGTTTGTAACACCCTCGCCACCAGGCATTCCGACTTTACCGCCTATTGATTTATTAGATGTTAGCTGCCTTTATGTGTCTGCGCCTATCGATGAGGTCGATGCGCCACAAGTTAAAGTGGGCATGAGCGCTTGTGTTAGTTTGGATGCTTTTGAAGAGAAGCGTTGTTCAGGTAAGGTAACGCGTATTGCACCTTATGTATTAGAAAAAGAGAAACAAGCGCGTACCGTAGAAGTTGAAGTAAAACTCAGTGATGCTAAGGACTTGCAAAACTTATTGCCTGGCTATAGCGCGGATATTGAAGTCTTAGTCGAGCGTAAAGCAGAGGCTTTACGTGTACCAACCGAAGCGGTTTTAGAAAATAATAGTGTCTTATTGGTATCTGGTGATGGCGTATTAGTCGAACGACAATTTAAAGCTGGTTTAAGTAATTGGAATTTTGTCGAAGTCGTTTCTGGATTATCCGAAGGCGATACGATTGTGTTGTCAGTCGGATTGGAGGGCATTAAAGCCGGTGCTTATGTAAGTGTTGAGCCATGATCCAATTAGAGCATATACACCGCTATTTTCAAGTCGGTGAACAGAGTATTCATGCGCTTAATGATATTAATTTAACGATCAAACAAGGCGAGTATGTTTCTATTATGGGGCCTTCAGGTTCTGGGAAATCGACTTTACTTAATGTGATTGCCTTGCTTGATCAGCCCTCTTCGGGGCGTTATTTATTAAATGATCAAGATGTGACTCAGCTAAATGATGAGCAATTAGCTAGAGTTCGGCGGGAAAATATCGGTTTTGTGTTCCAGTTTTTTCATCTTATTCCGCGTTTATCAGCTGCAGAAAATATCGAAATGCCGATGGTTTTGGCGGGAATAGCGGCTAAAGAACGCAAACAGCGCGTTGCCGAAGTATTAAAAGCGGTTAGTTTGGCGGACCGAGCGGATCATCGGCCTGATCAGCTTTCAGGCGGACAAATGCAGCGCGTTGCCATTGCTCGAGCGATGATTATGCGTCCAGGGCTTTTATTAGCTGATGAACCTACCGGTAATCTTGATAGTCAATCAGGGCGTGAAATTATTGAGCTGTTGGAGAGCTTAAACCAACAACAAGATATGACTTTGCTGATGATTACCCATGATAAGTCCATAGGGCAAAGAGCTGAGCGCTGTATTCGCATTATTGACGGGCAAGTTAGCTAGCCATGCGCTTTAGCGATACGCTTAACCAATCCTATACGGCAATTAAAACCCAGCCTGTTCGAGTATTGTTGATTGTTCTAGCCATGAGCATAGGTATTGCTTCGGTGACAGTCTTAACCGCACTGGGTGAAAGTGCGCGCTTGTATATTGTTAATGAATTTCAAGCTTTGGGCACGCATTTAGTGATTGTTTTACCCGGTCGTACTGAAACCACAGGCGGTCAACCGCCCATTTTTGGTGAAACACCGACCGATTTAACCTTGGCAGATGCGAATGCTTTGTTACGTAGCCGGCATATTGCTGCCATCGCTCCGATCAATGTTGGCGCTGCCCCCGTTTCGACTAGAGGCCTAGAACGAGAAACAACTATTATTGGTTCAACCGCTGATTTGCGCCAAGTACGGCATTTGAGTTTAGCTCAAGGGCGCTTTTTGCCAGCGAGTGATAGCAATGAAACGCTTTCCGTCTGCGTGATTGGGCGCACCATAAAAGATGAGTTATTTGCCAATCAACAAGCGTTAGGTCAATGGTTGCGTATTAATGATCGTCGTTTTCGAGTGATCGGCGTGCTGGCTTCAGAAGGGCAATCTATAGGTGTTGATTTTGATGATATGGTCATTATCTCCGTGGCAGCGGCACAAGCTTTGTTTAATACTCAATCATTATTTCGTATTTTAGTAGAAGCGAAATCTAAACAAGGCATGTATAAAGCAGTTGATGAAATTCTAGCCATTATCAAAGCTCGGCATGATGGTGAAGATGATATTACCCTGATTACTCAAGATAGCGTGGTCAAAACCTTTGATGATATTTTAACGGCGCTGACTTTAACGGTTGCCAGTATTGCTAGCATTAGCTTAGCGGTCGCGGGGATTTTGGTTATGAATGTCATGTGGGTCAGCGTAACTCAAAGAACGTCTGAAATTGGCTTGTTAAAAGCATTAGGAGCCACGCCGAGGCAGTTATTGTGGCTGTTTTTGACAGAAGCAGCGATGCTATCAGTCGCGGGAGCTTTATCCGGATTGTTGTTAGGTAAACTTGCTTTAGTGGCATTACAAACGGTTTATCCTGATTTTCCGCTATATTTACCACCTTGGGCCGTTGCTGCCGCTTTAGCTGTCGCCTTATTGACGGCATTAATATTTGGTGTATTGCCCGCTAGGCAAGCCGCTAAAATGGACCCTGTTACCGCGTTGAGCAAGCGATAATTATGCATTACTCTGATTTAATCAAGCTCTCTTACCGTACTGTCATTAGTCATAAATTACGTTCCTGTTTAACCGCTTTAGGTTTGGTTATCGGTATTGCCGCGGTGATTATTTTAACCTCGATCGGACGTGGAATTCATCATTATGTATTAGCTGAGTTCACCCAGTTTGGCACCCATTTAGTCGCAGTATTTCCGGGTAAAACGACCACTTTAGGCTTGTCTGGCGCGACGATTAGTACGGTACGACCGCTAACGGTGGCCGATGCAGTAAGCATAAACAGGTTGGATAATGTTATGGCAGTATTGCCGCTGGTGCAGGGTAATGCGCGTATAGAAGCGGCAACCAGGCAGCGGCGCAGTAATGTGTTTGGTGTTGGTGCTGCGGTACCTGAAGTCTGGAAAATAAATGTTGCCAATGGGCGATTTTTACCGGCAAATGAACAAGCTAACCCACGAGCCTTTGCCGTACTGGGGCATAAACTAGCCGTTGAATTATTTGCCGACAGTAGCTCATTGGGAAAGCGTATTCGTATAGGCAGTGACCGTTTTCGCGTTATAGGGGTTATGGAGAAAAAAGGTCAGATGATGGGTTTTGATATGGATGATACGATTTATATTCCGACTGCAAAAGCCCTAGCTTTGTTTAACCGTGAAAGTGTGATGGAAATTGATGTTTTATATAAGAGCAATACGTCAGTCAGTAATATAGAAAAATCGATCAGTCGGCAATTAATTACTCGACATGGCGGTGAAGACTTTAGCTTGATTACTCAGGATCAAATGCTTAAAAGTATGGACTCTATTTTAAAAATACTAACTCTGTCTGTTGCAGCTTTAGGAGGGATTTCTTTGCTGGTGGGTTCTGTAGGTATTTTAACTATTATGACTATTGCCGTTTCCGAACGCATTTCTGAAATTGGCTTATTACGCGCAGTTGGAGCAGAACAGAATACTATCTTTAAACTTTTTTTATTTGAAGCTCTCGTGTTAAGTCTTGTTGGCGGTAGTCTCGGTGTCGTGTCTGGAATTGTAATTGTACAGCTTATTAGCATTGCCGTACCTGAGTTACCTGTGCAGTTAGCCTGGGCATATATTATGGCAGCATTTGCTGTTTCTTTGTTAATAGGGCTTCTAGCTGGCGTTGTACCAGCGATGAAAGCAGCGCGTCTACAGCCGCTGGAAGCTTTGCGTACTGAGTAATGAGCCTAACGCCTCACTTTTAGGAGTAACGATGCAAGCTAGAATAAGTATGATAACTCTTGGGGTTATTGATTTAAAGAAATTAGTGCAATTTTATAAGCAAGGTCTGGGCTTTCCCCAAATGGAGTCATCGCCCGAGGTTGCTTTTTTTACCCTTAACGGTAGTTGGCTAGGCCTGTATTCTTATGCAGGTCTAGCTGATGATGCGCAGGTTCCATCTAAAGGAAGTGGTTTTAAAGGATTCACACTTGCTCATAATGTTGCTTCAGAAATTGAAGTAGAT
>ENA-OSET01005505-OSET01005505.1-sediment-metagenome-genome-assembly--contig:-NODE-5505-length-10662-cov-91.589797_pt1 | contig 10662 bp, 10 predicted proteins | sample MGYA00237882_ERZ534229 | MGnify/ENA primary metagenome ERZ534229 (study PRJEB26408, sample SAMN06266212) | sediment metagenome | isolation source: Hudson Canyon methane seep mesocosm | place...
TCTGACAGTTTTTGTCCTTCAAAATCACAGATTAAAATACTGTAATCAAATTTATCGGGGTAACGAGATTTTAAAGTAGCAACTACGCGCTTAGATAGTTCTTGGTAAAACTCACTCATTAATCCAAGCTCTTCCATCACTTCGCCAGCAAAACGTGCGGTTTCATTTTGACTGATTGCAAGACATGCTTCTTCGGGGGCGCCAGCGACTTTGGCAATATCGGCTAAAAGCTGAGTATTGACAGGATTTCTACGGGCATGGGTAATGACTTCACCTTGCGCAATTTTGGTTAGTTTCCCCACCATGCCGCCAATAATAATCTGACGAATATTATTTTGTTCCGCTGTATCTAAAGCAGGGCCCAAAAAATCTCCCATTTGAACAAAACAAGCAGGCTGTAGATCGGTACGTTCACGGATAGTGAATTTTTCTGTGCGTCCCCCTGTGGTTAAAACTACGGTATCTAAGCCTTGATTGGCAGCCACTTCAATACCTTGTACTACACTGGCGCGAAAAGCAGCAGTGGAATAGGGATGCACAATTCCGGTGGTACCAAGAATAGAAATGCCACCAATAATACCTAAGCGATCATTTAAAGTCTTTTTGGACATTTCAACGCCACCTGGCACAGAAATAGTTACTTTTAGGCTTTGTTGTTGCAGAATTTGTTCAGCTACTTCACGCACATTCTCTTCAATGTTTTTACGCGGGACAGGATTAATGGCTGGACCATTTACTTCAAGCCCTAAGCCACGCATGGTGATCGTACCTACACCTTCTCCACCCGCTAAGATAACTTGATTAACTGTTTCGGGGAGCCTTTCTAAATCAGCTGTTAAATGGGCCTTGTCGGTACAGTCAGGGTCATCGCCAGCATCTTTAATAACCACGGCATGTGCACTATTTGAGTCACAAGCTCCATCAATTACATTAAAAGTGATACGTTCACCATTAGGTAATTTTGATTCAATTTGCTCAGGTACTTGCCCTGTGACTAAACCAATAGCCGCAGCACGAGCGGCGGCGGCGGAACAAGCGCCTGTGGTATAGCCTTTACGGGTGCCCTTTTTTTTCTTGGCTTGCATAAGCGTTACTTACTTTGTGCTTCAGCTAATGCTAATAAGGCATGAATAGCGGCAACAACTAATGTTGAGCCTCCTTTACGACCATGGGTGATAACCCAAGGAATATCGGCTAATAACTCAAGCTCTGCTTTAGATTCTGCTGCAGAAACAAAGCCGACGGGCATGCCTACAATTAAAGCGGGTTTAAGATTGTCTTCTCTGATGAGACGAATTACTTCTAGTAAAGCAGTCGGAGCATTACCAACAGCAACAATACTGCCTTCTAATAAACCTAGATTATGCGCTTTACGCATGGCTTGAACTGCACGTGTTGTATTCTCAGCTTTAGCTTGGCTAATAACATCTTCATCAGAAATAAAATGATGAGTATTAACGCCAAAATGACTTAAACGAGGTTTAGATAAACCTACGCAGATCATTTCAACATCGGCCACAATAGGGGCACCAGATAAAATAGCCGCAAGCCCTGCTTCAACAGCTTGGGATTGAAAACGAGCTAAACCGTTAAATTCAAAATCAGCAGTGGCATGAATCATCCGTCGTACAATATTCCATTGCGCATCGGTATAATTATGTGCACCTACTTCATTATCAACAATAGCAAAGGAATCATGTTCAATTTTTTGACCTGCTTGGGTCAGTTGTTCGGTAACTGTGTTTTGGCTCATAATGATGGCTGATGAAGATAAGAATTGGTACAGTATAATACTTTGCAATACTTTCTACCAAAGCTGCTGTGATTTTTTGGAGTAATGAATTATGTCAACCGTTATACAAACAAGCTCTCTTAGTGTAGAAGAGTATTTGCAGGGCGAATTAAGCAGTGATGTGAAGCATGAATTAATTGATGGTTATGCTTATGCGATGGCAGGAGCAAGCAGTAATCATGAAAGAATATCAATGACTATTGCTAGAAAATTTGGTAATCATTTAGAAAGCTCACCTTGTGAACCTTTTGGCTCAGATATGAAAGTGAAAGCAGGCTTAAATTTCTTTTACCCTGATGTGATCGTTGATTGTGATTTTGATGAATCTCAACCTTATTTTACTGAAAAACCAATTATTATTGTTGAGGTGCTATCAAAATCCACACGTAGAGTAGATAAGACTATTAAACTTAGGGCTTATCTTAATCTTCCAAGCCTGCAAGAATATGTGTTGATTGAACAGGACTTTGTTGATGTTGAAGTGATTAGACGAAGTGAAGGTTGGCAATCAAAGCATTACTATTTAGGGGATGAAGTAACATTTGAATCAATAGAATTAACGTTGGCGGTAGAGGATATTTATCAACGTGTGCAAAATGAAGATATGCTTGAGTTTTTAGCTAAAAAAGCTGAAGAAGAGAGCATTAATACTGAAGCAGTATAAGTTAGCTGTCATTATCGCTTTCTAAAGGCACAGTAATTATTAATCTTATTTAATATCAGATTTTGAACTATATTAAAAGTTAAGATAACTTAATAATGTCTGAATTTTTATGGATAAAGATAACAGTGAAAAAAATAAATCAAACCGTAGGCAAGCATTTCGGGTCTATGAGCAGGTTGATCTTGTTTTTTATAAAATAGAACTTGAACAAGAGCAGCTGAATAATGCTGATTTCAGCAATATTCTAAATAGTACGGTTCAATCTTTTAATGCGGAAACCTCTGCGTCTGATGCAAACAACTCTGTTGAATCGACTCTACCTGCCTCTTTAAGTCATGAAAATGAAACTTTAAATATTAATATAAGTTCTACTGGTATTTCTTTTACTAGTAAGGAAAAACTGGATTCTGGTGATTATTTAATGCTCAGAGTGCTTTTATTATCAAGCATGATTGCTATAACAACGTGCTGTAAAGTCGTTTATATAAAGCCTAGTAACCCATTTGAAAATAATCAATACCCTTATACCATTGGCGTTCGATTTATAAACTTAAAACAGGAAGATAAAGAGTTATTAGATAGGCATGTTCGTAAGAAAAGGTCTAGGCGATTAACTATGAATGTCTTGTTTACCTGTCTTGTTTTAGGTGTTATCCAGGCTCCAGACTTGATAGTTGAGTTAATGGCTGATCTGTTCTCTTTTATAATTGATGAATGTATTGAGATATTTCATTTGTTTTATGAGATGGTTGAGTACAGTTTGGATCAAATAATTGAACATACTTTTCACACGGATAGGCAGAGCACCCAAACGATTGTTTTTTATATTCAAAGTATTTTATCTATAGCTTTACTCTTTCCTCTTGTTCGAATGCTTATTTCTTCTGTTAAAAAAACATTCAAATACAGTCTATTATTTTTATACCGTAAAAAATCAAGTGTATTTTATTGTTGGGGAGAGCAAACTTTACTGAAAAAACTTGGAATTATTACTTTGGTATTGCTACTGATTTCAGTCTATATTTTATTTCTTATTTAATAATAAGATTAGCGGTTTAGTATTAAGGAATAATCATGCAACACTATAAAGTAGCTGTCATTATTGGTCGGCATCAAATTTCACATGCTGGGCATGAGCTATTAAAGCGTAAAGCGTTGGAAGTTGCTGATCAGGTGGTCGTTATTCTTGGGTCATCGTTTCAGGCAAGAAGCCCTAAAAACCCCTTTAACTGGCAAGAACGTGAGGAAATGGTTCTCTCCACCTTAACTGAGAATGAAAAGCAGCGCACATTCTGTTGTCCGATAAGGGACTTTTATAATGACGAGAAATGGAATGCAGAAGTCAAACGTATTGTCAGTGAATATTCACATCAGGACGTTGTATTGGTGGGACATAAAAAAGCTGGGGATAAAGATACTTATTATTTAGATAACTTTTCTGATTGGGCTTATATTGGGATTCAATCAAGCTATAAAATTAATGCGGCCCAAATAAGGGAAGTTTATTTTGAAGCTGAGGATGTAGATGAGTCATTAAAATCAGTCAATGATTTGATTTTATCCCCAGTAAAATCATTTTTGAAAGCGTGGTCATTAAAGCCTGAATACACTGAGCTAACAAAAGAACATAAGAAGATTAAACAGGATAAAGCCTTATGGAAGGACAGTCCTTATGATGTGATCTTTAGTACGGCTGATGCTATTGTTAAAATAGAAAACCATGTCTTACTTGGGAAAAGAAAGTATCACCCTGGAAGAGGGTTATGGGCGATTCCAGGTGGATTTATCGAGCAGCATGAGAGTGTTTTACATGCTGCTTTAAGAGAGCTAAAAGAAGAAACCCAAATAAGCCTAAGTAATGATGTTCTGATGGGCTGTTTTAAGTCTGTAAAAGTATTTGATCACCCTAATCGATCTTGTCGTGGTCGATTTATTACCCACGCACACTTTTTTGATTTGACGGGTGAAAATATTCCAGACATACAAGCAGCAGATGATTTGCAAGAAGTAGCCTGGATTGCTATTGATAAATTAAACAGCTTGGAAGAGCAGGTTTTTGAAGACCACTTTCATGTTTTAAAACAGTTTTTGGATATTTAAAGGGTCATAGGAACAGATGACTCTTCTTCCAAGGTGCTTTCCATTTAAAAACTTTATGGAGAGCTAACCAAAGATAATAAGGATGCAGCCGCTCAATTATTAAAAATAAGTGAGCGTTCCTTATGGTATAAGATTAAAAAATATTTTTAATCGTTGACTACAATATTTCAAGAGTTCCAACTAAGGTTTTACCGCTTTTGAAGGTTGTTTTTATGTTTTAAAGTGCTGGAGTTGATGGGCGATGCTATCGCTTTGCCCATCCTTGTAAGTATTAATGGTGATGATGTCCATGCCCATGTTCTTGAGCAAAAGCTCTATAACTACAGCCATCACATTCCATCATTGGCTTTTTATCAGGTTGTTGTAGGGCTTTAACATTTTCATCAAGTAGTTTAAATATTTCAGGTTCAAAACCTAGGTAATGACCTAAACCAAAACGAACTTGAGGGTATTGAGTTTGCAAGTGTTTATGCTGTTCTGCAATACGGGTAATTAAAGTGCCGGTAAATAAGTAGTAAGGCAAGATAGCAATTTGAGTCATCCCTAGTTTAACTTGTCTTTGTACTACCGTTTCAAGACGGGGATAGGTGATACCTGTAAAAGCAATATCAACTAATTCATGTTCTCTTTCTTCAAATACCCAGCGAGCTAGTTTAGCGACTTCACCATTGGCAACTATATCTGAAGAGCCTCGACCTAAAATAATAACGCCTGTGGTTTTTGGGTCAGGCATTGCCAATGAATCCATAACTTGTAGTAATTGACGTTTAACAGCCGTTAATAAAGACATGCTGACACCTAGGTTTTTACCATAGATAAACTCAACATCAGGATGGCGTTGTCTAGCTTTTTCTAAATGTTCAGGTATTTCCATTTTTACATGGCCTGCAGCATTTAAAATTAGAGGAATGACTAAAACTCTTGAAGCGCTTTTGGCTGCGTTATCAAAACCTTCATCCAATAAAACATCAGCAAACTCTATATAGCAAACTTCAATATTCCATTCTGGATGTTGTGCTCGCCATTGATCTGAAAATTGCTCTATTTCTTTATTTCCATTTGGATCTCGAGAACCATGGCCGACTAATAAGATTGTTTCTTTCACATTTATTCCAGTATTTTTTGTAGAGCGGACTTCAGTCCGCAATGTTTGGGTGAATTTGGCGGACTGAAGTCCGCTCTACATTAAGTTTCATGGCTCTATACAAACCACAGGTTTATAAGAAACCAGTATATTACTAAGCTATTTTTATCGGTAAGAGGCAATGCTATTAGGTTTAGCTGAAATATCCCTTGATTTCGTTTCACTACATCAAGGCTACATTTTTTATTCTCTTTAACCTGTATTTAAGTCATAGCCATATTAGTTTTTTTCAGCTTTACGAAAACGGTGGGTAAAACCAGCATCATAAAGTTTAGATTTTTTTAATTCAGTCCATTCCCTAGAGCCAATAGTTGGGCTGGCAATAATCATTGCCTGACTATTAATGCCTGCTTGTTTACATTTTTCTCTAATATTTTCGATAGTGCCTCGAATGATTTGTTCTTCACCTGGCCAGCTAGCTTTGTAGACAACTAATATAGGTGATTGATCAGACCAGCCAGCCGCTATCAATGATGTTTGAATTTTTTTAATTAGAGTGATGGATAAATACAAGCATAATGTGCAATGGTGAGCAGCAAGTTCGTCTAAAGATTCACCTTCAGGCATGGGGGTGCGACCTTCAACGCGAGAGAAAATAACAGTTTGAGTTACTTCAGGTAAGGTGAGTGTTTCAGCTGCCGCCGCGGCAGAAGCCATTGCAGAAGTCACACCAGGGACAACTGCAACATCAATTCCAGCTTTATCCAATGGCTGAATCATTTCAATTAAAGCGCCATATAATCCGGGATCACCAGTTTGTAGGCGTAAAACAGTCGCATTATCTTTGGCTTTACTAATAAGCCAGTCGCAAATCTGTTCTAAAGTCATGCCTTTAGAATCTTGAATATCACAAGATTCACTTGCCCATGTCATCGCTGCTTCAGAGACTAGTGAGCCTGCATATAAAATAGCATCAGCTTCACGAATAAGGCGCTGAGCTTTTAATGTTAATAATTCTGGGTCACCAGGACCTGCACCAACAAACCATACTTTGGACATGAGGAATTTCCAAAAAAATAGACTTTATATCATAAACTGAGGACTGTTACCTATTGCTGAAAATCCCATAAAAATAATGATAATTTTATGAAGAGGTTTTTAAAGTAAAGGTTACGGGGCCGTCATTGGTTAAGGAAACTTTCATATCTGCACCAAATTGACCAAATTGAGTGGATGGATAGGTGTGCAATGCTAGGGCCGAGAAATGCTTGTATAAAGATAAACCTTTTTCTGGTGAGGCAGCTGTTGAAAAGCTGGGACGATTACCACTTTGAGTATTTGCTGCTAAAGTAAACTGTGGAATGATTAGAAGTCCACCTTGAATATCGCGTAAACTTAAGTTCATTTTGTCGTTTTCATCGGCAAAAATTCGATAATTGAGAATGCGTTCAAGTAATCGCTTGGCTTCTTTTTCTGTGTCTTCTTTTTCTATTGCAACCAGAGCCATAATGCCTTGGTTTATTTTTCCAAGAGTAATATTGTCTACAACTACTTGAGCTTGGGTGACACGTTGGATGATAGTTAGCATAGGTCAAAGATTATATTTTTATCAAAAGTTATTATAATTATTTTTACTGTCTAAATTTTATGTTTTTAATTTTGTTTTTGTTATGTTTTTCTTTCTTGGCGCAAGCTGAAGTGTTTCAGTGGATTGATGATCAAGGCAAGTATCATTTTTCTGATAAAGCGAGGCAGGGTTCAAAAGTATTTCAATTGGAAAAGAGTCATAGTTATTATCAGGTAAAAAAAATATATGATGGAGATACTATCTTATTAAAAAATGGTAAGAAAATACGTTTTTTGGGGGTAAATACCCCAGAGGTTGAGGGACGTAATAAATCAGCTCAAGCGGGTGGTGAAGAAGCTAAGCAATGGCTTGTCGCTAAATTGAAAAATAAGAAAGTACGATTAGAAATGGATGTAGAAAAAAAGGATAAATATGGTCGAGTATTAGCGCATGTTTTTACTGAAGATAAGCAGCATCTTAATCTTGAATTAATTAAGCTAGGGCTGGGGAATCTTAATATTTATCCCCCTAGTTTAAAGTACCTGGATGCCATGCTTAATGCAGCAAAAAAAGCTGAGAGTTCTCAGTTAGGAATATGGGCGCGCAAGGAATATAAGCTTAAGAAAATTAGAGATATAACAAAAGCTAACTATAAAGGCTGGCAAAGAGTAGTTGGAATAATAAAAAATATTCGCCATACTCGAAAAAATAGTTATCTTAATTTTTCTGATGGATTTTCTGTGCGAATAGCCAAAAATTCATTTAAGTATTTTCCAGCTTTGGAAAAGTATGTGGGGCAAAGAGTAGAGGTTAATGGTTGGATCAATAAGCGTAAGGATAAATTTTCTATGTTTGTTCGTCATTCAAGTGCTATAAAACTATAGTGTTAAGTATGCTGAGAATACTAAAGGTATGATTTTTTTGAAGAACCAAGTAAAATGGCTGGTTTCTTTAAATGAACAGGCTTAAGAGTTAATAAGGCTGTTCTAGATTTGTAATTTTTTGAGGTGTTAGTGTGGAGCTCAGTGGCGGAGAAATAGTTGTCCAGAGTCTTAAAGACGAAGGTGTTGAATTTCTTTTTGGTTATCCTGGCGGTGCGGTCTTGCACCTTTATGATGCTATATTTCATCAAGAAGAAGTCAAACATATTTTAGTTAGACATGAGCAAGCGGCTGTACATTCAGCTGATGCCTATGCTCGATCTACAGGTAAACCTGGTGTGGTTTTAGTCACGTCTGGTCCTGGAGCAACTAATGCTGTCACCGGTATTGCAACAGCACATTTAGACTCTATTCCTATGGTTATTATTTCTGGGCAGGTGGGTACACCTGTTATAGGAAGTGATGCTTTTCAAGAAGTGGATATGGTCGGTATTACACGTCCTTGTGTAAAACATAATTTCTTGGTTAAAAACCTTGCTGACCTTGCTGTAACAATGAAGAAAGCATTTCATGTTGCAACAACGGGTCGTCCTGGTCCTGTTGTGGTTGATATACCAAAAGACATTACTGCCCCAAACATTAAAATTCCTTATGAATACCCTAAGGAAATTTCAATGCGTTCTTACAATCCTGTAGTTAAAGGACATTCAGGACAAATTAAAAAGGCTGTTGATTTATTGTTAAAAGCTAAGCGACCTATGATTTATGCAGGTGGTGGAGTGATTTTGGGTAATGGAAGCGAGGAGTTAACAGCGTTTTCAAGATTATTGAATTATCCTGTGACTAATACTTTAATGGGGCTTGGTGGTTTTCCTGCAACTGACAAACAATTCGTTGGAATGTTGGGGATGCATGGGACTTATGAAGCTAATATGGGAATGCATGAAAGTGATGTGATTATCGCTATTGGTGCTAGGTTTGATGACAGAGTAACAGGTGTTTTGGCAAAGTTTTGTCCTTATGCCAAAATCGTACATATTGATATTGACCCTTCGTCTATTTCTAAAACAGTTAAAGTTGATGTGCCTATTGTGGGTGAAGTGACAACTGTATTAAAAGAAATGATTGATTTGATAAAAGCGAGTGATATTAAAGTTGATCAAACAGCTTTAGAGTCATGGTGGAATCAAATTAATAAGTGGCGTGATGTTAATTGTCTTGAGTATGATCGTGGTTCTAAATTAATTAAGCCGCAGTATGTTATTGAACAATTATATGAAGTGACTAAAGGCGATGCTTTTGTTACTTCAGATGTGGGGCAGCATCAAATGTTTGCTTCGCAGTATTATCATTTTGATAAGCCTCGTCGTTGGATTAACTCGGGCGGCTTAGGCACGATGGGTTTTGGTTTGCCAGCAGCTATTGGTGTTAAATTAGCTCATCCTGGTTCTGATGTTGCTTGTGTTACAGGTGAAGCAAGTATTCAAATGTGCATACAAGAATTGGCCACAGCAACGCAATACCGTACACCCGTAAAAGTGATTAACCTAAATAATCAGTACATGGGGATGGTAAGGCAGTGGCAAGAGTTTAGTTACGAAAGCCGATATTCTCAATCATATATGGAAACCATTCCCGATTTTGTTAAGTTGGCAGAAGCTTATGGTCACGTGGGAATGCGTATTGATAAGCCTGAAGATGTAAGGCCTGCTTTGGAAGAGGCTTTTGCAATGAAAGATCGTTTAGTGTTTATGGATATTATGACTGACCGTACTGAAAACGTATATCCAATGATTGAAGCTGGAAAAGCGCATAATGAAATGAAGCTACGAGTTGCACCAGGCACTCCAATTAATAGGGAATTGGCATAATGAGACATATTATTTCTATTCTTATAGAGAATGAAGCAGGTGCTTTGTCACGTGTTGCAGGATTGTTTTCTGCGCGTGGATATAATATTGAATCACTGACTGTTGCGCCTACAGAAGATTTAACTTTATCTAGAATGACTGTCGTTACTCGTGGGAGTGATGAGGTTATTGAGCAAATTACTAAGCAACTTAACAAATTAATTGATGTTGTTAAATTAATTGATTTGGCTGAAGCTGTACACGTTGAACGTGAATTGATGCTGGTTAAAGTTAAAGCTGCAGAAGTGTATCGAGATGAAGTTAAGAGTTTGTCCGATATTTTTCGTGGAAAAATTATTGATGTTACATCAACAAGCTATGTGGTTGAGATGACAGGGACTTCTGATAAATTAGATGCTTTTGTCGAAGCTTTAGATGAAGATGCCGTTATTGAAGTTGTTCGTTCTGGGCCGATGGGTATGTCTCGTGGCGAGAAAGGTTTGCATTTATAAAAGAGCAGGACAAAGACCTAAGGCTAAAGGGTAGATCAAGAGCAAGTATCCTTATTGGCTACAAAATGTAGAGCGGACTTTAGTCCGCTTTGTTATTTTACTCACTATATAAAAATATAGCTTCTTAGCATGCGCGAAAAAAGCTATAATTACTGGTTACAGTTTATTTTAAAAAGAAAACAGGAAAATTCATGCAAGTTTATTACGATAAA
>ENA-OSET01005508-OSET01005508.1-sediment-metagenome-genome-assembly--contig:-NODE-5508-length-10658-cov-16.167186_pt1 | contig 10658 bp, 8 predicted proteins | sample MGYA00237882_ERZ534229 | MGnify/ENA primary metagenome ERZ534229 (study PRJEB26408, sample SAMN06266212) | sediment metagenome | isolation source: Hudson Canyon methane seep mesocosm | place...
TCAACTTCTTTGATTTTCTTTGCCGGTTTTGCTTTTAAAACTCGCTTCAAATTATAGCCCAGTCGATTCAGTATATTGCCGATCGTTACTTCGCTGGGCAGCCCTTCTTCACTGTAGCCTTTCTCTTTGACCAGTGCTTCTCGCATGGCTTTTGCTGTTATCCGAGTATAGGTCAATGACCCACTTTTCATAGATGGATCGGCTTGAGTTTGGCGGTCGGCTAATAATCTTATGTCTTCACTTAAAGTGGGCAGTTGATCTTCGGTTCTTTTTCGCCCGCTAGCACGATAATTATCTATGCATCTGATTCCTGTTGCTTTTTCTCTTAATCCTTTTTGGATGCATGCTCTTCCCCATCCCATTTCTCTTTCCGTCTTGCGGCTATTTCCATAAAAATAGTCTAATGATATTTGGGCTATGTATTCTCGCCTCTGATAGCCTTTTAATCTTTTTACAGCTTCTTGGATTAATTCCTTTTTTTCAATATCCATGATTTTTTATTTTTCCCTTCTTTACTTATTTTTTAAGAGGGTATTATCGCAAAACTCTGATATTTGGGTACGATCATTACTTTGTGATTCCTTAGTAAAAACCATGCACTTTAGTGCACGACTTTTATAGAATTTACGCATTGACAAGTAATGCTAAAACAGGCACCTGTAATTATGCAAAATATCAACTGTCATCAGCTCGTATTGGAGGAGGCAATGTCAGTATTGAAATGATTAGAAAACGAGCTAGAGGTATTCGAGATACAGAATATTTTAAGCTTAAAATCACAGCAATTCTCAATTTAGGATTTCTCATATTTCTGGTATTGGAATTTCTAGTCCTCGCAGCATAAATTCCAGTAATGCTTGCCAGCTATCAAAGTGCATGTAGCGAGTAAGTGCCCTTATATCATCAAAAAATGTCTTCCTGCTGGTCAGTTCATTTCGTACCAGTGCATAGCATTGATCAAACCATTCAAGTACCGTATGGACTAAAAAAGCCAAAATATTCAGGCTTGCCAACAAGGATGACAGGTGTTGCTTGCCATGACCAAAGTTATGTTTAAAATTGTAGCCTTTTGTTTTTAACGTATTGTTGTTTTCATTTTCGACTTTCCACCTCGTGCGGCCTGCCTCAACAATCTGTTTGATATTCTTTCTATTCAGAGAGTAATCTGTTGCAAAAGCATTGCGGTAAATAACCTTGTTTTTGTCATCGGTGATGGTTAATTCACACCAGTTTACAAATAAGGCGTCATCCGTATCGCGTAAAGGAACTCGATTGACAAAACGGTAGTGTTTTTTTAGTTTTTTCTTCCCCGTCCATTCATTGATAATAACATTTTCCACCTCACCTGATCGCTCAAAGTCATCAACCCATTCGTATAGCGTCTTATGAGAGTCAGGCTTGCAAACCAAAATAAAATGCCTTTTCATTTGAATCAGTTGCTCACAAAAAGGCTGTTTACAATATAAATCATCCCCTAAAAAGGTTGTATTTTCGGGTAATCCACTCGCTTCTTTTTCTAACCAACGCTTTGAGGCTGCCAGCTCATAATCTTGCTTTTCAGAACCATCTTGAGGTGTGATAAATTCAGGTGCTAAAGGAATGACAGACGACTGTTTGGGCGACACAATAACGGGCGTTACTGCGACATGGGAGTAGTGTGTTTTACCACTTTTTAAAGCTTTAGTTGAACAGCAATCACAGTGAATAGTCTGTGAACTAAAATATTCTACGCCATCAATAGCCACTAAAATCGTCTTATCAAGCACATGGAACTCATTGATTTTTCCACTTTTTTGCAAGCCTCTAAATATTTCCTTGTAAAGAGGAGAAATAGTGTCTGCTGGAACAGGGTCAAGAAGGTTTCTAATCTGATTGGCACTCGGAATTAAATGAATACCAAATAGGCTGTGAGCATTATTTTTTCCACCTTCTTTTTCCATAGTTTTCTGGTAATCCAAAAAGGACGGAGATTGCATAAAGAATACTGAAAATGCACTAAGAGCTGCATCTGACATGTCATATTTTTGGTAAACACCATCACCACTACGCGCGTCAGGTAAGGTTGCAAATATCTGTTTGATCTGTCTAATTAAATTTGTTTGCGTGAATGTTGTTATTTGACCGACTGCCTCTATCACTTTTCGTTTTATTTTAGGGAGAAAATTCTATTTATTTTATCATTGAATCCTAAATTGAGAATTGCTGACTAAAGCAGAAGTGCGACAAAAACAAATATTCGATGCACTGGGAATAAAAGCCGATCCATTAGGGAAAAACAAAACAATGGTGGGTGAAAAAAATCTGTAGTGCCAACCGAGATGTTCTAAAATTTTTAACTTGTTGTTATTGCAGGCAATTGAAAATATAAGTCACGAAGATAGGTTAAGTGAATTTAGAAAGAAGGCGAATTCTGCTACTCCTGAGCTCATCCCCGTTCAAGTAAACGTAGATGAAGATCTGTCGCCGACTAACAACCTTGTATTGACTGTCAATAACTGCCGACTGGAGTTGCCAACCCCAATTTCTGCGCAGTGGTTAACAGACTTGTTACGATGCCTGAATTGATTGCAACACCCACGCAGATTTGGTTGGTAGTCCCACCTGTCGATCTGCGCCGTGGTATTGATGGCTTATCATCCATCGTACAGCAAACGCTGGGACATTCACCCTGTGCGGGTTCTGCCTTTATATTTCGTAACCGAATCGGACATCGCATTAAATTATTGCTGTGGGATGGAAATGGTGTCTAGTTATGTCAGCGTCGATTACATCAGGGACGATTTGTCTGGCCGAAAACTGGAGAAACCTGTTTTTCGATCAGTTCAGCACAATGGCAGTGGTTAATTTCAGGCGTAGATTGGCAACGATTATCGGCAGAGCCGCAGGCGCATTGGCAGGTATAAACACCTTGTCGAAAAAGCGATTTTTTATCATTAAAATCCTAGTATTTAAAGGGCTTACGGAGGGTTTTAAGGTATAATATAAGGCATGAAACAGCTTGCTGAACTTGCCAAATTAAACCTTGATTCTGTTGCCAGAACACAGGTTGAAGGCATGCTTCAATCACTGCTTGAGCAAGTAGAACAGGATGCCAAGCAGTTGCAAATTAAAGACAATGAAATACAGCAAAAAGACTTTAAAATTCAGGCACTGACCCATGAGCTCGCCCATATTCGGCGGATTCGCTATGGGGTAAAAAATGAAAGCCTGGCTCCATTGCAACGAGACATGTTTGAAGAAAGCAGGAATTCGGATCAAGCGGCAATAGAAGCAGAAATTGAACAACTAGCTGACGATCAGCCGCAAGGCACTGCAGGCAAACCACAACGCCCACGCGCGGGACGCCAACCACTGCCGGACCATCTTCCCCGTATCGAACACCACCACGAGCCTGAATCTTGCCAATGTGGGCAATGCGGTAAAGAGCTGGTGAAAATTGGTGAGGACATAACCGAACAACTGGATGTGGAACCGGCAAAATTTTTTGTTCACCGCCATATTCGTCCACAATATGCCTGTCGTCGCTGTGAAACGATCACCGCGGCTCCCCAAGTCCACAGTGTTTCGATCCCAACCAAAGACCCTTTCAGCCAAACGTGGTTTTGATTTTAAATAATCAATAGCTACTTGCCCTTGAAAAGCTCTTCTTTTTGGACCTGTTAATTTTTGTGATGCATCTTTTATTGTAGCAATATGCCGTTCTGATAATGTTACCAATGTCTCTCCGCCACGCACCCTAAACTTATTTAAAAACATACCGCCAAATGGGGTTGGGTTTAAAAGCAATCAGAAAAATGTATTTTTTATACATACTAAAATTCCAGAGCATCGTACTATTTGGTCTGAACGACTTTTGGCCTCTTTTGTCCATAAATGCAGCCTTTACATACCGAAGGCATAATACCTTGCTTCGCTAAATTTATTAACGCGTCAACCCCTTCATACCCTGAGGTGTCTTTTATAAAACAACAGGGCAACTCAGTACCATCAAGCGCATAGTAACGTATACGAGGAAGAGCCAGATAGCTACAGTAAAAAGTCCCCTCACGCTTAACCCTTAGTTTATATTCTGGGTAACGGTAAGCATAATCAGGTTTTGGTTGCAAAGGCTGCACAACATGGCGCAGCTTTCTTTCTCTACAAAATTTCTGAATGGCGGGTAAATCTTTGCAAATCGATACGGTATAAATAGTGACGGATATTTTATCGGCCAAACGATCAATAAAATTTAATACTCTAGGTAAGTTGTAACGTCCAATCTTTTCAGCAACATTTGAATTTAATGTATCTACCGATACACCCACTTCATCAAAGCTCTCAAAGAATAGTTCAGGGTGCTTACAAGTACCATTGGTGATAGTGTATGGTCTGGATCCGATCTCTCGAACGTTCCTTGCCATATTAAAAAAGCGTTTGTGTAGTGTTGGTTCACCTTCCCCTTGCAATGACACCTGCCTCGGTAAGCCATAGTTGCTTACATGCCTATCAATGATGCGCACAAACTCATCGTAGGTCATGTCTGCTTGTCTCATATCGCGACCTACGCAATAAAAGCAATCAAAATTGCAACGTGTAGTTAATTCAATTTGTACATTCATTTTTTGGAAATGTCAAAATTTAATGAGCTATATAAAACTAAAGTGGAAAAATATGAAACCATAAGAATCCGAAGTTTCCCAATTATTTGTGCCATATTTATGAACGAGGAAGCTGATTAGTCATGAGCTTTGGCAACGCGACACCTAGTTATTTGGAATTTCAGAGGGTTCATAAAAAATTATGCGATGAATAATACTTCAAAATAGATCAGTGTGGTTGTGACATGATTCTATATTTGAATATAAAGAGGTCGCTATACGCAAAAAACAGAGAAAAATTTTGTTTCTGAGTTAAGTTCAATTGGATTGGATTAACTTTAACATTAGCTAGTGCGTGCATTCCTGATGGTTTTTTTAAATTGTAACTAAAACAATAGGCGAAAAAGCGTGGCCTAAAAATGAAGTTTGGGATTCAGATTATTGTTTAATAATTCCTCTACTCTTCGATACATTATTTCAGTCACATTGTCAGTCTCGACAGACTTATATTTTGTTGCAAATTCACATGCTTTTTGACGATACAGGCTATCTTTTTGGACTAACTCTTTAATGAAATATTGTATGACATTTTTATCACTTTTTTCTGTAATATACTCGCCACAATTCATTCTTTTAATCGATACTGCAGATAAATATTGTTCAATATGCAACGGAACCATCAATACAGGAACGCCTTTTAACAAAAAATGAGTTGTAGTACCTGAATTGGCATTAGTTATTGCCAACTGCGCATCCTCTGCCACCACAGAAATATCTAATAATTTATGAGAAAATTTGATTGTTGGACTTGAAAAATGGCTTTCAAAAAATGGTGGTAATTGATCTCCATAAATAAGTGTTGGATAAGCGAGCTCCTTTAAGGCTAAGAGTAAAGGTTCCACCAGTTTATTTGGTTTTAAATAAGCAAAAATCCTAGGACCACTTTTTGCTGGCCACACAGGTTTAATTCCCCTAATTTCTATATCCACCCCCAAATGGACGTCATTTTCCCTATCTTGATAATGATCTAATTCCTGAAAACAATGCAACCATCTATCATCTGGTTTAAATATTTCATTTAAATGCTCAAAAACTGGACCTCCAAAGTGTCTCATACAGGGATTAATGTGATCTTCCAAAAGGTATTGTTCCTCTTTGAGCAGGTCAGCAGTAACCATTTTATCTGACGTTTCGAAAGGCTTCATTGGAGAATGGTCAGGGGGAAGAGAAAAGCCATTTCCTGACATAACCAATTTAGCTTTTTTATAAAAATGAGAGGCTAAAACTGCCGTTGGACTATGGTCAAATATAATTACATTTGGTTTCCATGTTTCATATATAAACCTCCAGGATTTAACTCTGCCCAACAAGCCATCTTTACTGGCGAATCCTTGATTGCGCAAGACATGAGAATATGATTTAGGTGGAGCGACTCCTCCTTCAAGGTTCTCTTTGCGGATTGGAGCTTGTCCAATTTGAACATCTTTTGCCTCGAATACTTTTTGAGCACTGGCTACGTTTTGTACTAAAAAAAGAATCTCGTGTTTATCTTGAATCAATAAATCTATTAGCTTAACATACGTTGACAAATGTCCTATGCCTGCACCACATTCCCATGTAAATAATATTTTTGCCATTAATTTAAAAACCAAATTTTCATGAATTGATATAACTTATTCTGAAGTCATTTCATGACTTTTAAAACCCCCTTGTTTTATTATGTTACTCAAAAAACAGGTTCAAAAACTTTTGAATTAGACCGTCATCACTGGAATAACACACTGATCATCTAATGCTTACGCAAATTACATTTACTTACCTATCAATCGGGTGTGGCTTTAAGATAATATGCCGGATGATTCTAGCGTAGTATTTTAAAGCGTAAGAGAAAAGAAAATGTTGAAAAGAGCGTTATTTATTTCCTTTTATTTCTTTTTGATCAATCATAAGCCCCACAATATTAATCGTACTCAACCCAAAAGCATTATACCTATTGTCCTTACTTTAACATTACAGATTGTTCTCCCTGTTTTATTAAAGCCTAAGGTGGGAAATGGGTTATGGACAGTTTAAAAGAGAAATTATCGGATAACTCCAGTATACTGAATCATCGCTATATTTCCAGCCTTTATATACAAGTATCATTATGAATTTACGAGTTAAATTTAACCTTGTTCTACTTCTATCCAGTATTGCTGGCATTGCCATTTCTGCCTATTTTTCTCATCAACTATTACAGAAAAATGCACAAGAAGAAGTATTAAACAGTGCCCGTATAATGATGGAAAGTGCTATTGCCGTCAGGTCATATACCGTCAGTGAAATAAAACCCTTATTGGTTTTACAACAAAAACGTCAGTTTATAAAACAATCTGTACCAGCCTACGCAGCCAATCAATACATATCTCAACTGCAAAAAAAGCACCCTGACTACAGCTATAGAGAAGCCACACTCAACCCAACCAATCCTAGAAACCGTGCCGTCAGTTGGGAAGCAGACATTATCAACTCTTTCCGTAGTAATGATGAAAAATCCGAATTAATTGGCCAAAGAGAAACGCCAACAGGCCCTGTTCTCTACCTCAGTCGACCCATAAAAATTAGCAACCCACAATGTCTAGCATGTCACGACACACCAGACACTGCACCAAAAACACTGATACAAAGCTACGGAACAGCTAACGGCTTTAACTGGAAACTTAATGAAGTCATTGGCGCACAAATCGTTTCTGTTCCCATGCTACTACCTCTCCAAAGAGCGGAAGTCACTTTTTACACTTTTTTGATCTTAATTGTTAGCGTATTTACAGCTGCTGCCATTGTTTTAAATATATTGCTCCATTATATTGTTATCAAACCTATACTTATCATCTCCAACCAAGCTGAACAAATCAGTCAGGGTAAAACGGTCATCCCTGAGTTAGATATAACAGGCAGTAAAGAAATAACGACTCTTGGCCATTCATTCAATCTTATGCACCGTAGCCTTTTAAGTGCATTTAGTATGCTGGAAGATGATGACGATGAATAACATCACTCACAAAATAAAAGTAATCGCCTCAAACACTTTATTGTCTTAGCCAGTTAATAAAATACTGCCATGCTCCCTGATCAACCTAAAAAAATTGAAAAATACAACATCCTCTCCATATTGGGCCAGGGTGCCATGGGTGTTGTTTACAAAGGTTACGATAAAGAAATTGATCGTTACGTAGCCATTAAAGTACTGCACCCACACCTCTTAGCTGGCGATATGGGTCATGAGCTGGAACAACGATTCAAACACGAAGTGCAGGCAGCCGCAAAATGCTTACACCAAAACATTGTTACCATTTTTAATTGTGGTTTATACAATAGCTCTCCATACATGGTCATGGAGTACGTTGAAGGTATAGACCTTGGAATGGCTCTAAAATCCAAGCAACATTTTAGCCTGGAAAAAGCTATCAATATTATGTGTAACGTATTGGATGCACTCTTTGCCGCACATAAAATGGGCATCGTACACCGGGATATAAAGCCTGCAAATATCTTATTAATGGACAATGGCTCCGTTAAAGTCACTGATTTTGGTGTTGCCAAAATAGACAATTCTGACTTAACCCAAATTGGTGATGTGATTGGGACTCCAAGCTACATGTCTCCAGAGGCAAAATTAGGTTTAGTTGTAGACAACCGTTCTGACATCTATTCTGCAGCACTTGTCCTGTTTGAGACCTTAACGTTAAGACGCCTTAAACCAACACAAATAAACCATGAAGGCCTTAGCGAAACGTTAGAACAACTAGAAATAGCCGACAGTAAAAAAATTAATTTAGTCAATATATTAAACAGAGCATTAGAAAGTGAGCCTGAACAACGGTATCAAACTGCTCAACAGCTTTCTAAAGACCTTATTGATTTACTTAGCATCACCATTGATACACACCGACAAGCAGAAGACCTTGCTGAAACGGTTATTCATCTAAAACGTTCGATTACACCATCAACAACGCCTCCCCATAGTCAAACCAGTCATTCACAGTTATCTCAACTTCACGAAAAAGACTTACCTATCATTGAAAAAAGTCTGACAAAATACCTTGGTCCCGTTGCAAAAGTATTAATCAAGAAGCAGGCGAAAAAAGACATCACTATTGACCAGCTAGTAACATCACTCACGGGGCATATTCCTTCGAAAAAAGAACAAGATGATTTTATGCATAGTCTTGAGTCATCAGGAATATTAAAAAACACTAACAATGAACAAGTAAAAAAATTCACATTATCTAATGAAGAGCTAGAACAATTAACACAACAACTCGTCATTTATATTGGGCCTGTTGCCAAACATGTGATTAAAGCATCCCTTAAAAAAGCACGCACCCGAAATGAGCTAAATAATATGGTAGCGGAGAAAATACAAGACCCCGGTCATCGCCAACTTTTTTTAGACGAACAAAACAACACTGTTTAAATAATGATTTTGTCATTTGTATGAATTAATAGAATCGCCCTTATTTCAACCCCATTATTAGTCATATTAATATGCCCCTTTCTAAGTATCTAATCACATTTTTTATTTTTTTAGTTTCTCAACAAGCTATATCTGCTTGCCTTGATGGCAACTGTACAAATGGAACAGGAAAGTACCAATGGGCGAGTGGAAATACCTATGAAGGCTCATTTGTAAACCGTAAACGTAATGGCAAAGGCACCTTTATCTGGGTCAGCGGTGAAAAATATATTGGAGAATATAAAGATGGAAAAATGCATGGCCAAGGAACTTTTCATTATGACAACGGGGATGTTTATACTGGCTCATACTCAAACAATAAACGTCATGGAAAAGGTCTCTATCGATGGCCTAATAATTCATATTTTGAAGGGACCTATGTCAATGGTAGTAAACAAGGCGAAGGTAAATTAGTATTACAGGATGGCACGATTACTGAAGGTATCTGGGAAAATGACGCTTATGTTGACAAGAAAACCAACAACATAATTCAGGCAAAAAAAGATAACAAAAAAGTCATACCAGTTACCAAAACTTCAAAAAAGAAAACTCAGCCAGTTATTCCAACAGTCAAAGAAAAAATTGACAAGCCTATTCCAACACCTGTTGCGCTAATAAAACCCAAAGCATCACCACAAAAAAAAGCAATTACAATTGCTAAAAAAGCTGAGACTTTACCCCCTAAATTATCAACAGCTACGATAAAACCAGAAGAGATTATTGCTAAATCGATTAACATCCCATCTGCTACTCAAAATAACAACAAACTAACCCAATCAGCATCTGAAAAACAAGCAAATACCACAAATCTTCCTACAACCGATTCCGCTTTAATTCAATCAACTCAGCCACAAAATGACTTAACGACTGCTTCAATACAAAATGAAGTGCTTACACCTCAAACTTCAGAAGAAAAGTTCCCTATGTCCTTCGGGGGAAACTGGTTTTTAAATAAATCCCCAGACCTTTCATCATCAAAAAATGAATGTTTCATTACGTCAAAAATCATTAAGTTATTTGATGGCTATACAGATACAAAGTTTTTCTTACGAATTTTTTCTACAGAAATACAGATAAAAACTGATTCCAACATAGATTTAAGTTACCCAGAAGTAGGCATACACGTTGATACACAAGTAGCACATCAGATTATGCATTTAACTACCACCAATACAGCAACAGTCAATGAGCATTATAGAGAACTGATTAATCAGTTATTGAATGGTCAACAAGTGACCATAAAACTCGGATTCTGGCCCACATGGCCAATAACAAAAACCCGCAGTATACAGTACGATCTGGAAGGCTTTAATAGCGCTTATCAAATGCTACAGACCTGTAAATAAAGTCATAAACAGTTTGGTAGCTTTTCCTTAACCACCAATCAAAACTGTTGGCATCCCCGTTACAATAACACCTCCATGGGCTGTACTATCACCTATACGAGCTGCCGGCATATTCATGATCAATACAGTAGCAGAGCCTTTAGCTATCACATCGGGCGGACCCACACAAACTGCCATATCACTAATTCGTGCTGCTGGCATATTACCTATTAAAACCGTAGGAGCACAAGGCCCCGATAT
>ENA-OSET01005509-OSET01005509.1-sediment-metagenome-genome-assembly--contig:-NODE-5509-length-10658-cov-3.941310_pt1 | contig 10658 bp, 8 predicted proteins | sample MGYA00237882_ERZ534229 | MGnify/ENA primary metagenome ERZ534229 (study PRJEB26408, sample SAMN06266212) | sediment metagenome | isolation source: Hudson Canyon methane seep mesocosm | place: USA:Hudson...
ATTATGATCCACTCACGTTTAAAAGAGCCTGATGAAATTCTAGAGTTTTGTAAGATTCTAAGGTCATTCAATGAAAACATTCCAATTATTGTGGTGCCCACCAGCTTTAATCAAATCACAGCTAAAGAGCTGAGTGAGTCGGGTATTAATGTTGTTATTTACGCCAACCATATGCTTCGTGCCGCGTACCCTGGAATGATGAATGTTGCGAAATCTATTCTTGATAACGATAGAAGCATGGAAGCCGAAGAAAGCCTCTTATCAATCAAGAAGATTTTAGACCTTATACCAGGAACAAAGTAATGACGCTTGATACCTATAAATTTGGTGATGCATTAAAACAGCTTGGTTATGACTTTTACTCAGGTGTTCCCTGCAGCTTCCTAAACAATCTGATTAATTTTGCCATTAATGAGTGTGACTATGTAATGTCAGCGAATGAAGGTGATGCTATCGCGACTTGTGCTGGTGCACACTTGGCTGGTAAGAAGACCGTGGTGCTAATGCAAAACAGTGGTTTAACAAATGCCACTAGCCCGATCACCTCTCTAAACTACTCCTTCCAGTTACCGGTTCTTGGCTTCGTAAGTTTAAGGGGCGAGCCCGGTTTAGGTGACGAGCCGCAGCATGAGTTAATGGGCACGATCACTGAAAAAATGCTCGAACTAATGGATGTTCAATGGGAATATTTAAGTGCTGATATCAATGAGGTTTATCTACAGCTTGAAAGGGCTGATGCCGCAATATCTGCAAATAAAACCTTCTTCTTCGTCGTTAAAAAAGGCACTTTAGGAAAAGTAGAGTTGAACGTTGCGCCTTTAAATAAGGTGAGCAATGCCTTGCAGGTTATAAAGAGCAAAGATGACCAGCTCCCCTTAAGACTCAACGTACTTGAAACGTTATCCAAGCTAAAGTCTAACGACACCGTGCTGCTTGCCACTACCGGAAAAAGTGGCCGGGAGCTTTATGAAGTTGAAGATGCAGCTAACAACCTTTATATGGTTGGCTCTATGGGCTGCATCAGCTCTATAGGACTTGGCCTTGCTCTGAATACAAATAAAAAGAAGGTCATTGCTATTGATGGCGATGGCGCATTGTTGATGCGCATGGGGAATTTAGCAACAAACGCATATTATGCGCCCGACAATCTGCTTCATATATTAATTGATAACAATGTGCACGACTCAACCGGAGGCCAATTAACGGTTGCTGGCAATATTGATTTTGTACAAGTGGCTGCGAGTGTTGGTTATAGACAAAGCGTGTATTTACACTCCTTGGATGAGTTAGAGAGCTTTATTTCTGAATGGAAAACTAAGCCTGTTTGTTCTTTTGTGTATATAAAAGTCAGAAAAGGCACCAAAGAAAATTTAGGCCGCCCTAGTATCAAGCCGTTTGAAGTAAAAGAACGTTTGGTGAAATTTATCAATGAATGATAATTTCACCTACCAAATGCCGACTAAAATTGTTTATGGCATTGATGCGCTCAACGATATCAACCTCTACGTCGATAATCGAAAAACCTTATTAGTTACGTCCTCAGGATTTGTTAAAAGAGGCCTTGTTGATAAGATTACGACACTCTGTCCGACTATTGTTTATGTGCATTCAGAGATAAAATCACACCCGGAGTTTATTGATTTAGAAGCCTCATATCAGGCAATTAAAGATGTTGATTTCGATGTAATTTTGGCTATTGGTGGTGGTAGTGTTTTAGATGCCGCAAAATTTTTATCCGTTAGCGCTAATAATAACGGGCAAAGATGCTTTTCTTTTGTCAGCGATATTGTCAGAGGTAACATAGCAAAAGAAGGTTATGAATTAACGCCCATTATCTCAGTCCCTACAACAGCAGGTACCGGAAGTGAAATTACGCCTTGGGCGACTATTTGGGATATGGCTGAAAAGAAGAAATACTCCTTACATCTTCCTGACCTATATTCTGAAATAGCACTCTATGACCCCAGTTTAACCATATCTGTTCCGCATGATATTACGATTCAAACTGGTTTAGATACGCTTTCTCATGCATTGGAATCGATCTGGAATAAAAATGCCAGCCCAGTTACCATTGGGTTTGCCATTAAATCTGCAAAACTCATTATTGAAACGCTTCCCCGTTTAACAAAAGATCTTAGTAATCTTGATGATCGAAATAAGATTATGATGGCATGTATGTATGCCGGCCTTGCTTTTTCGAATACCCAAACGGCTATTGCACATGGCTTAAGTTACTATATCACGGCGAATAAAGGGGTTGATCATGGTATCGCGTGTAGCTTTACCTTGCCCTTATTAGTTGACCGCATTATTGGGAAGTATTCATTTATCGATGAGGCACTAACAGAGATTTTTGGTGAACTGTCTTCTGAAAAATTGAGAACAATGTTTAAAGATTTAAATATATCAACCAATTTCATTGACTATGGCATTAATGATGAAGAGCTAGAAGTCTTGAAATCGTCTCTTCTCAATAATCAAAGAGCTGATAACAGCTTAGTCAGTATTTAAGGTAACGGAACAATGGCAATTAAAGAAAAGAGACTATTCAAACACCCAAAGAATGTAAAAAACGCTTTAAAAGTACTGGAAGCAACAATAAATACTTTAAATAGCAACAATATTGAATATTACTTGGATTTTGGAACTTTAATCGGTGCCGTCAGAGAAAAAGCCTTTATCCCCTGGGATGATGACATGGACATTTCTTTAGTCAATGAAGATGACTATCAAAAGATTCCCCAGTTATTAAAGGAGATTAAAGATTCTGGATTCAGAACATATTTGCTTTCTTTTTCCCACACAATTGAAAAAAGGAAGGCAGCTGCGTTAAGACGAAATACCAAAGCCAAAGTGAATGGCATCTCGTTCACAGATATTAATAGTACTAGAGTCGCCAAGATTAGAAATAACAAAGTGTATAAATTTGGTCGTGGAGGCAGCACATTGGATATCTTTTGTAAGTATGAAAAAGATAATGAACTCCATTGGATGGCACAAGGTAAGACCCATGCCGTTTCGGCTGATTTACTTAAAGATGGCTTAGAAGAAATAGATTTTTATCACCTTAAGTGTAAAATCCCAAAGAATTTTGATGCTTACCTGAGTTCAATGTACGGCGATTGGAAAACACCAAAAGTGGATTGGCAGTATTACAATCACGACACATGTACTACCTGCTAACTATTATTAACATTAATACTTTATGAAGAAGAAATCATGAGCTCAAAATACTATATGGTGTTTTATGTAGCTTACCCCTATTATTTCCCACACTTTTTGCCGATTAGTCAATATATCGGCAGCCAAGATAAGAAAATACTCTATATTCTTTCGGATAAGCAAAATACTGCTGTCATGGAACAAATTGCCCAAGATGAACAACTTGATTACCTCTTAGGCGATGAACACCTGTACCAAGTTGATACACAATTTATTTTTTTTGCCAATTTATTTAACCAAGGTCGTGAATTGAAAGCAACCAGGCTATTTCTTTGGCATGGCGTGGGTACAAAGCCTTATGATTTTAAACAGGCCTTATCTGAAAATGATATCCTTTTTACCGAGGGCGACTATAAATATAATAAACTAGTCAATGAGTTCCCTCAGTTCAGCTCAAAAATCTATAAGGTGGGTTACAGTAAGTTAGATAGTGTGTTCAATGTCACTACACAAACAATTGATGCATTAAAGGATAAGTATCAGCTAGATAAACGTAAGAAAACTATCCTCTATGCCCCAACATTTTACCCTTCTTCGATAGAGAAAATGAGTGATGATTTCCCAAAAGAATTCAGCGATTACAACGTCATTGTAAAAGCGCACTACCTCACATTTGAACGAAAGAAGTATCACAAACAACTTATTAAATTTAATAAATGGGCTAAGTATGACAACTGTACAATTTGCAGTGTCGATGAATATAATTTAGTCCCTTTTTTGAGTTTAGCCGATGTGATGATTAGTGATGAAAGCGCTGCGGTCTTCGAATTTACCGCTTTAAACAAACCCGTCATCCTTAATAAATTTTTAAAACTACGCTTATCTTATATTTTAAATCCAAAAAAATTAACCAAGCGATTGGATAGTGGAATGGACAGGTATCGCCTGATCGGTGATAACGCCAACACGTATGACGAGATGGTATCCATGACAAGAGATGGATTCAACCACCCGGATAAATATGAGCACGCCCGCCTTGAAATGACGGAAGATATCTGTGGGCTTGTTGATGGCAAGGTCTCTGAACGTATATATCAAATATGTGAAAGCCAAATACAAAACGTAAGCACTATGGCTCCCCAACTAATAGATCAGGACAACTAATTGAGCGACTTAACTATACGCCAGCGCCTTCGCGGGCATGGTTTTCTTATGGCCATCAACGCCATTGTATTAATGCTGATTTCCACTCGTTATTTTGCTTTTTTACCCGCATTTCCTGAGAGTGGCCTAGCCCTTGTATTTATCATCATCAGTGTAATCAGCCAAATGATATTGTTAGCGGGTCTGGTTAGTTTGATAACAGTACCTACTATCTTACTGCCCGGTATTTACCGGCGTATTACTCAAGCTCTTATTGCCACTGTTGGAGTAGCAACGTTACTCAATGACACCATGGTATTTGCGCAATACCGCTTTCATATCAATGCTGTCGTAGTTGACCTGGTGTTATCTGATGATGTCGTCGTATTCCCTTTCATCATGTGGCTTTCCGCTCTGGCCACCTTGGCTATACTCTTTATTCTTCAATTCTTTATGATTCGAAAGATAGAGCACTATGTAGTCGATGAAAGCGGAAAAGTGAAGAGTAAATTTTTCCGTCGTTTCTTTTTATTCTTCTTTATCACTCTATTGGGAACCCATGGTATTCATGTTTGGGCCGCCGCTCAGGCTTATCAACCTGTCACCATGGTAAAACGTTATCTGCCACTTTTTTATCCGGCTACATCAAACCGAACCATGGCAAAATATGGCTTGGTCGATAAGGAGGCGATCAAGCAACAAAAAGCGATGAAGCTATCTCATAAGAGTGACCTAAAGTATCCATTAAACCCCATTGAAACCATTGACGTTACTAAACCCGTTAATATCATGATCATTATGGTCGACTCATGGCGTGCAGATACGTTTAATGCTGACAATACCCCCCATATGTGGCGTTACGCTCAAAATGGACTCGTGTTTGAGAACCACCTATCGTCAGGCAATGCGACGAGAATTGGCGTATTTGGTTTGTTCTATGGCATTCCAGGAACCTATTGGCATTCCGTTATGGCAAATACACAGACGCCAGTATTAATGGATAGAATCCAAGCACTTGGTTACAACACCGGTATTTTTGCCGCAGCCAAACTCACCAACCCTGAGTTTGATCAAACTGTTTTTGGCGGCATTGAAAACTTAAGATTAAAGTCAAAAGGAAAATCACCTTATCGTCGGGACAAGAACTTAACAGATGACTGGCTCACTTGGGATCAACAACGAGATAAATCTCAGCCAGCTTTCTCATTTCTATTTTATGATGCACCACATGGCTATGACTTCCCTAAAAATTACCCTCATCAATATCAACCCATGACGAAAGCAGTGAACTATCTTGAGTTGGACAATGACTATGACCCACAACTAATTTTTAATCGTTATAAAACCAGCGTCCACTATGTCGATAGTCAAGTGAATAGAGTATTAGAGCAATTAGCAACAAGCGGAGAGCTTGAAAATACAGTGGTTGTCATTACCGGAGACCACGGGCAGGAAATGAATGACAACAAACTTAATTTCTGGGGGCATAATAGTAATTACACAAAACCACAAATTCAGGTACCTCTAGCTATGTTTGGCCCAAATATTAAAGCTCAATCCAGTGCATGGGGAGGTAAGACATTTACCGCTCATCAGGATATTGCCCCCACTTTATTAAGCAACTATTTGGGCGTAACAAATGAAATTTCTGATTACTCAACGGGCGTTAATTTATTTGAGCCACCAGTGAAAAGAAACTGGCTCATCGCCGCAAAATACAGTGGTTATGCTTTAGTGACCGATGATTATATTGTCGAAATTGGTGCGGGCGGCATGTATCAAGTGCTGGATAAAACAAACAGACCGATAAAAGATAAAATCAATTTCCAGTATATGCAGGAAGCGTTTGAACAAATTTCCTTATACAGTGAATAAAAACTATTTAGACAAACTCACCTAACTCACCTAAAGTTCGTGCAGCAGGAGACTTCCAATAGATCCACTCTTTATTTGGTTTCTTCCATGTTACACCGTACTTTTCTTCGAGAAGTCTCTCTGAGTTGATTGGAATAGGGATGCTGTTCCCCTTTACATCAATCGAAGTCGTTCCTTTTATGGCTGAATATGTCATCTCAACCACACTCCGTTTATTGCCTTGGTATTGAATAATTGGATCTTTATAAAATAACCATGTCTTAGAATGATCGTCGCTATTTTCATAGTAATTAATATCGAATTTAAACTCTATATCACCCTTTACATAGTGATACGATTCTTCAACAACTTTATCTTTGAGCGTATATGCTCGCCAAATTTTATAACCGGCTTTCTCTAATGCGAGTTTTATGTGCTTTTTTTGACCTTCGTCCGCAAAGACACCAATATCTAAATCAAGATCATGAGGCATAAACCCCCCGTCTCTTACAAAGCCAAGCAGTGTGCCAAAATCAGCAAAGTAGGTTATGGAAATATTATTAAAAATAGTTCTTAAATCATCAAGAATTAAAAAACCATGCCGCTGTAGATTTTGTTTTTTGGCTGCGATTGTTTTTGTTTTTCTCAATGCCCGCCTATTTTTCCGTAACGTTGTTCTTATTTCTGGAATTAGGCCAAGGATGAAAGGGAAGAAAACAGCTAAATAAACTTTAAAACGCTTTTGATCTCTTAGCTTACTTTTTTGACCTGGTTCCCATCCTGGAAAATTAGTATCAAGATAGTTGAATGCGTATTTAATATATTGAACGGCAAGCCATTTTTCACTCAGCGTTGTCTTACTAAAAAGCTCAAACCTTACCAGGATGTGGTTAACGATAATTTGTTGCAGTGTAGGCAACAAAGTTCGATATACCATCGCTTTTTCACTATAGAATTTTAATATCGCATCACACGATTTAAAAATATCAAATATTTTTGGCGATAAGGCGTTTGTGATGGCACCTTCTCTACTAAACCGATAATTGTAAAACCGTTTAGGTACGCAAGATATTTTGTTTGCATCAAACATCAGCGGGTAAATTGTTGCCGAATCTTCATACCATTGACCTACGGGGAACCGATGCTGCTCACTTACAAACAACTTGCTGTGATAAATTTTATTACAGGCATACGAGCGGGATGCATATAAAAGATTAGGCTTATCTGAAATGCTATGCCCATAATCAGATAAGTCCCCCCTAATATTTAACTTAGTTGGTTTTGAGCTGCCTTCTTTGATTTTGGCAATAGCACACACAACGATATCTGATTCGCTAATAATAGCCTTACGATACATTTCCTCAAACATATTCAAATCAACCCAGTCATCGCTATCTACAAATGCAATGTACTGGCCTTTCGATTCATTAATGCCCACATTTCTAGCAGCACTTAGGCCGCTATTGGCTTGATGAATTACCTTTATTAGTTCTGGGTACTTATTCACATACCCATCAATAATATTGGGTGAGCTATCGGTTGAGCCATCATTAATAGCGATAATTTCTATGTTTTTAAGTGTTTGATGAATGAGGCTATCTAAACACTCTTTTAAATAGGCCTCAACATTATAGATAGGTACGATTACTGAGATTGAAGGTTGCAAATTTTTCTCTTCGATAGCTGATAATTGATTCATGTAAGTAAAGAAACTCAATACTCATCTTCTTTTTCACTGCCAGAATAATTCTGGTGAATTAGTAAGTAATAACCACTCGCCACAATAGCTATCAAAACATGCCGTTGCTTCTGCGATATTTTTACATGGGTGCTTATTTGTCATTCAGTGACAACCTCTAACGATTAACGTTTTCTTGAGTTCATACTTTTACATACCTTTCTGCCCAACTTAATGTAGAAAAAATAAACTAATTGTCACTCTACATTCTGTACCTGCTCTCTCATCTGCTCGATCAATACCTTAAGTTCAACAGCCGCTTTAGTAGTGTCAGTGACGATTGATTTGGATGATAGCGTATTCGCTTCTCGATTTAGCTCTTGCATCAGAAAATCCAAGCGTCTTCCGACAGGCTCCTTTTTGACTAATACTAACCTTACTTCTGTCACATGCGCATCAAGCCGGTCCAGCTCTTCTGCTACATCCGTCTTTTGGGCTAGCAGCACCATTTCCTGCTCCAAACGTTCTGAGTCTAATTCAACAGAAGCGAGTTCAAACCGCTTTTTTACCATATCATTTTGTTTTTTAAGGATTTCAGGCAGCCAAGTCCTAACATCTTTTACGATATTTTCTATCGAAAGCAAGCGATCTTCAAATAATGGCTCAAGTTGAACGCCTTCTCGCTCACGGTTTTCCAATAAGATTTTTAAACCCGACTCAAATGATTTAACCGCATCAAGACAAATCGCTTTCCGGTCGGCAGACTCTGTATTGATCACACCAGGCCAGTTAATAACTGACATGACATCGATGGGTGCAACATTTTTAAAGATTGCATTAATCGAATCGGAGGCATTACTTAAACTAGCAAGTACATTTTGATTTAGCTGAAGGCTATCGGCATTGCTTGATATGGGCTGCCACTTTAGCATGCAGTCTAACTTTCCTCTGGATAAGTATTGACGAGTCAGCGTGCGTAATTGAGGCTCTATTTCACGAAATAAGTCAGGTAGTTTTATATGCGGCTCTAAATACCGATGATTCACCGACCTCAACTCCCAAGTGAAAACACCATCTTTATTATCGCTATCTACTCTCGCAAATGCAGTCATGCTTTTGAGCATTTATTTTCCCTCGTTAATCGCATAATTTGTTGTCTTTCCAGCTTTATGCTGCGAATTCTACGCCTTAGGGTCTTAGAAACCCACCATTTAAGTGATAAACTCCCGCTCCGTTTAAGCTTCAACTGAATTATTATAGAAACAGGATTCCTTCATGAGACCAAGTGGACGTAAGTTAGACCAAGCCCGCGACATAAAGATCACGCGTAATTTTACAAGACATGCCGAAGGCTCAGTGCTTGTTGAGTTTGGCGATACCAAAGTTATTTGTAACGCCTCTATCGAAGAAAAAGTACCCCGTTTCCTGAAAGGCCAAGGCCAAGGTTGGATCACTGCTGAATATGGTATGCTGCCTCGCTCTACTGGCTCACGAATGGGCCGAGAAGCCTCTAGAGGCAAGCAATCTGGCCGTACGGTAGAAATACAACGTTTGATCGGCCGCTCCTTACGCGCTGCTGTTGATATGAAGGCTTTAGGTGAAAGAACTATCTATATTGACTGTGATGTTATTCAAGCAGATGGTGGCACACGCACAGCGTCTATTAGTGGCGGTTGTGTTGCATTGATGGACGCACTACAAGGTCTTGTTGATCGAGGTAAGCTTAAGAAATCCCCTTTAAAGCAAAAAATAGCCGCTATCTCTGTCGGTATGTATAAAGGTGAGGCCGTTTTAGATTTGGATTACCCGGAAGATTCAGATGCCGAAACCGATATGAATATTGTCATGACGGATAAAGGTGGGTTTATTGAAATACAAGGTACTGCCGAAGGTGAAGCCTTTGAGGAAAATGAATTTAATGCCATGCTAACGTTAGCAAAGAAAGGTATTAATGAAATTTTTGAGCTTCAGGTAAACGCTGTGAAATAACATCAGGGGGCACACTTCATTTTGCCCCCACACTTCCCTGCAGAGTAGCTCTACATGATTATATCGTAATCCATAATAACGGGCGCATGGTCAGAAAAACGCGTATCCATGTCTATAAACCCATCTTCAATCAAGTTCTTCATCATTTGTGTCGTAATCTGATAGTCTGTTCTCCAACCAGAGTTCTTACGCCAACCTTTAGCCCACTCAGGCCACCATGTATATTGATCCTTTTTCTTATCAACTTGCCTAAAAGCATCAATATAACCGAAATTATCAAATACTGTATCAAACCACTCTCGCTCATGAGACTTGAAGCCACTAACATCCATTTCATGGTATTTTTTGCTCGCATCCATCACTAGGTGAGCCGAATTAAAGCTGCCTGCAAAAATAAATTGTCGACGCTTCCTTAACGTTTTTTCAAGGTGACTTTTAAATGCATCCTGAAAGTCATCTTTCGCTTGCTGCATCTCAGGTTTGCCAAGTGCATTGGGTACTAACATTGATGCCACGCTGACATTTTCAAAATCGGCTTGAATAAAGCGCCCTTCTCTGTCGGCCGACTCATAGGCAAACCCATACATAATCGCTTTTGGAAAATGCCTTGTATAAATACCTACGCCACCATCTTCTGGATTTTCAGCATCAATAAAATATGCTTGATAACCTTCAGGATGAAAAATCTCATCATCAAAGTCATATACTTTCCCTTGAATATCTTGCACGCAAACGACATCGGCATCAATCTCATTCATCCATTCAAAAAATCCGTTTTCTGCTGCTCTTTTCAACCCATTTACATTAATTGATACTACTCGCATAAATGCCT
>ENA-OSET01005510-OSET01005510.1-sediment-metagenome-genome-assembly--contig:-NODE-5510-length-10656-cov-59.427545_pt1 | contig 10656 bp, 10 predicted proteins | sample MGYA00237882_ERZ534229 | MGnify/ENA primary metagenome ERZ534229 (study PRJEB26408, sample SAMN06266212) | sediment metagenome | isolation source: Hudson Canyon methane seep mesocosm | place...
AATAGAGCCTCGGTAGACAATACTTTAAAGCAATTGCCTACACATCAGCAGTTTATTGCTCAGTATTGTCCTGCAAAGCCAATTTAAGTTTTTGGAGAGTTATGTGAGTCAAACTAACGTATTTGGTGAGCCTATTGATGAATGTTGCAGTCATCCAATGACAGGCTATTTTCGCGACGGATTTTGTCGCACCAGTAAGTATGACATGGGCTCCCATACAGTGTGTGCTTTGATTACTGATGCTTTTTTAGTTTTTTCTCAGTCTCGCGGAAATGATTTATCAACACCAAAACCCGAGTTTGAATTCCCCGGTCTTGCGGAAGGTCAATCTTGGTGTCTGTGCGCTGCTCGCTGGCTTGAGGCTCATGAAGCCGGATGCGCACCCAAAGTTCATTTGAAAAGAACAAATATTGAAGCTTTAAAAATTGTTCCTATGGATATATTGCGTGGTTATGCAACTGACCTAAATTAATTCCGTTACAACAGGAGATCAATGATGAGTTTTTACGACAAATATATTTTACCAAGCTTTTTGAATTGTGCCTGTGGATCAAAACCGATCAACTACCAACGTGAGAAAGTCGTACCTCAAGCACAGGGTGTTATTTTAGAAGTAGGTATAGGATCTGGCTTAAATATTCCTTTTTATGATAGAACAAAGGTGGAAAAAATCATTGGTCTGGATCCTTCTCCTGAGCTTAATGCTATGGCACAAAAAGTGGCTGATGAGCATGCATTAAACATTGACTTTATTCTGAGTGGTGCTGAGGACATACCTCTGCCGGACAACTATGTGGATTCAGTGCTAGTCACTTACACTATGTGCACGATTCCTGATGCACTTACAGCTAACAAAGAAATGCTCAGAGTCTTAAAACCCGATGGAAGATTGATTTTTTGTGAGCACGGCTTGGCTCCTGATGCCAAGGTATCGAAATGGCAGGGCCGAATTGATCCTTTTTGGGGAAAGATTGCTGGAGGCTGCCATCTAAATCGTAATATTCCTGAACTAATCCGTTCCGCAGGATTCCAGATCCAGACAATGGACGAGATGTACTTGCCTAGCACACCAAAATTTGCAGGCTATAACTACTGGGGCGTAGCCTCTGCAAGTTAACTTATAGCCAATACTGCGGGTGAGTCGTTGATATATCGTTAAACACGAAAATTTGTATTAAGACTCAAAGCCACCAGTATGGCCTACAACTTAAAATGAACCTCAGTTGCGATCAGTGCATCGCCACATTGATTACAGCGTACCTCAGGATTTAAATGCTCACCACAGGGTTCATGTTTGAGTAAAATAGGATTGCCATTACCTTTGGAGCACCACTTGTCGCCCCATGACAGTAGAGATACGAAATAGGGAAATAGGTCTCGACCTTTGTCAGTAAGGTGGTATTCATAACGCAACGGACTTTGTTGATAAGGTAGTCGATAAAACACACCTTCATTGATTAGTAGTTTTAATCGGTCTGTAAGAATATTTGTCGCTATTGGGAGCTCCTGGTGGAAATCATCAAAACGGTTCAAGCCATGGAAAGCCAAAGCGATAACGTTAGCAGTCCAACGGTCACCGAGTAAATTAATCAAATTTCTGTACAGAGTTTTACCTTGATCTTCGGATGAGGCGCTGGAAGATGACCGTCTCCGAGTCTTGGTTATGCGTGTATCTTTCGTGGCCCCAGGCCCGGGATGAAAGCTAACATCGTCGGAGCTTACCGGTTGATTACAGTGGCCGCACTCCATTACTGGCCAAAAGGCTTTGGCGCAGGTCTTGTGAGTTAACTCTACGGAGTCAAGAGTGGGGGTGGCGAAATACTTGCGCTCCCAGACCATTGCCATCAATCCATTAGAATAAAGTTCAATGGATTTTTTCGTCAGATGATAGGTAGGGCGTCTAGGTCCATTTTCCACCTCTTCTTTGCGTAGACAATCCTTAGTCTGTAACCAGTTAAGTCTATCACTGAGAACTCCGCGAGAAGCACCTGTTCCGGCTAACATCCCATTAAAAGTATTAACCCCCCAGAAAACTTCTTGAAGAATTAACAGACACCATTTATCACCAATTTCATCTAGTGCACGATTAATTGAACTCGCTCTTGTGCTGAGTGTATGTTTCTGAAAAACGCTCATTGAATAGTATTTTCCTATGGCACCATCTGAAATGGATTACTTCCAAAGGTCCTCTCCGCGACTCCACCAGGCATGAAAGCCAGTAGGTACACGGTGAGGTATTTTGACGCGAGCAATAGGTCCTTGAGTAATATCTTGGGCATTAAAAATCTGTAGTTCAGATTTCCAAGTATTACTATCAGTGACAAGAGACATTACATAGCCGTGGTCTTCCTCACTTTCGCGGTTCGCACCTTTGACAGGAGCAAAAGGAGTTTCACTTCCATAAACACCATCGCCATAGTCCCATTGAACAGATTGACCGGTTTCATTGTTGTATTTAACCAGGCCATTAAAGCGCAGAGTGTAACCTCCTTCTTCTAGTAGCGGAATTCGCTGATGATAAGCATATTTAGATTTTACACCATGATAGATTTGGTTGATTTTATTAAACTCAGTATTTAGGTCGTCAATATCTCCCTCTCGCACCTCACCGGTGACTAAATTAAAGCGCCAACGATAATTGTTGGCTTCCAAGCGCATGTAGGCAAGCATATGAGATAGGGCGCCTTCCTCATTTGTGGCATCCGGCATTGGATTAGTTGATCGGCACCCATCCATTGTTATCCAGTCACCTTCTTCCCAACAATTAGATACGTGCAGAATAAAACAGGGCTCACAATCGAACCAGCGAATATCTGTACCATGACCATAGCGAGGAATTACGCCAAAACGAGACGGCATGTCACGATGAAAATTCAAGACGCGCATATTATGGTTACGCAGTACATTCATATCATGGAAGAATGGAAGGTCATGGAGGATGGTGTAATTTGTCGTGAATCCCAAATCATGGGGTAAGCGCGGCCCAGGTAGTTCTATATCCACCTCATGACGTAAGGTCCCATCTGGGTTGGCAACTCCATAGGTCATAAATGGGACTTCATCACCATAATCCATGAAAATTAACTCACCGGATTTCCAGTCAATGTGACTGTGGGCTGACATATTGCGTCGAGTACGCCCCTTAACATCGAAAACCCCCTGATTTTCCAGAGTTAGTGGATTCATTTGGTAGGGGATACCCGCGTTGTACCACGTTGGTATCAAGCTACCATTAAACATAACCACGTCGGTGTTGCCCGTATCTTTGATCGGAAAATCAGGCAATGAAAAGTCAAACGGACCCATTACCCCGGGCCATATAGCCTCACGTTGGCTAAGCTCATGCTGAAGGGCGGCAGTGTGGATGTAGCTATTACGATAAGATGCTTTACCATCACGTATGTACACAGCGTGCACCATGCCATCTCCGTCAAATGGGTGGTATGAATTTTTCGGCTTGAATACAGGGTTCGGCCCATTGCGGTAATAAGCCCCAAATAAATCATCAGGGAGTTCCCCAATCACTTCTAATTCATTGACTACGATCTCATCCGAGGTCGGCGCATAGGCACCATGAAGGTAGGGGTTATCTAACTCATAGATCCAATTCTGTGTATTATCAAACTGCGGAGCAGATCCAATACATTTTTCAGTAATTTCAAAAAAATTCGCACCCATAGTGTCCACCTTACTAGCCTTTTATGAAACTATGCCTCATTATGGTCTATTTATGCAAGTATCTTGGATGTTTTCATGATTACGTAATCTAGGTCATTTGCCAGTAGGCGAGCAGTTGGTTAATATTTTACTGATTAATGGTCTAATTATAAAAGTAATGAATTTGTTAGAAGGATAGCCACAGATGTCAGACAATAACATTTGTTTACCCGTAATCCAGGCGCCAATGTTCTTGTTGTCCGGCCCCGATATGGTAATTGCCAGCTGTAGGGCTGGAATCGTTGGATCCTTTCCTTCTCCTAATGCTCGCACTACTGATATTCTTAATCAGTGGCTTGAAAGGATTACAACTGAGCTATCAGAGACTCCCCGCGCGGCACCCTGGGCTTTAAATTTGGTCATGCACCGATCTAATCCCAGGCGACATGACGACCTAGAGCTTGCTATTAAATACCGCGCGCCCATCGTTATCACTGCATTGGGAAGTCCGGTAGAAGCTGTCGAGAGTGTGCATGCTTATGGCGGTAAGGTGTATGCTGATGTAACAACGATTGATTTTGCTCGACGGGCAGCGGTATCTGGCGTAGATGGATTGGCATTAGTCTGTTGTGGTGCCGGTGGACATACAGGGTTATTGTCACCCTTTGCCTTTGTTGATGAGGTCAGGCAATTTTTTGACGGTGAGATTATTTTGTCTGGGGCAATCAGCAATGGTCGAGCAATTCGCGCTGCTGAGGTTCTCGGGGCAGATTATGTTTATATGGGAACTAGGTTTATACCTACTAAAGAGTCGCTTGCCCAAGATGAATACAAAGAAATGGTGGTAGAGGCCAGCGGCGCTGACATAGTGACCTCAGATTCAATTACTGGTGTTAAGGCTAATTGGCTTAAAGGAAGTCTGGAGAAGGGGGGCTTTGATATTGATAATATGCCGCCGCCTGGTCCAATAAATTTTCTAGAGGCAGCCAGCGATGCGAAGCGTTGGCGAGATATATGGGCCGCGGGCCAAGGTGTGGGTTCAATCGATAGGAAACAATCTATTGCTGAGGTAGTGGAGCAGTTAACTGAAGAATATAGGTCCTGTTTATGATTACATCACCAAAACAAAGAATTTCTGATTACCGAGAGCGCGGCTGGTGGGGAGATGACACTCTGCATGGATTATTAGCATCAAATGCTAAGCAATATCCCGACACATTGGCAGTTGCAGATCAACCTAATCGATTAGACCTGACCGGCGATGAACCCTGCCGATTAAGCTTTACAGAACTAGATGTAGCAAGTGATCAGTTAGCCTGCCAACTCCTAGATCGGGGCATCAGCACTGGAGATAGGGTGATTGTACAACTCCCTAATATCGTTGAACTGGTGGTTTGTTACATGGCATTTAGCAAAATTGGGGCCATTATATCTCCCGTTCCTGTGCAGTACGGAAGCCATGAATTAGAGCATATTAGCGCGACTATTTCTCCTGTGGCTATAGTGACCTTAAACCGCTTTGGAGCACTAGAACTGGCAAAGACAGCAGAGAGTATTACCAATGGCAGTGTCCAATTACTAGTGTTTGGGACAGATCTCAATATTACTTCTACACTGGACCCTGAGAAGTGCCTGCAGGTAAGGAACCATCAAGATCGTTATTCAACTGGTGCTGATCATATCCTTACTATCTCTTGGACATCTGGCACCACAGGTACGCCAAAGGGTGTGCCAAGATCTCACAATATGTGGGTTGCAACAGCACGGTGCTGTGCTGAAGCAGGCAATTACAAACAGGGCGATCGATTTTTAAATATTTTCCCTTTGGTCAATATGGCATCCATCGGCGGGTTTCTGTATCCGGCACTTCTCCTAGGTTGCAGTATCATTTTGCATCATCCTCTAGATCCAGGGTTATATCTTACTCAGCTTCAAAATGAGAAAATTACTTTTACCATAGCGCCACCAATGTTATTGAATCAGCTCGCCAAATCACAGGATATGTGGAATCAATTTGATTTTTCCCACCTGCGCTCAATTGGCTCTGGTTCGGCACCCCTCGCACCTTGGATGATCGAAACCTTTAGACAGCAATACGGTCTTGAGGTGATAAATTTTTATGGCTCCAATGAGGGTATCAGCCTGTTTTGCACACCGATGCATACCGCGGATAGTGAAGTCAGAGCCACCATGTTTCCAAGATTAGGCTGTGGTATCACGCGTTTTGACTCTTATGCCAATCGCGCTATTCTCAGTAAAGTAGTGGACACCGAAACGGGAGAAATGATTACTGAGTCAGGGCATGTGGGCGAGTTATTATTTGCAGGTGCTACCGTATTTGATGGTTATCTGGGGACAAATAACGATGAGCTATTTAGCGATGATGACTACTTTCATACAGGTGATTTAGTAGAGTTATGTGGTGATCCACCCGCCTTCTATCGCATCGCAGGACGATGTAAAGATATTATCAACCGAGGAGGTATGAAAATATCTCCTGCAGAGATCGATATCCTTCTTGAGGGTCTGCCCGGTGCGTCGGAGGTTGCTGTATGCGCTTATCAAGACGATGTGCAGGGGGAAAAAGTATGCGCCTGTTTAGTTGTTGAGCCTGACACTGATAGGCCGAGCCTGGATGATGTTATTGATTATTTGCTAAAACAAGGATTAGCCAAATTTAAGTTACCTGAGCGGATTGAGTTCCTTGATAATCTCCCGCGTAATCCCTTAGGTAAGGTCCAGCGATTCATTTTAGAAGATACTATAAGCCAAAGAGATCAGGAGGGTAACTAATGAGTGCACCAATCTATGTTCTTGGAGGGTCTCAAACTGATTTTGCTCGTAATTGGGCTAGAGAAGGCCTTTCTATCTACGATATGTTCCAGGAAACACTTGATCAGGCTTTGCATTCTACTGGTATAAATCCAGATCAAATTGAGGTTGGCCATGTAGGTAATTTTGTTGGAGATTTATTTACAGGGCAGGGTTTAATTGGTGGGTTTTTTGCTGAGGCGCACCCTGAATTATCGTCAATACCGACCAGCCGGCATGAGGCTGCTTGTGCCTCAGGATCCATTGCGATTTTAAGTGCAATGCGAGATCTTGAGGGAGGGCACTATGATTTAGCTTGTGTGTTAGGGCTGGAATATATGCGTAATGTCGATGGTCAAACGGGTGCTGAGCATCTGGGTGCGGCTACTTGGAAGGGCGTTGAAGCAACGAATTGTGATTTCCCATGGCCCTTTATGTTTAGTCAAATCATTGATGAGTACGACGCTCGGCACGGGATTAACTGTGATCATTTAAAATCTATCTCAAAGATAAACTTTGATAATGGACGCCGTAATCCAAATGCTCAAACCCGCAATTGGGATTTCCCTCCTCAATGTTACAGCGATGATGATCAATACAATCCTATTATTGAAGGAAAAATCAGAAAAATGGATTGTGGTCAAATTACTGATGGCGCAGCCTGTGTCTTTCTGGCCAGTGAAAAGGCAGCTAAAGCCTATGCGAAAGATCACCAGTTAAAATTATCAGATATACCTATTATCAAAGGCTGGGGTCACCGTTCGGCGCCGATTAGTTTAGACAGCAAGCTTAAGTTGAGTGCAGGCCAACCCTTCTTGTTTCCCCATGTAAATCAAATTATGACAGATGCACTAGGTCGGGCTGGTTTTTCAGCAGTGACTGATCTGGATGGTCTAGAGACCCATGATTGTTTTTCTATTACCGAGTATATGGCAATAGATCATATAGGTCTTACCGCTCCAGGAGAGAGTTGGAAGGCGATTGAAGAGGGACGTATTGGCATGGATGGTGATTTTCCCATAAACCCAAGTGGCGGTTTACTTGGTTTAGGCCATCCGGTCGGCGCAACCGGGGTTCGTATGCTACTGGATTGCGCTAAGCAGGTCACTGGTAAGGCTGGGCCATGTCAAATCGATAATGCAAAAAACATGGCAACCTTTAACTTAGGTGGCAGTACCACCACCTGTGTTAGTTTTATTGTCGGCGTCAATCAATGAATTCGACGTTTATTTATGAAGCAATAAGAACGCCACGAGGTAAAGCACGACCCGATGGCGGTCTTGCTGATGTAACACCGTTTGAATTAATGAAAACACTGTATGACGCGTTGGTCGAGCGTACTAGCCTCGACAAAAACTGCGTCGAGGACGTGATTCTTGGCTGTGTTACTCAAGCCGGAGAGCAGGGAGGTAACATAGCGAAGGCATCCTTACTGTATTCCGGTTGGCCAGATCAGGTGCCTGGATTAACGGTTAACCGATATTGTTCATCAGGACTAGATGCTATCAATATAGCGTCCATGAAAGTGATGACTGGGCAGGCTCACTGCACCATAGCCGGTGGCATAGAAATGATGTCTAGGGTTCCAATGCTATCGGATAAAGCGACTATGTTTGCAGATGCGGAGTTTGCGTTAAATCATCGTATGTTAATGATGGGTAGCGGTGCAGACTTAATAGCCTCTCTTTATAACATCAGCAGAGAGAATGTAGATGCCATCGCATTTTTAAGTCAACAGCGAGCGGCCAAAGCCAGCAACTCGGGTTGGTTTAAATCCATTATTCCTGTGAGTAACACTGTTAAAGATATCACTGTCGCTACAGATGAGTGTATTCGTGGTAAGACCACTATGGCATCACTGGCTTCACTGCCACCTGCTTTCTCAGCCTTAGGTGAGCAGGGAGTGGATGCCCTCCAAACCCAAGAACACAGGAATCTGGACTCTATACATCATGTCCATACAGCCGGTAATTCTCCAGCCATGGCAGATGCAGCATCTTTGTTGTTAATTGGTGATGAGAGATTGGGGGAGAGAATAGACAAAAAGCCTCGCGCTAGAATCATCGCTGCTGCCACAGTATGTGATGATCCCCTACAGGTAGTTTCAGGTTGTGCTAAAGCAACTGCATCTTTAATGAATCAAAAGAATTTGACCCCAGAGGATGTGGACTTATTTGAACTTCATGAGGCATTTGCCGCCACCAGCATTAAATGTCAGCGAGATCTAGGTATTAGCCATGAGAAACTTAATGTTAATGGTGGGGTGATCGCACTGGGTCATCCAATGGGTGCCACCGGGGGGATTATGATGGGTACCTTGCTTGATGAATTAGAGCGAAGAGATCTAAAAACTGGTATTGTTGCCGCCAGCGGCGCAGCTGGAAGTGGCACTGCAATTTTAATAGAGCGGCTATAGCTACGCGTTGTTCACGTTAGTCGAAGGACTTTTCATGAAGACCCTTACATATAGAATTATTTTTTTAATTTTAGCGATATCACATTCGATCACTGCGTTTAGTGAGTCTCTGATAAAGTCTTTGGAAAATACTGAACCGACTCGAATTCTGTTCATTGGCAATAGTTATCTTTACTACAACGATAGCTTGCATAATCATTTGCGCCGCATGGCAGAAGAAAAATTTCCCGATAGGTCTGATTTGCTTAGTTACAAATCATCTACCATCGGCGGCTCGCGGCTAGAGCACCACAATATAGATCATCTTCTAAAGGCTACAAATATAGGTGTAAAAACTCCCTTTGAATTGGTGATCCTACAAGGGGGCAGCAGAGAGCCGCTCTCCAAGAAATCCAGAGAGCAATTTTATAAACAAGTTAATATTATGATCCGTAAAATTAAAGCAAGTGGAGGTGAGGCTGCGCTTTATATGACCCATGCTTATGTGAAGCCTCATAAAGATTATGATGTTGGAATGATCAAGGATATAAAGAGTCTGTATCTTAAAGCCGGAAATGACAATCGGTCTCTGGTTATACCTGTGGGCCTCGCCTTTGAAAAAGCGTATCAATATAGGCCAGATATTAAGTTACACAAAGATTTCGATGGTAGTCACCCCAGTTTACTTGGTACCTATTTAGCGGCCAATGTTGTCTTTGCGACTTTATTTAAAACGTCGCCCATTGGATTGGAATACAATTATTTTGATACCATTTCAGATGAGGATAGAGACTTTGTGCAAAAGATAGCTACTCTCACTGTTGGAGAATTTTTCAAGTAAATTGACATTTTTCAGGGTTTGCCGTTACAAAGATACCGAGGGTGCTCTCTTTGTAATACCACGCCCTGCATGGCTAATCCGAGTCAAGCACCTCAAATTCAGTTGACCAATGTTGATTAAATGCTTCAATACGCAATAATCGCTGGCGCAGTATTTTTTTATGTTGCCCGTTGTTAACCAATACTTGGTAGCTATCCTTTAATTGGTCAATTATAAACGGATCGGTATTTCTGCTTGCCGCTAGATATAAACCTTTAGCTACTGCGTTTAGTTGTAAGACTGGCTTAAATGAGGAACAGTCCAATTCATCGCGACTGCAGAGTTGCATCATGCCACCGGCACTCATTGGAAATAAATCAATACGACCAAGTAGTGCTTTTTTTATGTTTTGATAATTACTATTGACCGACTGTAAGTTCTTAAAACCCTGACTCTTGAGATATTGGTGGTGAATATGTTCATTGACCACGCCGACTCTCCAGTTTTTAGCATCATCCAAAGACTCTATCTTTATGTGGTTTCGATTTGATACACGGAATAGATAATAGGTTACGGGAATCAATTGGCCCACCCAGTAAAATTGATCTTCCCTACTAGGGGCTCTTGCTATCGGATAAATAAGAGCGTTTGGTTTCGTCTGAGCATTAAGATAAGCGCGCTTCCAGGGTTGATAGCTCAGTTGGTAATTTTGATCAGCATGTTCAAGTAAGGACTCTACAAATGTCGTTGCCTCTCCGCTGTGAATGGATGCAGGTGACTTGAGCGTAAAAGGAGATGTTTCAGTCAATAATAATAAAGGTGGCTCAGTGGCATGGGCGAGTAAGGATGATGTAAACATTAATATTAAAATTAAGGTTCGATAGTAGTAAGTTGCATTCTTAAAGTCTTGAAATAACATCAGGTAAATACAAAAAAGTGGTTTCACAGCATTTCGATAGTTGATTTAGATCAA
>ENA-OSET01005515-OSET01005515.1-sediment-metagenome-genome-assembly--contig:-NODE-5515-length-10654-cov-3.784438_pt1 | contig 10654 bp, 9 predicted proteins | sample MGYA00237882_ERZ534229 | MGnify/ENA primary metagenome ERZ534229 (study PRJEB26408, sample SAMN06266212) | sediment metagenome | isolation source: Hudson Canyon methane seep mesocosm | place: USA:Hudson...
TGCACTATTATTTGTTTACCCAAAGTTAACTATTTTGCTAGTAACTTCTTAGTACTTATCTACAGTTGCGTTAAACTTATCTTCGTTTTCGATCATTTTAAGGGGGGGCGTCAAAGTATGATCAGAAATCAGTCCTAACTTATTGGTTTAGTTAAAAGAAATGTGACCTCGTCTTGGCTATAGAAATATGAATTTGTGTACCATTTTAAATGTTACATAATATTTAAAATAATGATAAAAAGGCTTACTTTTTATATTTGTTGTTAAAAAGAACCTGATTCTTTGGCCGAAGAGGTAGGTAATGGAAATTCAAACTTTAACTAAGATAAGTCCAACGAAAACATCAAATCAAGCTGGGTACTCTGTAGGGGAATACACCAGTGCAGAAAAGTTACATGTTGAAGCGCACGAAGATTATTCATTTTTATTAATTGAAGATCACCCGATGTTTGTTGAAGGCTTTTCGGGAGCCATTCAGCAACTTTTTCCAGCATCCAAGCTGCAAGTTGTATCTTGCGGCCTTGCAGCATTACCACTATTTGAACGGCACACTTTTGATCTGGTTTTTTTAGATTTGAATTTGCCTGATATCAGTGGGTTTGATTTGTTGGGGAGAATGCAAAAAGATCATTTCTCACAACCCACCGTTATTTTAACCGGTGCTATAGCGCCTTTAGTATTGGAAAAAGCCAAGCGCTTGGGAGCCTTGGGTGCTTTTTCAAAACGTGTTGATCATGCTCGCTTAAAATATAACTGCTTGTTGTTATTAGACGGCACGCCGGTATTTGAAGCTGACTCTTTACTTTTTTCTATAGTTAATGGCGAGGCTCAACAACCTACTGGGCGTGAACTGGACGTGTTAATGCATCTTGCTGATGGCTTGGATAATGCGGATATTTGCTCCCGACTCTGTATCTCGGACTCCACGATTCGAACCCATCTACGTAAGTTGTTCTTTAAGTTAAATGTCTCCAATAGGACGGCATGTGTATTGAAAGCCGCTCGCTTTGGCTGGGTCTAGTCTAAATGTTATTTTTTTATAGCGATGATGGTCTTCTAATTGGCGGATATCGATACTGTCGACTATGAATAAAGGGTACTTAAACTTATCTAGACCCTTGCACAATTAGTTAGTGGCTAGCGCGCTTTCAAAAATAACCTATTTTAATAGCGCCTACTTTTGTTAAAGCTTAACAAAAATGCTCACTTATTAATTATAAGCTACGCTTTTCACATTTTTTGTGGCGCTCATGATTACGTATAAAGGTCTCTTATCAAAATTTAAATTTGCCTAGGCTCAGTGAATGCCAGCTAGCTTTGCGTTGCTGACAAGTAGGTGAAACAGGAGGTACTACCTTGGACTTTAATGACTATTTAACCATATTGGCAAAAAATGATGGATCGGATCTCTACCTGAGTACCGGTGCTCCTCCTTGTGCAAAGTTTCATGGCAAGCTAAAGCCGATAGAAAAAGAACCTCTAAGGCCGGGTGTTATCAAAGATATTGCCTATGAAATGATGGATCTAAAGCAGCAAAAAGAGTTTGAGTCTGAGCTTGAAATGAATTTGGCTTATACCATTTCCGGGGTGGGGCGCTTTAGGGTCAATATTTTTAAGCAACGTAACGAAATGTCGATTGTCGCTAGGAATATCGTCACGGAAATTCCTAAAGTCGATGACCTTGGATTGCCGCCAGTGCTTAAAGACATCATTATGGCTAAACGGGGTTTAGTGCTGTTTGTTGGTGCTACCGGCTCGGGTAAGTCCACCTCTCTAGCGGCCTTAATTGACCATCGAAATAGTAACACCAGTGGGCATATTATTACTATCGAGGACCCTGTTGAATTTATCCATAAACATAAAAAAAGTATTATAAATCAACGAGAAGTGGGTGTTGATACGCGAAGCTTTGCGGGAGCGCTAAAAAATACCTTACGTCAGGCACCTGATGTTATTTTAATCGGAGAGATTAGAGATAAAGAGACGATGGAACACGCACTAGCTTTTGCAGAGACAGGACATTTGTGTATTTCTACCCTGCATGCGAATAACGCAAACCAGGCTTTGGATCGCATTATCAATTTCTTTTCGGAAGAGCGGCGCAGTCAATTATTGACCGACTTGTCTATGAATTTGAGAGCCTTTATTTCACAGCGCTTGGTAGAAACCGTAGATCATAAAAGAGCGGCCGCTGTCGAAATTTTATTGGGTACGCCAACGGTGAGTGAGTTGATACTAAGGGGTGAAATTGAGAATATCAAAGAAGTCATGAAAAAGTCTGAAAACCTTGGCATGCAAACTTTCGATGCGGCTCTTTTCAAACTTTATGAGCAGGGGCGAATTTCCCTAGATGAAGCGTTGAAAAATGCTGATTCTGCCAATAATTTAAGATTGAGAATAAAGCTGCATAGCCAGGTTGACGATCCAAATGTCTTGGGTGATGCGCCGACAGGAGAGGCTTCAGCCGGGTCAGAAGAACCATCAGCCGGAAGTTCAGGCGGGCTTTCGCTTAGCCTTGAAGAAATAAAAACGGATGAAGACGAGGAAGAGCCCGGAATGCCTAATTTCTAAAATAAGCTGCATTGCTTATTTAGTGAGAAAAAAGGGACGCTATATCGCGTCCCTTTTCGGTTTTACTTGTGTATTTATAGCTATTTACCAGCAGTTTCTAAAGGTAGTAGTTTTAGTTCCACACGTCGATTTGCTTGTTTTCCTGCAGCGGTATCGTTTGATGCTATCGGTAAACGCGGGCCTTTTCCGGATGAGTGAATTCGGCCTGATGCCACGCCACGTGTTTGCATGGCATATTTAACACTGTCTGCACGTTGTTCACTTAAGGTTTGATTGAAGGCAAGGGCGCCTGTCGAATCAGTGTGCCCTGTGACCTCAATGGCCGTTTCGGTAAATTCCTTAAGCACCAGTGCTACAGAGTTGATAACCTTCTCGAAACTGGTTTGCAAGTTTGCTTTGCCCGATTCAAAGGTAATGTTTCCTGGCATGATCAGTGTGATCTCATCGCCAGTTCTGGATACACCTACGCCGCTGTCTTTTAATTGGTGCCGAAGTTTTGCTTCCTGCTGATCCATATAATAGCCCGCACCACCGCCGATAGCACCACCACCGATGGCACCAATTAATGCACCTTTACCGCGATCAGATTTACTAGAGGTGGCGACCCCGATAAGAGCGCCTGTTACCGCACCGGCTACCGCACCAATGGTTGAGCTAGAGACTTCCTCTTCTCCCGTGTAAGGATCATAAGTCATACAACCGCTAGTGAGAGAAACCAGTACCGCGACGGCAACCATTTTTTTATTGAACATAAGCTAACTCCATTACTTCTATATTGTTAAGAGGGTAGTCATTTCGATTTAGACTTCGTCTACGTCGACCTGACCTGAGAAACGTCTTCGGATATGAGACCAACTCATGCCCAAAGATAAAATTGCTGCGATAAAAATTTCTAACAGCCAAACAAATGCTGTGGGCTCGCTAAGGCTGATTAGGCCAATATCGACCAGTGCCCAGATAATCACCGCCACCAACAAAGAGGCAAGTGTGAGCCCGATAGGGCCTAAAGACTTCAAACTCGCACGTATATAAATTACCCAGCCAATGATTAAACAGATGGCAGCCAAGGCTAGCCAAGGACTGGGTTCTGAGATTGAGCTCAGTAGCCAGTGATAATAAGAGTACTCGCTGGGATTATAGCTAACCAGTACTAGAAGCAGGGCAAATACAAAACGGACTGCGATGCCGGAGGCTGTAATGCTCTTCATGGCGGTGAAACCTTTCAAATAAATCAGAATTCCGGCCATAGTAACGAATGATGACGGAAAACACACCCTCTTAAGGTTACCGTCTCGACAGGCTAGGTGTTCTATCAACAACTGATGTAAATATTCTTTCTGTTGGTGTTAACTGCAATACTGCGTGCCACTTTCAGGCACATATCTTCTATGACAAAGCTGTTAAAGTGTTTATTCTCTAAGTCTTGGTCTAAGGTTGTATTTTATTCAAAACTCTTCCCGAAAATATGAATTCTTGCTTATCTCGGTTACCTTAATAGCAGCCACTGGCTGGGTATTTACTAAAAATGCCTTAATGGAATTTCCGCCCTATATCTTTCTGGCTTTACGTTTTGGCTTAGCTGCCCTTATTTTACTTTCTTTAAGCGGCTCTCAATTACTTAAGCTCGACCGAAATAAATTTATCCAATCTTTTGGTACCGGAATTTTGCTAGGTCTCACACTATTGGTTTGGGTCTTGGCCATCAAAGCGACAAAGAGCATCGGAGAAGGGGCATTTATTGTTAGTTTGACGGTGGTATTAGTGCCGTTAATTAGTCGTATATTTTTTGGTGAAAAACTAGGTGCTAGTTTAATTGTTGCATTATTACCCGCTGTGATGGGTTTAGCGCTGTTGTCATTACGACTGGATGAAAGTGGTAATATTTTATGGTCGCTTGATTCGACGCATCTGTTGTTCTTTATTTCTACAATTGGCTTTGCATTTCACGTTATCTATACCGCACGTTATGCTAAAAGTATTCCTGTGCTCGCGCTGACAACCATTCAGTTATTGGCAATCACGTTTGTTGCAATATTGGCGGCACTCATCTTTGAACAATGGCCAGCAGAGCTTAGTCAGGTTTCATGGTTATGGTTGTTGTGTAGTGCTGTGATAGCGACCAGCTTACGATTCGCGTTGCAAACCAAGTCAATGGTGCACTTAAATCCTAACCATGCGGTGATGATTTTCATGCTCGAACCTGTCTGGACCAGTTTTTTAGGTGCTTGGTTTTTAGATGAGTCGATGGAGGCCAAACAATTGTTAGGTTGTTGTTTGATTTTCTGTGCCCTGATAATTTACAGAGCGCCAGACATGTTGTCTATGTTAAAAGAAAAGCGCAATCGTAATATGGTGGAATAAGTGCGCTTGCTGTTTCAGTCGCTATTAAGTGTATAGGGGCGTAGTGAGGTCAACCCAGGTGCGCAACATTAAGATTGCAGGCTGATTGGAGTGACTCTAAGCACCTCATCAATGGTTGTTATGCCTTTGGAAATCTTATTCGCCCCACTTAGACGTAATGAATGCATGCCTTCTTTTATGGCTTGTTTACGGAGATCACTGACATTGCCATGGTCGTGGATATGCGCTTTGATTGATTCAGATAAGGGCATTATTTCATACACACCGGCTCTGCCACGGTAGCCCGTATCACGACATTCAATGCAGCCTACAGGTTGTTGGGCACCTGTCGGTAAGGGTGTCTTCCAGGGTCTGGTGAGCATTTGCCAGTCTTCTTGATCTATTGTTAAAGAGCTTTTGCATGTTGGGCATAGCGTTCTGATGAGTCTTTGCGCCATCACGCCGATAACCGTAGCACGAATTAAATAAGGTGGAATACCTAACTCCATTAAGCGGGTAATGGCGCTGGGTGCATCATTAGTATGTAAGGTAGTTAATACTAGATGACCGGTTAACGCTGCTTGGGTTGCCATCTCCGCCGTCTCTAAGTCCCTTATTTCACCAATCATGATGATGTCCGGGTCTTGTCTCATCAAAGCCTTAATGCCAGCAGCAAAGTCTAAATCAATGGTTTGCTGAATTTGCATTTGATTAAAGGCAGGTTCAACCATTTCAATCGGGTCTTCAATGGTACTAACGTTCACTTCGGGTGTCGCTAGGTCTCTGAGTGTTGAGTATAGCGTGGTGGTTTTTCCTGAACCGGTAGGCCCAGTAACAAGAATAATGCCATTGGGTTGTTTGGTCATTTGATCCCAGCGTCGAAGATCTTCGGTAGAAAACCCCAGCTCTGAAAAAGAACATTGCAGAACTTCAGGATCGAAAACTCGCATCACCAGTTTTTCACCAAATGCAGTCGGTAGTGTCGATAGGCGAAGCTCTATTTCTTTTTCGGCTTTATTACGGGTTTTGATTCGGCCGTCTTGTGGTTTACGTTTTTCTGCGACATTCAAACGGCCTAAAATCTTAAATCGGCTGGTGACGGCGATGCCGACTTTTATTGGGAATTCATACACATTATGTAATACCCCATCAATTCTGAAGCGAACTTGTGATATCTCGCGTCGCGGTTCGATGTGGATATCGCTGGCGCGCTGATCGAAGGCGTACTGTAATAACCAGTCAACAATATTAACAATATGAGAGTCATTGGCGTCAGGGCTAGGGTCACCAGAGCCCAACTCCAGCATTTGTTCAAAATTTTGAGTGAACTGAGTACTTGAAAGCGCACCAGCCTTGTCGACGTTATTGGCGAGCTCATAAAACTCAACAGTAAATTTGCGTAAATCTGCCGGGTTGACAACGACGCGCTTGATCTCTTTTTTAAGAATATGTTTAAGATCTGCTTCCCAATCGCTCACAAAGGGCTGGGCGCTGGCGATAATAACTTCATCTTGATGAATTTCAAGTGCCAGAATTTGATGCCGTTTTGCAAAAGCAAAAGACATCACGCCAGCAATTTTATGCGAATCAATCTTTAAGGGGTCTATTTGATAAACGCTTTGACCGGCCCATTGGGATAAAAAATCGGTCAAAGCCATTAAGTTAAGGTTTTCTCCATTAGTTTGAGAAAGCTTGCTATCACTAATGGTTTCAATGGGGTGTTGCTGCGACTGTTTTTTCCCCTTAGGGGTTCTGATCAGTGTTTCGGCATCCTGTTTGGTGATTTTTTTCTCTTGCTCTAATTGTTTGACAATTTGAGGAAGGGATAAAGGCTCAGTACTTGAAGGATGCGAAAGCATGGTTTATGTCTCTTACAGGTTGCGGCCGAGGGAACGTTCCCACTTTATATAAAACATAGCAGACAAAAAGATAATCACCGTCAGAGCAGTAATGAAAAAGTCGATATTTGCGCCACTTGAGAGAAAGGTCTCAACAACCGATTGCGTAAAGTAGAACAACACGATAAAACAGATCCAAATATAGGCACGTAACTGGTCTTGAATTAGACCTGGCAATAATATTAACAAAGGTACCAGTTTTATCGGTAAAATTACCCAGGGTGAGCTACCATCCGGAATCATGCCTGGTAAGGTGGTGACGATCATCATTAGCAAGAGTAAAACATAGCAGCTGACGGTCAGATACTGGGCGTAAAGGTTCTTTTTAGGTTTGAGTGCCGAGTTTGCTTGCATGATTAAAGTAATTCCAATACGTTTTCGGGAGGGCGACCAAGAACGGCGTTATTACCTTTCACAACAATAGGTCGTTCTATTAATTTAGGAAACTGCGTCATTTTTTCAATCAAGGCTTGTTCACTTAGCTCAGTATTGCTAAGTTTGTTTTCTTTGTATGCATCTTCACCCTTGCGTAATAACTGTCGCGCACTCAGGTCGAGCTTTTTAAGCAAGCTTTCAATTTCCTCTTCATTTGGTGTGTTTTCTAAATAGAGGATGATTTCGGGTGTTATACCTTTTTCTTCAATCAAGGTAAGTGTTTGTCTTGATTTAGAGCAGCGTGGGTTATGGTAAATTTGTAGGGTATCAGTCATCTTGGGTACTTCGAATTAATTAAAAAGACATTCTAACAGGAGTCAGGCTTGAGAATAAAAACAGTTTTTAAATTTAGTGCTTTTATTTGTATCTTTGCAGTTTTAAGTGCTTGTTCTGAAAAAAACTTTAGCTTTTCAAATGGTGCGTCATCAGCACTTTCGGATTATCAAGGTCAATGGTTGTTGATCAATTACTGGGCAGTATGGTGCAAACCTTGCGTAGAAGAGATACCAGAATTGAATCGGATAAACGAGCAAGAGAACATCACGGTATTAGGCTACAATTTTGATAAGCAGTCAGGTGAATCCCTAGCGAAACAAGTGATGAAGTTATCAATCAAATTCTCAAACTTATCGCAAGACCCTGCTATTTTATTCGACCAAGTGAAGCCAAGTGTTTTACCCGCGACGATGGTAATTAACCCAGAAGGCATGTTCCAAGAATGGTTGCTGGGCCCGCAAACGCAAGAAAGTATTCAGCAAGTCTTGTTGAAGTAAGTAGTAGGGTGGCGCTCTACTAAATATGTATTACATGCTAATATCAGCACCCCAAACAGATCCCTCTCAATCAGGTCAACAAAGGTAGAAAATGCCGGCTCAATTTGTACATCTTAAAGTCCATACCGAATACTCATTAACAAATGGTTTGGTGAAGATCAAACCGCTTATTAAGAGTGTTGTTGAGGGAGGAATGCCTGCCGTTGCGATAACCGATCAATCCAACTTATGTGCACTGGTTAAGTTTTATAAGGCAGCCAGAGGTGGCGGGGTTAAGCCCATTACCGGTGTTGATATTTGGCTTGAAAACGAAGCGGAACCAGAAAATCCAAGCCGTTTAACCCTATTAGCGATGAGCAATAAGGGTTACTTAAATATCACTGAGCTTGTCTCTAAAGGATTTACTGAAGGACAGGGGTTCGGTAAGGCGATTATTCGGCGACAGTGGTTGCTTGATGCATCTGAGGGTGTGATCGTGCTCTCTGGTGCAAAAGAAGGTGAAATTGGTCGTGCGCTGATTTCTGAAAAATCGGAACAGGCTGAAGAACTGCTTAAATTCTGGATGCAGGCATTTCCCGGTAGATTTTATCTTGAATTGCAGCGAACTAATCGCGCCAATGATGAAGATGTCTTGCATGCCAGTGTTGCAATTGCGCTGAAGTTGAATTGCCCGGTGGTCGCGACTAATGATGTGCAGTTTTTGTCGGCTAGCGATTTTGAGGCGCATGAGTCAAGAGTGTGCATTTCAGATAGCGATACGCTTGATAATCCCAGTCGTGCAAAAAAATATAGTGATGCACAATATTTACGATCAGCCGATGAAATGATCGCGCTGTTTGAGGATATTCCTGAAGCCATTGAAAATACCATAGAAATAGCTAAACGCTGCAATGTTGAGCTTCGTTTAGGTGAATACTTTCTACCGCAATACCCCGTGCCCGAAGGCATGAGCATGGACGAGTTTTTTCGTGATTTGTGTGCTGACGGACTTGAAGAGCGTTTAAAGGTTATTTTAGTTGATTGTAAACCCGATGCACTTGAGGCGGAACGCAAACCTTATTTTGACCGGCTAGAATTTGAACTCAATATTATTTTGCAAATGGGTTTTCCCGGTTACTTTCTAATCGTGATGGACTTTATTCAATGGGCTAAAAATAATGATATACCTGTGGGGCCTGGTCGAGGTTCGGGTGCGGGTTCGTTAGTAGCTTATGTGTTAAAAATTACCGATCTTGACCCACTGTTATATGACTTGCTGTTCGAGCGCTTTCTAAACCCTGAACGTGTGTCGATGCCCGATTTCGATGTCGATTTCTGTATGGATGGCCGTGATAGGGTAATTGCTTATGTGGCAGATCATTATGGTCGTGACGCTGTTTCCCAGATTATTACCTTTGGTACCATGGCTGCAAAAGCGGTAGTACGAGACGTCGCCAGGGTACAAGGAAAAGCCTATGGCTTGGCCGATCGTTTATCCAAAATGATTCCTTTTGAAATCGGAATGACGCTGTCTAAGGCAATTGAGCAGGAGCCCGCCTTAAAAGAATTCATTGAAGAAGATGAGCAGGCCGAAGAAATATGGCAAATGGCTGTGCAGCTTGAAGGCACAGTTCGAAATGTCGGTAAGCATGCCGGTGGTGTGGTGATTGCGCCCACCAAATTAACTGACTTTGCGGCTTTATATTGCGATGAAGAAGGCGCAGGTTTAGTTACCCAGTTTGATAAAAATGATGTTGAGGACGCCGGCCTTGTTAAGTTTGACTTCTTGGGTCTAAGAACCTTAACGATCATTGATTGGGCCTTGAAGATGATTAACCCTCGAATGATTGCTGAGGGTAAAGATATTATCGACATCGATCATATTCCACTGGATGATAGGGCCTCGTATACGCTATTAAAATCGGCAGAAACCACTGCGGTATTCCAACTTGAATCACGTGGTATGAAGGACCTGATACGTCGGCTTCAGCCGGATAACCTAGAAGAAATGATTGCTTTGGTAGCCTTGTTTCGACCGGGTCCGCTGGAATCAGGCATGGTTGATGACTTTATCAACCGAAAGCATGGGCGCTCTGAAGTGGCTTATCCTCATCCAGACTTTCAGCACGAAAGCTTAAAGGAAGTGTTGGAGCCCACTTACGGGGTAATCGTTTACCAAGAGCAGGTCATGCAAATAGCCCAGGTCTTGGCTGGTTACTCTCTGGGTGGGGCCGACATGCTACGTAGGGCAATGGGTAAGAAAAAGCCTGAAGAGATGGCTAAGCAGCGTGAAACTTTCCGAGAAGGCGCGGTATCGATTGGTGTTGATCCAGATTTGGCGATGAAAATTTTTGATCTGGTTGAAAAATTCGCCGGGTATGGTTTTAACAAATCTCACTCTGCAGCCTATGCCGTCGTGTCTTACCAGACGCTATGGTTAAAAACGCACTTTCCCTCCGAGTTTATGGCTGCTGTGCTATCGGCCGATATGCAGAATACCGATAAAGTGGTGGTCTTGGTAGAAGAATGTCGCCAAATGAAGTTAACGCTGGTGCTGCCGGACATCAATGTAAGTCAATATTCCTTTACGGTGGATGATTCACAAGTAGTGTATGGCTTGGGTGCAATAAAAGGCTTAGGTGAAGGGCCTGTGGATAG
>ENA-OSET01005517-OSET01005517.1-sediment-metagenome-genome-assembly--contig:-NODE-5517-length-10654-cov-2.248653_pt1 | contig 10654 bp, 7 predicted proteins | sample MGYA00237882_ERZ534229 | MGnify/ENA primary metagenome ERZ534229 (study PRJEB26408, sample SAMN06266212) | sediment metagenome | isolation source: Hudson Canyon methane seep mesocosm | place: USA:Hudson...
TGATGTTCGAGATAAAAAAGGGATTGCTCAAGTAGTCATTAATCCTGAGACAGCTAAGACCTTTAAAATTGCTGAAACTATTAGAAATGAGTTTGTGCTCCAAATTACTGGCAAGGTTCTTGCAAGAGACTCAGAGATGGTTAACAATAAAATTCCAACTGGTGAAATTGAAGTTCTTGCTCAGCAGATTGAGATTTTAAACAACTCTAAGCCAATGCCGTTTCAACTGGATTCTATGGAAACTTCAGAAGAAGTAAGGCTTAAATATCGCTATTTAGATCTCAGAAGAGATGAGATGCAAAAAAGACTTCGCCTAAGATCAAAAGTGACGCACTTTATGCGTGACTTTATGGATAAGAATGACTTCCTTGACATAGAAACTCCTTTTTTAACTAAGGCAACACCTGAAGGCGCTAGGGATTATCTTGTTCCATCAAGAACACACGAAGGCAGTTTTTTTGCACTTCCACAATCGCCCCAGTTATTTAAACAGCTCTTAATGATGTCTGGCTTCGAAAGATACTATCAAATTGTGAAGTGCTTTAGGGATGAAGATTTAAGGGCAGATAGACAACCAGAATTTACGCAGCTAGATGTTGAGACATCATTCATGAATGAAGATGAAATTACATCGCTCATGGAGGAAATGATTAGAGGTCTTTTTTCTGAGGTTGGAAATGTTGATCTTCCAAATAAATTTCCATCAATTTCATATGCTGATGCAATTAAACTGTATGGTGTTGATCGTCCTGATTTGAGAATTCCGCTTCAAATGGTTGATGTTAATGAAATTATGAAAGATGTTGAATTCAAGGTCTTTTCTGGACCAGCCAATGACGAAAAAGGAAGAGTGGCAGCGCTTAAAGTTGATGGTGGTGCCTCAATCAGTCGCAAACAAATTGATGATTACACAAAGTTTGTAAGCATATATGGTGCCAAGGGGCTTGCATACATCAAACTGAATGAAGATGGTCCCGCCTCACCGATCATTAAGTTCTTGGGTGATGATGTCACTCAAAAAGTTATCGATTTAACTGAAGCTAAAACTGGAGATATTATATTTTTTGGTGCAGACAAATCTAAAGTCGTTAATGAAGCACTTGGAAATCTCAGGGAGAAACTGGGCCAGGATTTAAATTTATACAATAAAGAATGGGCGCCAGTTTGGGTAATGGACTTTCCTATGTTTGAGGTCTCAGATGATGGCTCTTTAAATGCTATACACCATCCATTCACTGCGCCAAGTGTTGACTCAAAATCTTTAAAAAATAACCCTGAAGAATCACTTTCAAGGGCATATGATTTAGTGATTAACGGGTCTGAGGTTGGCGGCGGATCAATTAGAATTCACCAAAGTGATATGCAAAAAACGGTCCTAAGCCTTTTAGGAATTGATGATGATGAAGCAAAAGAAAAATTTGGCTTCCTGCTAGATGCTCTTGATTATGGTTGCCCACCTCATGGAGGGATCGCTTTTGGTCTTGATAGACTAGTCATGACTCTGAGCAAGACAGAATCCATCAGAGACGTTATTGCCTTCCCCAAGACTCAAACAGCAGCATGCCTTCTAACTGATGCACCCTCAATGGTATCAAAGGCTCAACTCAAAGAATTAAATGTTAAGGTTACCCTTCCAAACAAAACTCAGTAATGCAAAACATAGTTATAGATCAATCCATTGAAGACTCAATTAAAGAAGCATTAAATAAAAATAATGCCACACTAGTGGCTCACTATTATGTGAGTGCTGATCTGCAAACCCTAGCGGAAGAGTCTGGCGGAATAGTTTCAGACTCACTTGAAATGGCCAGATTTGGTCAAAACAGCGATTCTGAAACTATTATTGTTGCAGGGGTAAAATTTATGGGAGAGACTGCCAAAATTTTATCTCCAGAGAAAAGAGTTTTGGTTCTAGATGAAAAGGCTACATGCTCTCTTGATTTATCCTGTCCAATTAAAGAATTTTCTGAGTTTTGTGATCATAACCCTGATCATGTAGTGGTTGTTTATGCAAACACTTCAGCTGAGGTTAAAGCAAGGGCAGACTGGGTAGTTACTTCAGGTAGCGCACTGAAAGTAGTTCAAAAACTACATAATGAAGGAAAAAAGGTGCTTTGGGCGCCTGACAAACACCTTGGACATTATGTACAGTCTATGACTGGAGTAGAAATGTTGATGTGGGATGGAGCCTGTATTGTTCATGAGGAATTTAAAGCAGAAGGCTTAAAAAGACTTATGGAGCTGCATCCAGAGGCTGGCGTTTTAGTTCACCCTGAATCACCAAAAGAAGTTATTGCTCTTGCCGATGTCGTTGGCTCTACAACGCAACTCATTAATGCAGTATCAGCAAGACCAGAAACTACTTTCATTGTAGCAACAGATAATGGCATTTTCCACAAAATGAAAGAGGTCGCTCCTCATAAAAAATTAATTGAGGCTCCTACTATGGGCGAGGGAGCAGACTGCGAGTCATGTGCTCATTGCAATTGGATGGCTATGAATAGTCTTGAAAAGTGCCTTGAGACGCTTCAGACTGGTCAAAATGAAATTCTCATCGATAGCCAAGTAATTGATAAAGCAAAACACTCAATACAACGCTTGCTTGACTTTACAAAATAACTTTTTTTATTGGAGATATAGATAAAAAATGGCAGGACACAGTAAATGGCACAATATCCAGCACAGGAAAGGTGCTCAGGATGCTAAACGTGGAAAAGTTTTTACAAAACTGATTAAAGAAATTGTAGTGGCTGCAAAGATGGGTGGTGGCGTTATAGAAAATAACCCATCTCTCAGGGCTGTAATTGACAAAGCTTTAGCCGCTAACATGAAGAGAGATACAATCGATAACGCCGTTAAAAGAGGCTCAGGTGATCTTGAGGGTGAGAACTATGAGGAAATTCGCTACGAGGGTTATGGACTTGGAGGAACAGCCATAATGGTCGATTGCCTTACTGACAACAAAAATCGAACTGTATCTGATGTCAGGCATGCCTTTTCTAAACACGGAGGAAATCTTGGTACAGATGGCTCTGTCTCATACATGTTTTCCAAGCAAGGATTTATAAGCTTTGCGTCTGGAGATGAAGATACCATTATGGAAATAGCTATTGAATCTGGAGCTGAAGATATAGTCATTAATGATGATAACTCAATTGATGTAGTTACCTCGCCTGAGAATTTTTTTACCGTTAAAGATGCCCTTCTAGCCAACGAGTTAACTCCAGATCATTCAGAGATTACTATGGAGCCAGCTAACAGAGTTGAGCTTAACTTGGAAGATGCCGAAAAATTTATGAAACTTATAGAAAGACTTGAGGATCTTGATGACGCACAGGACGTTTATCACAATGCTGATATTTCAGATGAGATCTTGTCTGACCTATGATTTCTTTCCACTGTGGGATTCAAGCACTCAGAAAATTTAAAGTCAACATTCTCAATGAAAGGATAAAGAGACTAATCCCAGGTCTAGAAATTATTGGTACTGAATATATTCACTTTATTGAGACAGATAAAGAATTAAGCCAGTCTAACAAAAAAACACTTCATAAACTTTTAAATTACTCACCTGAAGTTGATTTAGAAAACTCCAAACATACAATAACTGTTGCTCCTCGAATTGGAACTATATCTCCTTGGTCGTCGAAGGCGTCAGATATTTGTAAGCTTTGCGGATTGTCAGTAATTTCAAGAATAGAGAGAGGAATCAACTATCATTTAAATCGAACAATTAATGCAAATGAATTATTGACTATATTAGAGCTAGTCATGGATAAGATGACTGAATCTCATCTTCAGAATTTAAGTGATTCAGAGTTATTATTTAATGAATTGATGCCCAATGAATTCATCACCATAGACATCTTAGGTCTCGGAAAATCTGCAATTAATAGGGCTAATAATGAACTTGGACTTGCATTAAGTCAGAGTGAGATTAATTATCTTTTTGATAGCTTTACTGCAATAAAGAGAAATCCAAGGGACATTGAGTTGATGATGTTTGCTCAGGCGAACTCGGAGCACTGCAGACATAAAATATTCAATGCAGACTGGACTATAGATTCAGAAAAACAAGCGATTTCTCTTTTTGGAATGATTAAAAATACTTACAAACAAAACCCAGAGGGTCTTTTGTCAGTCTATAGCGATAATTCTGCAGTCATGAATGGTTATTCTTCAAACTACTTTGAAGCAAATGAAAAAGGCGTTTACCAGAGCTCTGTTGGTGAAAAAGCCGTCCTGATGAAGGTTGAAACGCATAATCACCCTACAGCAATTGCTCCAGATCCTGGTGCGGCTACAGGTTCAGGTGGAGAAATTAGAGATGAGGGGGCCACTGGCAGAGGCTCTAAGCCAAAAACGGGTCTATGCGGTTTTTCTGTTTCAAACTTAAAGCTCCCAAATTCAATTCAGCCATGGGAGATAGATTATGGCAAGCCAAGTCAAATCGCCTCTGCATTAGAAATCATGATTGATGGACCTATTGGAGCTGCTTCTTTTAATAATGAGTTTGGAAGACCCAATACTTGTGGCTATTTTAGAACTTACGAGCAGGAAACAAAAAATGGTGATGTGAGAGGCTATCATAAACCAATTATGCTGGCCGGTGGCATTGGAAACATCAAAAAAAATCATGTTGAAAAAGGCCTAATTTCTGATGGAGATAAAATAATCGTTTTAGGCGGCCCTGCAATGCTTATTGGTCTTGGTGGAGGAGCTGCTTCAAGTATTGGTAGTGGCGATCAAAATGAAAACCTTGACTTTGCCTCAGTACAAAGAGCAAATCCCGAAATGCAGAGACGATCTCAAGAAGTCATTAACGCTTGCACTAACCTTGGAGAAAAGAATCCAATTGTATCTATACATGATATTGGAGCGGGTGGTCTATCAAATGGAATTCCTGAGCTGGTCAATGACTCAACAAAAGGCGCCAAGCTCCAATTAAGATCAATACCAAATGACGAGTTAAAAATGTCTCCACTTGAGATATGGTGCAACGAGTCACAAGAGAGATACGTTATCGCAATCAAAGATGAAAGTATTGCCCTTTTTGATGAAATCTGTATCAAAGAGAGAGCGCCCTATGCTGTTTTAGGAAGGGCAACTGAGGATAGGCATTTACTTTTAGAAGACTCTCACTTTAATAACAAGCCGATTGATCTTGAAATGTCACTTTTATTTGGATCATCTCCTAAAACTCATAAAGATGTTGAGTCTCTAGCAAATATTGAAGATGCTTTTAATCCCATTAATATTGAGCTTGAGGATGCTTTAAACCGTCTACTTAATCTACCGACAATCGCCAGTAAAAACTTCTTAATTACAATTGCTGATCGGTCTGTTACTGGACTCATTGCAAGAGACCAAATGATTGGGCCATGGCAAGTCCCAGTAGCTGACTGCGCTATTTCTCTTTCAGACTATTTGGGATATCAAGGTGAAGCAATGTCTATTGGAGAAAAAACTCCGATATCACTGATCAATGCTGCAGCGGCCGCAAGGATGAGCGTTGGAGAAGCATTAACGAATTTAATGGGCGCATTTATTGAGGATATTAGTCATATCAATCTATCAGCAAACTGGATGTGTGCTAGTGGTCATCCTGGGGAAGACGCAAAACTCTTCGAAGCAGTTAAATCAATTGGTATGGAGCTTTGCCCTCAGCTTGGTTTAACAATTCCAGTTGGAAAAGACTCTATGTCAATGAAAAGTTCATGGCGAGAAGGCGATAAAGAGAAATCAGTAACTGCTCCATTATCACTGATTATCAGCGCTTTCTCTAGAACTCCTGATGCAAGATTACAGATAACCCCTCTACTCACTAACAATCTCAATTCTGAGTTATTTTTAATTGACCTCGGACTTGGCAAGAACAGGATGGGTGGCTCTTCACTTGCGCAAGTCTTTAATCAAATTGGAAATGAGACACCTGACCTTGATGATCCGGCTCTTTTTGCAAAGTTCTTTTCAGCTATAAATACTCTTAATAAAGAGGGCTTGGTCAATGCTTTTCATGACCGTTCTGATGGAGGGGCGCTTGTTACTCTATTAGAAATGGCATTTGCATCCAGATGCGGCCTAGATATAAGGACATCAAAACTTTTATACGAACTATTTAATGAAGAACTAGGCTGCGTCATCCAAGTCAGCAATCATAATCGAGAAAAAGTTTTAAATGAATTGGAAAAAGCTGGTCTCAAAGAACATACCAAATCAATTGCCAAAATTAATGAGACTGACGAAATTATAATTTATCAAGATGATATTGAAGTTTTCAAAGATCAAAGGGTTAATTTACAGAAAGTATGGTCTTCAACCTCCTATCATATATCTAAGTTGAGAGACAATCCAGAGTGCGCCATATCTGAACATTCTGAACTATCTAAAACCTCAAATGGCTTAAAAATCTCACCAAGTTTTGATATCAATGAAAACATTAGTGCACCCTATCTTAATCAAGGGATAAAGCCAAAAATTGCAATACTGAGAGAGCAAGGGATTAATGGTCATATTGAGATGGCAGCCGCATTTACAAAAGCGGGCTTTGAGGCAACTGATGTGCATATGAGTCAAATTCTCTCTGGAGAAGTTTCTTTATCAAGATTTAAGGGATTGGCTGCTTGTGGAGGATTCTCCTATGGTGATGTTCTTGGCGCTGGGAGAGGATGGGCAAACTCTATTCTATTGAATCACAAGGCCAAAGATGAGTTTTCAGAGTACTTCCTAAGAAATGACAGTTTTACTCTTGGGGTTTGTAACGGCTGTCAAATGATTTCAAATCTTCGAGACATCATTCCTGGAACTGAGAATTGGCCTTCGTTTGAAAGGAATACTTCAGAGCAATTCGAGGCCAGGTTTACGGGAGTTAGAATTAATAATTCAAAATCATTGTTTTTTGCTGGCATGCAGGACTCAGTCATGCCAATTGCTATTGCTCATGGTGAGGGCAAGGCCTCTTTTAAATCAAAATTACCTGAAAATACTATTTCAATGCAGTATGTTGATCATTCTGGAAATGCCTCTCAAATTTATCCGCATAACCCTAACGGATCTGAAAATGCAGCTGCAGCGATTTGTGATGATACTGGGAGAGTTACTATTATGATGCCTCATCCTGAGAGAGTTTTTAGAGCCGTCCAGAACTCTTGGCATCCTAATAACTGGGATGAGCGCTCACCATGGATGAGAATGTTTGACAATGCAAGAGAATGGATCAAGTAATTATAGTTTTATGACGCCAACTAGAATTATAAGAAGTAAGCGTAAAACACTCAGTTTAACGATTAATGAGAATGCTGAGTTAGTTATACGTGCCCCCTTAAGATTACCAATTAAAAAGATTCAAGATTTTATTAATGAAAAAGAAAGCTGGATCAATAGAAAACAAGCAATAATTGAAAATCAAATAAAGGATGCCGCAAGTAATCAAAATAAGCTTCTGTATCTAGGCTCATTTTTTCCGATCAACATAAATCAGAGTGCAACTAAAGGTTTAATATTTACAGGCGAAGAGTTTATTGCTAATTCAATTGAACCAAATCCTCTTTCGCTATCAATAAAGAAATGGTACAAAAAGAAATTCAGAGAGATAGCAATTCCAAGGGTTACATATTTTGCCAAACAACACAATTTGATGGTCAATCAGGTACGAATAAAAAACCAAAAAACTATGTGGGGCTCGTGCTCTTCTAAAAACAACATTAACCTTAACTACCTTTTACTTATGGCCCCAATGAAGGTTATTGACTATGTCATAATTCATGAATTAGTTCACACAATTCATAGGAATCACTCTATTGAGTTCTGGAGTTCAGTAGAATCAATAATGCCTGACTATAAAGAGCATAAGCTTTGGCTGAAAGCAAATGGTTACAAACTAAGAAGGGTATAGCTGTAAATTAATTATTAAACTTTTCTACAGCTTCTTGCATAGCATCCTTAAGGGTATCTTGCTCTGCCATTTCTATGATTATATCTCCCCCACCAACAAGCTCTGAATTGAAATATATTTGCGGAAAAGTAGGCCAATCAGCAAAGTCAGGTAGACTCTGAAAAACCTCTTGGTCTTCAAAAACATTGACATAAGCAAACTCGACACCAGTCGAAGCAAGGGTTTGAGAAGCTCTAGCGGAGAAACCACACTGAGGAAATTGCGGTGTACCTTTCATATAAATGACAATTGCCGCACTATCGACTTGCTTTTGAATTTTTTCTAATACTTCCAATTTATTTCTCCATTTTTTTCCAATATTTTAATCTAGTATTTAAATCACTGTAAAGAATCATTCAAGAATTATTGTTTTACAGCTTGCGAAATAATATATTTCTGCCCCTGTTTAATTTTTTTATAATTTCCAAAAACTGACTTAAAGTTACTCTTAATGAAGTCTTTAAGCCCATTGATTGTAACCACAGTAATTTTACCTCCAGAATCAAGGGCATCATAGGCATCATAAAGTATGATTGAGAGCTGCTCTCTACCAACCTTGGCTGGAATATTTGAAATTACTTGATTAAACTTTATCTCTCTCGGCACATGAATGAATGCATCTGATAGATAAGCTTTTGCATTAGTAATACCGTTTCTTTTTGCATTGTCATTTGCAAGCTCCACGGCAACAAAATCCTTATCGATCATATGCACTTGACCTTTATGACACTGTCTAGCTAAAGCAAGCCCAATAGGGCCATAGCCACAACCCAAGTCTAAACACACATCACTTTCATCAGCGCTTATATATTTCATCAATAAAAGAGTACCGTCATCAATTGACCTAGGACTAAAGACACCCCATCGAGTGTGTAAATTAAATTTAGAGCCCAATAACTCAACATCTAAAATTGTGTCTTTTTTAAGCCTTGAAATATCTTTTCTTTCAAACATTAATAACCTTTTCTTATAAAAATTACTTGTCTTTATTTTTTACTACGATAGCTTCATCTCCAATATGCTCTTCACCTCTTTTTTTAGCTAGCTGAACCTGTTTTTCTCTTTCTCTATAGCGACTCATTTGATTTGAATTTTTAGTTCCAAAACATCTTGGACATGAGGCTCCTTTCTCATAATGAGGATGCATTGTATCCTCTTTTGTAATTGGGAACCGGCAAGCATGGCACTGATCATATTGACCTTGCTCTAAATTATGCTTAACCGCAACTCTGTCATCAAAAACAAAGCACTCTCCCTCCCATAAACTTTCATCTTCATTAACCTCTTCTAGGTATTTAAGAATTCCACCTTGCAAATGAAAAACATCTTTATAGCCCTGAGACTTGAGATACGCTGTTGATTTTTCGCAACGAATACCTCCCGTGCAGTACATCACGATATTTTTGTTTTCATTTCCTTTTAAGATCTTTTCTTCAATAAGAGGAAGTGAATCTCTAAACGTATCCACATCAGGACATATGGCCCCATCAAAATAGCCTACCTCTGACTCATAGTGGTTTCTGAAATCAATCAATAGGGTTTCAGGGTCATTGGTTAATGCATTGAATTCTTCCGCATTCAGATGCTTTCCTTTTTGAGTCACATCAAAATTTTTGTCATTTAAACCATCAGCTAAAATCTTATCTCTAACCTTAATCTTTAATTTGAGAAAGGTGAATTCTGCTTCAGATTCATCTACAGCAAAGTTTAAGCGAATACCATTCAAAAATTCAATCTGATACAATTCTTCTCGGAAATCACTGATGTTTTTAGTGGGAACTGCAATTTGTGCATTGATTCCCTCAGCTGCGATGTAGGTTCTACCGACAACTTCCAATTTTGACCACATTAAAAAGAGATGGTCTCTGAATAAGTGAGGGTTTGGAATTTGGGCATATTGGTAAAAAGAAATTGTCATGTATTGATGACCAATATCTCTTAACTGTGCTTCCAGCTCCTCCTTATTTAATTTGTTCCACAGTTGCATGCTATGTTGTATTAAATAATTAGGATGCAAATGTAGAGACTAAAATGCAGACTAAAAAATCAAATCATCTGCGTAATTAATATTTGTAAAATTGTTGAACTTCTCCATCGATTTGGATATAATACAGTGATGGTTCTAAATCTGAAATATCGATTTGCTGAGCTGTATTATCAATAGTTCCTGATCTGATCAATTTGCCTTGCATTGTTATAATGTTGTAGAGCTGATTACCTAGGCCATGATGCTGAATAATTAGGTATTCTTTTGCTGGATTTGGATAAAGCTTGATTTGTGCATTGTCCATTTCCAAAACGTTTAGATTTAAATCGTTTATAGAGTATCTGAATACACCCCTAGTGTTGGTTGCCGCAATGATGTAATTTGAATTGATTTCTATGTCGAATATGGTTTCATCTAATAAGCCATTGTTTAGCGTGGTCCAGTTGTCTCCATTATCTGTTGAATAAAACACACCAGAACCAAAAGAACCGGCAAGAATCAATTGATCATTACTTGCAAACCCTCTGTAGGATCCAGTAGCAAGTCCTCCTCCTAAAAGCTCCCAGCTATTCCCAAAGTCTGTTGATCTAAATACACCAGTTCCTATTTGTCCACCTGCAAATAAGGTGTTGCCTTTACTCTCAATTGCCCTGAAATTGGTTGAGCTGAGTCCATTATTGACACTTACCCATGAATCACCAAAATCTATACTTTTAAAGATTCCGTTTCCATTT
>ENA-OSET01005518-OSET01005518.1-sediment-metagenome-genome-assembly--contig:-NODE-5518-length-10653-cov-3.421993_pt1 | contig 10653 bp, 9 predicted proteins | sample MGYA00237882_ERZ534229 | MGnify/ENA primary metagenome ERZ534229 (study PRJEB26408, sample SAMN06266212) | sediment metagenome | isolation source: Hudson Canyon methane seep mesocosm | place: USA:Hudson...
AGAAATGAAATACGATATGGCAGGATCGGCAGTTGTTGTTGGTTTATTAAAATCATTAGCGTTACGAAAAGCAAAGATTAATGTAGTTGGTGTAGTTGGGTTAGTTGAAAATATGCCTGGAGGAAATGCACAAAGACCGGGTGATATCGTTAAATCATATTCAGGCAAAACCATAGAAGTGCTTAATACTGATGCAGAAGGTAGACTTGTTTTAGCTGATGCATTAACTTTTACAGAAAAAAAATATAAACCAAAATTTATTATAGATCTTGCTACATTAACGGGCGCAATAATTATTAGCTTAGGAGAAGAATATGCAGGTCTATTTTCAAATAACGATGAATTATCTAAAAAAATTTTCAAAATATTATTTCTACATCTAGACAAAATTTTGAAATTAGTGATTTTAAGAAATTAAAAGAGGTAATAGTTGAGTTGAAAACAAAAAAACCTTTAGCACATATAATAGGTGAGTGGGAGTTTTGTGATTTATCATTTAAGGTAAATGAGCATACATTAATACCTAGACCAGAGACAGAAGAATTAATTCATCTTATAGTTAAAGAAAATAAATCTCAGAACAACTTATCTATTTTAGATGTTGGAACAGGAAGTGGGTGTATTGCAATTTCGTTAAAAAGCTTTTTAGATAATTCATCAGTTACAGCATATGATGTATCTGAAGAAGCTCTTTTAAAAGCAGAGGAGAATGCAGCCTTAAATAATGTTGAAGATAAGGTGAACAGTATTGAAGGTGATGTGATTGAAGTTTGCCGTCAATTAATAGAGGACGGTGAGGAATTTGATGTGGTTATTGTCGATCCACCCGCTTTTATTCCACGTCGAAAAGATCAAAAAGTAGGAGAAAGAGCTTATCAGAAGCTTAATCAGCTCGCGATGCGTTTGTTGACGCGTGATGGTTTGCTGGTGTCAGCTTCTTGTTCAATGCACTTATCTCGACCAGCCTTGGTGACAGCTTTGCGTTTGTCAGGGCAAACACTTGAGAAGCGTTTGCAGATTATTGAGCAGGGCGCACAAGGGGCAGACCACCCCATCGTACCGGCGATTCCTGAAACAGAGTATCTTAAAGCAATGTTTGTTCGTGTGCTGCCTGCATAAGGCTTAGCTGCGCTTTTCTTTCATCTGCGTGTTCTAGATGAAGGTCTTGTTTTGCATGCTCTTTCTTTGAAGAAAGAGTGTGCTCTTCCATTTTAAATGCTTGCTGAATGAGTCGACTGCTTTCGCTAGATAGTAGTTCGTGTAGTACCTCGGGGTAAAAGCCCTCATTACTTTGCCATGCGGAAGCGAGTTTTTGTAAATCTTCATCTAATTGTTGTACTAATAGCTGCAAATAGCGGCTACGTCTGTATTTTGGGGTGTGTTCTTCAGGCGTTTTAGTTATAGGGTTAAAATCAGTGCTACGTGCTTGTGTTTTTTGGTTTAAGCCGCCAGTGAGCATAAACTCCAAAGCATGAAAACCGAGTGCTACATAGGCAGTATCTGTAAACTGGTGTTCATTATTGAGATATTCCAGTGTTAACGCTTGTTCGGAAAAAACCAATCCGCTATGTGGGTAGTTGGGGACGGCATCTAAATAACCTGGAATAAGCGGGAATTGGTCTAAACGGATGTGTAGAGGGTGAATCACTGGGTCTTGGTTTTGTTTTAAGTCAAACTCAGGATGGGGAATGTCGATATTCTGAAATACCTGAATCATCATGTATTGCTTGTGAGTGTTTGCTAAGGCATTTTTAGCCTTACTTAAATGTTCTGGTGTCGGGGTGTTAATGAAATGGGTGATTGTCTGGTGCAAGGTGATGCTAGATTCAGAAAGTTGCTTAAATGCACTTTGGGCGGAGTTTAAAAAAGTTACCACATTTTCTTTTTGGTGAGTGATTGAAGTGGTGTTTGACTGTGAAGGCGCTTCGATTTTTTGAGCCTTGTTCACTGATACATTAGTTTTGCTTTCACAGCCAATGAGTATGAAGCTAAATAGTAAGATAGAGGTGATGGGGCTAACGTTGATCATCTTTTGCGGTGAGTGCCTGTAGTTGTATTTATTTGCTGTCTTTTTCAAGGTTTCTAAGGGTCCAGATTGGCCAATCATGTTTTTCACAATGGGCTTTTAAAATATCGTCAGGGTCTACTGCTATTGGAAAATCAACCAGTTCAAGTAAAGGTAAATCATTATGGGAGTCACTATAAAAATAAGAACCTTCCATTGAATGATCCTGCTGGGCCAACCAGGTATTTAAGCGTGTGATTTTGCCTTCTTTAAAGCTGGGAGTGCCTGCAACTTTTCCTGTAAAACCTTGATCGTTCTGTTCAGGGGTCGTGGCAATAATATCATCTACTTCTAGTAATTCAGCGATACGCTCGGTCACAAATTGGTTGGTGGCGGTGATAATTAGCAGGTAATCACCTTGTTTTCGATGTTTGGAAATTAAAGTCTTTGCTTTGGGGAGCATTATAGGAAGTATTTTTTCTTCTAAAAATACTTCGCGCCATGCGAGTAAATCATCCAAGTTGTTGTTCGCCAAAGGCTCTAGTGCAAAGGCGAGGTAGTCTTCAATTTTAAGTTCACCTGATTGATAGTCTTGGTAAAATTGGTCATTTTTTGCTTTATAGTAGTCGGCATCAACAATTTTCCGCTCTACTAGAAACTCACCCCAGGCATGGTCGCTATCGCCTGCGATTAAAGTATTGTCTAAATCAAAAATAACCAATGCCACTTATAAAATCTCCGCTAAGCTTAAAATAAAGTTAAAGCATATCAGAAAAGTGGCACACTATATTTATGAGAATGACGTATATTGTAAAAAATCTATAAATAATAAGGTGATAGACTTCAAAATAGGCGGATAGAAGTCTAACTTGATTGCCGAGTGGCTCAATTTCTGGAAGAATGAAACAAAGCTAAATAATTATAAGGAAAAAAGAGTGATAGATTCTGACGGATTTAGACTGAATGTCGGAATTATTCTCGCGAACCAATTTAATCAGGTACTTTGGGCAAGGCGAATAGGGCAGAGCTCTTGGCAGTTTCCACAAGGTGGCATCAAAGTCAGTGAAACACCGGAAGAAGCATTGTATAGAGAGTTGCATGAAGAAATAGGCTTGCATAAGGCAGATGTAGAAATCGTGGCCACAACAAAAGGTTGGTTGCGCTACCGTTTGCCTAAGAAAATGATTCGTCATAATTCGCACCCATTGTGTGTTGGGCAAAAGCAAAAATGGTATTTATTGAAGATGTTAAGTGCGGACTCAAATATATCCATGAATACAAGCAGTAGCCCTGAGTTTGATAGCTGGAGCTGGGTGAGTTATTGGTACCCATTAGGCCAGGTTGTTTCATTTAAGCGAGAAGTTTACCGACGGGCAATGAAAGAATTGTCATCCGATTTGTTTAAATTAGAGTTTAACTTGCCTAAAACGGTAAGAGGGAATTAATGAATGCTTAGTATGCTTCGGAGCATTATCCAGGAAGTAAATGGTGCCTCAAATTTAGAGGAGGCGCTAAATGTTATTGTCAGTCGTGTCCAGGAGGTCATGTCTACTGAAGTGTGTAGCATTTACTTACTTGATGAAGAGCATAAACGCTATATATTAATGGCATCCAAAGGCTTAAATGTGGATGCTGTTGGTAAAGTGACTATGGGTTACTCTGAAGGTCTAGTGGGGTTGGTTGGTGTTAGAGAAGAGCCTATAAATCTCGAAAATGCTCAAGAGCATGAACGTTATCGCTACTTTCCTGAAACGGGTGAAGAGCGTTATGAGAGTTTTTTAGGCGTACCGATTATTCATCACAAAAAGGTGTTAGGTGTACTTGTTGTTCAGGAAGCGAGTAATTCCCGATGCTTTGATGAAGGTGAAGAAGCCTTTTTAATAACCGTTTCAGCCCAGCTTGCGAGTGTGATTGCGCACAATGAAGCAACAAGTGTGATCGCTGGTCTTTCTGTTTCGGGACAAACTGCAAAAGATATTTCGTTTAAAGGCGTTGCGGGTGCACCTGGGGTCGCTATAGGGCGGAGCGTGGTGATGTTTCCGCTTGCCGATTTGGACTCGGTGCCTGATCGTAATGCTGAAAATATACAAGATGATATCAAGGCTTTTGAAGCTGCGATTGAGTCTGTACGTGCTGATATCCAGCGCGTTGGCTCAAGGCTTGCCGAGCAATTGAGGCCGGAAGAGCAAGCTTTGTTTGATGTGTATTTGGCGATGCTGGATGATAACGCATTAGCGGGAGAAGTACTGTCCCAAATAAAATCAGGTAAATGTGCCCAGACAGCTTTAAGAACCATTATTCATGACTATGCCCGTCATTTTGAAATGATGAATGATGCTTATCTGAGCGAGCGCGCAATTGATATTAAGGACTTGGGGCGCAGAATACTCTCTTACTTGCAAGAAAATGATCATAGCATTAAAGAATATCCGGAAAATACGATTTTAGTGAGTGACGAGTTAACGGCAACCATGCTGGGTGAGGTTGATCGTGGAAAATTGATAGGCTTGGTGTCGATCAAGGGCTCAAGTAACTCTCACGTTGCAATTCTTGCCAGGGCAATGGGAATTCCGACTATCATGGGTTTGGCTGATGTACCTTTAAGTCAGTTAGATAATAAAGAACTGATACTTGATGGCTACAATGGCGAATTATTTGCTTGCCCATCCGATGATTTACGTAGTATTTATCACAATATTGTCGAAGAAGAAAAACAGTTAAACGAAGGTTTGGAGTCGCTCAAAACTTTGCCATGTGAAACGACAGACGGGCACCGTGTTGCAGCTTGGGTGAATACAGGTTTAATGACGGATGTGGTTCGATCCTTGAACCAGGGCGCAGAAGGTGTGGGTTTATATCGTACCGAAGTGCCTTTTATGATTAATGAACGCTTCCCAAGTGAACAGGAACAGTTAGCGTGTTATCGCGAGCAACTAGAAGCTTTTGCTCCAAGTTATGTCACCATGAGGACCCTAGACATTGGTGGAGATAAGTCGCTTTCATATTTCCCTATCACCGAAGAAAATCCTTTTTTGGGCTGGCGTGGTATTCGGGTAACGCTGGATCACCCTGAAATTTTTCTTGTGCAGATGCGTGCCATGCTAAAGGCGAGTGTCGGCTTGGATAATTTACGTATCATGTTGCCAATGATTTCAAACGTTAATGAAGTTGAGGAGGCCCTACATTTAATTTACCGAGAATATCACCAACTTCGTTCAGAAGGGTTTGATATTTCAATGCCGCAAATAGGCGTGATGATCGAAGTGCCTGCAGCGGTTTATCAGGTGAGAGAATTGGCTGAGCGGGTAGACTTTTTATCGGTAGGTTCAAATGACCTAACTCAGTACTTATTGGCTGTCGACCGAAATAATCCGCGTGTTGCTTCACTTTATCACTCATTCCATCCGGCGGTACTGCAAGCGTTATATAGTGTTGCCAAAGATGCCAAAGAGATGGGAACGCAGTTGAGTATTTGTGGTGAGTTGGCGGGTGACCCCGCAGGTGCCGTATTACTGATGGCGATGGGTTATGAAGCCTTGTCTATGAATGCTTCTAATTTATTAAAAGTTAAATCGGTGATTCGTGGTATCGATTTGAAATGGGCCAGGGATTTATTAGCGAGTGTATTGTTGCTCGACTCGCCTTATATTATTCAAAGTACTTTAAACTTAGCCTTAAAAGAAGCGGGGTTTGGCCGATATTTAAGGCCTAGTAAATTAAAAGAGGATTAGGTGTTTGTTCTCATTCAGGCACCTAGGGTGAATACTCTAAATTAAAAAATTATTCTGGACGTATACTTTCTTTAAAACGTTCTTGAGATAAGTCGTTACCTTATATTTGTTATGGGATTGTTGAATGTCTAAGCTTGTTCAAAATACTAAAAATAAGCCTTCTATTGGTATTGCGCTGGGTGGTGGTGGCCCTTTAGGAGGTATTTATGAGATTGGTGCATTGAGAGCCTTGGATGAAGCTTTAGAGGGCTTGGATCTGAATGATTTGAGTGTCTATGTAGGCGTAAACTCTGGCTCCTTTGTCGCAGCAAATCTGGCAAACCAGATGACGCCTGCGCAAATGTGCAGAATCTTTGTTAGAAACGAAGATGATGTTCACCCTTTTCACCCAGCTGTATTTTATCGACCGGCATTCTCTGAATACATGAAGCGTTGTCGCGCTGTTCCCAAGTTATTGTTTAATGCCTGGCTAAATTTCTTAAAAAACCCAAATGATCAAAGTATTTTAGAATCTCTTACAGTATTGGCGGATGCGATACCCTCAGGTATTTTTGATAATGATGGTTTTCACCAATATGTTTCGCGTTCTTATGGCACGTTGGGACGAACGAATGATTTCAATCAACTACGTAAGCGTTTGATTATCTTGGCTACAGATATAGAAACCGGTCAAACTGTACGCTTCGGTAATGACTTACAAAAAAATGTACCCATTTCAAAAGCAATTCAGTCCAGTATGGCTTCGCCAGGTATTTATAAACCGGTTGAAGTGGATGGGCATTATTATGTTGATGGTACTTTAAATAAGGGGATGCACACCTCGGTTGCAATTGATCATGGAGCCGATATCGTTTTTGCAATTAACCCTGTGGTACCTATTGATGCACACCAGGCTGTGAGTGCCGGAACAATGAAACGCGAGGAATTAGTAGGTTCAGGCATGCCAAAAGTTTTATCGCAGTCATACCGAACCATGGTGCACTCTCGTCTTGCTTCAGGCTTGAAAACCATTGAGCGAGATTGCCCTGGCCGCTCCGTATTGTTGTTTGAGCCTGCACGTGATGATGCTGATTTATTTTTCTCGAGTGTATTTAGTTTTAAAGCACGAAAAATGATGTGTGAGCAGGCCTACCAGTTAACACGTGAAAATATTCGTAGTAGGGCGCGTGAGCTAGAGGCAGTGCTTAGACCTGCGGGTATACGAATTCGACATGATATTCTGGAAGATGAAAGTAGAACATTAAGTACAGGCTTATATGGGGAAGCCTTGCCCATGTACCAGCCAAGGGCTGAGCAAAGAGTTAAAATGTATGGTACGAAAAAGGCAGAATCAAATGAGAGTTATTTAGGTAAAGTGAGCCAGAAGGTGGTGTCACTTTTTTAATTTGTGTCGCGGCTAAGTTTTGTTCTTAGCCGCGAGTTCTTCTTCACTACAAAGTTTTTCTAACTATAAGATATACTGGCTAAGATCCTCGTCATCTGACAATTCATCCAGTTGTTCTTCAACATACTCCGCTGTTATTTCGAGCCCCCCTCGTGAGGCGTCGCCTGCATCAAAAGAAACTTGTTCTAGTAAGCGCTCAAGTACGGTATGGAGTCGGCGAGCACCAATATTCTCCGTTTTTTCATTAACTTTCCAGGCAATGTGGGCAATTTTTTCAATGGCGCCTTGAGAGAAGCTAAGGTCCAGGTCTTCTGTTTTCATCAAAGCAATGTATTGATCTATCAATGAAGCATTTGGCTCAATTAATATTCTTTCGAAATCTTTAGCTGAAAGTGCCTTGAGTTCAACTCTAATCGGTAAGCGCCCCTGCAACTCAGGGATCAGGTCTGAAGGTTTTGAAAGGTGAAAAGCGCCAGATGCAATAAATAAAATGTGATCAGTTTTAATCATTCCTAACTTGGTATTGACCGTGCTACCTTCGATTAAGGGGAGTAGGTCTCTCTGCACGCCTTCGCGTGAAACGTCTGCAGAAGCCCCTTCAGAGCGCTTGGCAACCTTGTCAATTTCATCCAGGAATACAATACCGTTTTGTTCAACGGCTTCTATCGCTTTCGCCTTGATATTATCTTCATTAATAAGCTTGGAAGCTTCTTCTTCTTTTAGCTTTTTAAGTGCGTCAGCTACTTTTAGCTTTTTAGTTTTCTTTTTATCTCCTGACATGTTTGAGAAGATACTTTGCAGCTGATTGCTCATTTCTTCCATGCCGGGAGGTGCCATGATTTCTACGCCAACAGGTGTTGCGCTGATTTCAATATCAATTTCCTTGTCGTCTAAATCACCTTCACGTAGTTTTTTACGGAAGATCTGTCGTGTTGATGATTCTTCCTGAATTTGTTCGTCTACCACGCTTGAAGGGGTTCTGGCTGGGCGTAATAGTGCGTCTAAAATTCGGTCTTCGGCTGCGTCTTCGGCGCGTGTGGAAACTTGGGCAACTTCTTTTTGACGAAACATATTGAGTGCATGGTCTGCAATGTCTCGAATAATAGAGTCAACATCTCGACCTACATAGCCCACTTCAGTAAACTTTGTTGCTTCAACTTTAATGAATGGTGCGTCTGCCAGTTTAGCAAGGCGGCGTGCGATTTCTGTTTTACCGACACCCGTAGGGCCAATCATAAGTATATTTTTTGGGGATATTTCATCACGTAATGCTGGCTCTAGCTGCATTCTCCTCCAGCGATTTCTAAGAGCAATGGCCACGGCTCGTTTTGCTTCATCCTGACCTATAATGTGTTGATTTAGTTCGTGAACAATTTCACGGGGGGTCATATTTGCCATAGTTAATTATTCGCTTTCAGTAGTTGTTGAAGGGGAGGTTGAAGGTGTCGTTTCTTGTTTTATGTCTTCAATCGTAAAGGCTGCGTTGGTAAAAACACAGATATTAGCGGCTATTTCTAGGCCTTTTTCAACAATTTCGTTAGCTGACAGTTCCGTGTTTTCAAGTAAAGCGCGTGCGCTGGCTTGGGCGAAAGGGCCGCCAGAGCCAATTGCAATTAAGCTGTCTTCAGGTTCGATGACATCGCCATTGCCTGTGATGATTAATGAGTTATCTTTATCGGCTACAGCGAGCAAGGCTTCAAGCTTACGTAAGGCGCGATCTGTTCGCCAGTCTTTCGCTAATTCAACAGCGGCGCGTACCAGTTGGCCGTTGTGTTTTTCAAGTTGTGCTTCGAAACGTTCAAATAATGTAAAGGCATCCGCTGTGCCTCCCGCAAACCCTGCGATGACTTGACCGTGATATAAACGGCGTACTTTTTTAGCGTTTCCTTTCATGATGGTATTGCCGAGTGAAACCTGGCCGTCGCCACCTAAAGCGACTTCGCCATCCCTGCGTACTGAAAGTATGGTGGTCATGATGTCTCCACAGTTTTTTAGCTTATTTTGATATTGTTGATTGCCATACCAGATGTAAGGGCGTGGCCTGAAGCTATATACATGGTGGTGCTTCGCAGGAATTCAAGCGTTGATGAGTTTTTTCTGGGTCAGTAAGGCAGACTGGTGGGTGCTTTGTTGGTGTTTAAGCTTAATTATTTTTTCTTATATTTTTTAACAAGCGGTGCAATATTCAAAGCCACTAGCTTATCCAATGTACTATTCATTTTGCTTCGGTTGGTATAGGGGCCAGCTGTAACGCGATACCAGGTTGTGCCACTGTCGCTAGTGATCTCTTTGATTTTGGCTTTAATACCTTGAAAGGCAATGGTGGCTTTTTGGCGCTCGGCATCTTTTTTACTTCGAAAAGAGCCTGTTTGTACATAATAGGTGTATTCGCTAGGTCTGTTTTTTGCCTTATAACGATAAGTATCTACTTCAGGTGCTTTTACATTGCTTTGTGGTAGTAGGTCATAAAATTTAAAGCGGGCACCAGGTGTTTTTGCTTGAGGTTTATCCTGTGTTTTAGCTGCTTGAGTGTTCTTTTGATTAAGCTCTGTGTTGATAGGGCTTTGTGTGGGTGGCACAGATTGTAAATAATATAAACCATAAGCAAAGGCGCTGACCAAAACAATAAGCGAGATAATTGGTTTGAGGCGGTTAGTGGTTGGTGCAGCTTCATGCTGGCTTGGTTTTAAGCTTGCAGAACTTGCACCTTTTGATGTGGTTTTTTTTACGCTACTAGTTTTTTGGGTGCCACCGGAGTTTTTTTTGGTTTTTGCTTTGTTTTCTTTCTTGCTGGTACTCGACTTCGGGCCCGGCTTGCGTTTATCGCCGGGCTTACGTGTGGTGCTTGGTTTCGCGAAGTCTTGTGTCATAGCGTAATAAACTACATTTCTTCTGGTGCATTAACGCCAAGTAATTCCAGGCCGTTTTTGAGTACTTGCTTAACGGCGAGGCTCAAAGTAATGCGGGTGTTTCGCACTTGTGCATCATCCACCAGTACCTTATTTGAATTGTAGTAGGTATGGAACTCACTTGCGAGGTCGCGTAAGTAATGTGTGAGTACGTGAGGCTCAAGGTTAACAGCTGCATTTTCAAGCTGCTCAGGATACTTGCCTAAGCGCTTCGCTAAATCAATTTCACCCTCTGACTCTGATTTAGTCAGGGCGGCTAAACCTTGAGAAGTATCTGTTTCCAGCTCCATTTCTTTAAGTTTACGTAGCATGCTGGCAATACGCGCATGAGCATATTGGATGTAGTAAACAGGGTTGTCTTTACTTTGTGATTTAGCTAAATCCAAATCAAAATCCATGTGTTGCTCGGCTTTACGCGTCACATAGAAAAAGCGGGCAGCATCGTTTCCGACTTCTTCCCTCAACTCGCGCAAGGTGACAAATGAGCCGCTACGGGTAGACATTTGCACACGTTCTTTACCACGATAAAGAATGGCAAACTGGACTAATCGCACATCGAGTTTATTCGGGTCAATTTTCAGTGCTTCCAGAGCGGCATTTACTCTTGGAATATAACCATGATGA
>ENA-OSET01005519-OSET01005519.1-sediment-metagenome-genome-assembly--contig:-NODE-5519-length-10646-cov-32.238812_pt1 | contig 10646 bp, 8 predicted proteins | sample MGYA00237882_ERZ534229 | MGnify/ENA primary metagenome ERZ534229 (study PRJEB26408, sample SAMN06266212) | sediment metagenome | isolation source: Hudson Canyon methane seep mesocosm | place...
TTAGCAACTGACTTCTGCCAAGATTGTGTAGGAATAATCTCAAGCTTAATACCTAATTTTTGTTCGATAATCTTCAGGTAATCAGCAACGATACCGATGTAATTTCCTTGGCTATCAAACGCTTCATAAGGCAACCAGTTAGGATCACCTGTAAAACGAATTGTTTTGTGCTCATCAAGCCAAATTCGTTCAGATCTACTTAAATCAATTTTTTGTTTTATTGTTGAACGATTACCCAGCCAACGCTCCTGAATTTGAGAGTGTTCTTCTATAGAAATATTAAATAATACTTTATCTAAAATTTCTGCTAGCGGTGCCCATTGTTTATCTGCTCTTGAAACAGCAAAATTTTGAGGTGAACTTCCTAGGCTGACATTACCAATAACTTGTAGATTAGTGAGCTGTTCTTTTTTTCGTAACCACTCTGCCACAGCTTGGTTGCCAATATATGCATCCGCTTTGTTAAAAGAAACAGCCTTTAATGCCTCTAATGTTGAATTGAAAGTAATAAGTTTAATTTCCGGATGCTGAATCTGCAATTGTTTCATGGTGAAGAAACCATCTTCAATAGCTACCGTCTTACCATGTAAATCTGAAATGGATTGAATGTTTTTAGTATTATCAAGTGTGTAAATAACGCGTTGAGTGATAAAAAAAGGACGCGTAAATAGTAAATGTTCAGTTCGTTCATCAGACATTGATATCGGCACACCAACATTGATCTCACCGTCTATAAGTTGGTTTAACATTGTCTTAAAGAGTCCGGGATTGACAATTTTGAATTGAACACCAAGCCGCTTTTCGATTAATGAGAGGTAATCTGCCGTTATTCCAGAATGGAGACCCTCATCACTTATATAATCAATTGGAGGCCAGTTGCCATCAATACCAATAGGGATAACAGGGTGAGTTTTAATCCAGTCACGTTCAACTTGGGTTAGATTCAAGCTTTTTTCAATTCCCACTTTATGAGAGTTACCCAACCACTTATTATAAATAATTCGCTTTTCTTCAGAAGTAATGGCACTTAAGCCCTTTTGGATAATACTGCTTAACGCTGGATCATCTTTTCGATTTACTATATGAATAGGATTATTTCCGAACTTACGTGTGGATTTAAAAGGGATAATTGTATTGATACCTTCCTTTTCGAAAATATAAGTAAGCGCTCCATAAGTGTCGTACAACATATCAGCTTGGTTTTCTAGAACGGCATCAATAGCATCACCAAGGGTGCTAACAGTGATTATTATTATTTCTGGAAAGTGTTGTTGCAACAATTGAATATGGGCATAGTCTTTAGGGATCGCAACACGTTTACCATTAAGATCTTCAAGTGTTTTTACATTAAGATCATCACGAATAAAAAAATAATCTAATACTTCAAAATAGGGGGCAGAAAAGTTTAAATACTGACTACGCTCTTGCGTGTAATAAACAGCACCCAGAATATCTACCTGCTTATCTTGGATATTTTGGAGGTTTGTACTCCATGGTGCGATATTTATATCAAATTTTAACCCTGTTCTTTTTGCAACTAGGTTTAGGTAGTCATTAGCTATACCGCTATAGTGCCCATGCTCATCTACAAAGTTAAAAGGAGCCCAGTCAGGAGAACCTCCAATTGTTACGGTGGGATGACTCTTTAACCAAGATTTTTCTGCTGGAGATAAGGTTACTTCAGTGGAAAGGGGAGAGGGAGCCGCTACAGAGTTAGTATGAATGAAGGCAAATAGAAGAAGAATGATGACCAGATAATATGACTTAAACATAGATGTATATTGTAATTAACCACAGCTTACTAGAGGTTCAACTTCATCTGTGATCTGAGATATAGAGATGAATTCATCAAGGTTATCTACAAATAAATCAACGAGTTCCGGATCAAATTGGGTTCCTCGATGCTCTTGTATATAAGAGACTACATCATCTATTTCCCAAGCATCCTTGTAGCATCTTTTATGGGTTAAGGCATCAAAAACATCTGCTAAAGCGACAATGCGACCATAAATATGAATGGCATCCCCTTTCAAGCCTCTGGGGTATCCTTTGCCATTCCATTTTTCATGATGCTCATGTGCAATAATGGCTGCAGATTTAACTAAATTTCGGTCTGAACAACATAATAAATTATAAGCATTAGTTGTGTGGGCCTTCATGAGGTCAAATTCTTCTTCGGTATATTTCCCTCTTTTGTGAAGAACTTCATGAGGAATAGTCATTTTTCCAATATCATGCATGGGGGATGCGTGAAGTAGAGTATTGGCATCATCTTCATTCAAGCTAGGGTGGAGGTGTGCTAATAATGCAGATATTTCAGCCACTCGACGAATATGTTTACCTGTCTCATCAGAGGTTGCTTCCATTAACTCTGTGAGCATCCAGATCATTTGTTTCTGGCCATCTTCAAGCTCAGTGAGTAACCTCACCTTTTCGTATTTTAGTTTAGTTTCTAGGGCAATATTATTTTCTTGCAGTAGTTTTTTGGCATGGTGCAGTTGGATATGATTTTTTACTCGGGCTAAAAGTTCATTGGCGTGAAAAGGTTTGGTTACATAATCAACACCACCGACTTCAAACCCTTTAGCTACTGATTCGGCATCTACCCGAGCGGTTAAAAATATTACGGGAATATCCTTTAACCGTGGCGATGCTTTTAGTTGTTGGCAAACTTCAAAGCCATCCATTCCAGGCATCATGATGTCTAATAATATTAAGTCAAAGGAGTTTGTTTCTTCTTGGAGGATAGAAAGTGCTTCATTACCCGTTCTAGCAAATGAAAATTGGTAGTTCTCTTCCTTCAAAATATTCATCGCTATTTGAATATTATCAGCAACATCATCGACTATTAAAATGTGTTTATTGCTATCCATTATTCCTTATCCATTTTTAACAAGCTAAAGCATTGACTTGATTATATACGCATTTTCACGTTGATGTATAGGATGGAGCTTGATGGAAAGAGTCATTATTTCGAGTTGATGAGTGCTAAACAGTTACTAGTTGTTACGGACAAAATATCTTCTCTACTTTCAGGTCGAATCTGAGTAAGAACATCTAAAATAAGCGGGATATTTTCTGGAGTATTACGTTGGTCTTGCATGCCTGACAATGGCATGTCAGGAGAGTCAGTTTCTAAGACTAGATGTGATAATGGTAATTCACCAATCAATTTCCTTAAACGGGTTGCTCGTGGATGGGTGATTGCACCACCAACACCGAATAAGAATCCTAGTTTTTGATAGTGTGCTGCCTGTTGTCGACTACCACTAAAGGCGTGAACAATTCCTCCCACGACGGGGTGTTTTTTTAATAAGCTGATAGTTTGATCGTGTGCTTTTCTAATATGTAATAGAACGGGCAGCTGAGCATGTTGAGCAATTTTTAATTGTTCTGTAAATAAATCGATTTGAGCGTTTTTATCGTAACCGGCAAGATAGAAGTCTAGGCCAATTTCTCCAATGGCAACAATATTGTATTGTTTTATAAGCTCGCGGAGTTGAATTAGATGTTCTGGATGATGGTAATCCATAAACATGGGGTGTAAGCCTAATGCAGGTAAAAGTAATGGTGATTGTTCGCAAAGGTCTAAAAGTCTATTCCAATTATCGGCTGTTACTCCGGGAATGATAATGGTTTTGATGCCCAATATTTCACAATGTGCCAGTACATTATCCCGATCGATATCAAATTGTTCAAAATCAAGGTGGCAATGACTGTCAATTAGGTGCATCATTAAATGCTAATATTCTGTTTTCGGTGAAAGATGATGAAAGATGAAAAAAGTCGAGCAGGTTTTGCTCATGAAGTGGTGATGATGAATTTGGCTATTTTTCATTTATTATTGCCCGTTGCTGCATTAAGTAGTGGCTATATTAGTATATTTCTCAGCTTAGCATTAATTGGTTCAGCCGTAATGATATTTTGGGTTGCCCGACGAGCAAAGCAAATCGAGGATGTTGCTCTGGTACAGACACATTGGAAATTAGCTTGGAAAAGGTGTCATTTACTTCTTCTTAGTTATGCAGTTTCAAGCGTTATTATGTTGTTGGGGTTACTACTTGCATCATTACAAGTAGATCAAAATATGTTCACAATTATGCTGGTGGTTTTTAGTCGCATTGCCGCTGTTCCAATAGTCTTAATGGTATTAGTACTACTTGTAATGGAAACAACGGCATTATCACAAGCAAGACAAGGTGAAATCCCTACAAAATCATAAAGTCTATAAGGACAAATATTAGAAATCCAGAACTGGCTATAAAACCTGTTAAAGGTATCCAGTTTGGGAAGTTAATACTGTCTTGGGTTGTAGGAATACGTTTTTTTATTTTCAATAAGGCAAGGTTAATCATTGAAAATATACATAGCATTATAAGTGAGGTTATCTCTGCCAGAGTTGAGAGTTGACCAACTAAAGCTAAAACAAGCACGGTTATAGTTGCGATAAGGGTTGCTAAGAGTGGCGTTTGGCTTTTGGGATGTACATAACTGAGTATTTCTGGGAGCTGGCCTCGTGAACCTAGACCATACATAACCCTTGAAGCCATAATCATTTGAATTAAAGCGCCATTGATAATAGCTAGTAAACCAATGACGCTGATTAATGTTGGATTATTCCCTGTGAAATGTTGGTATATATAAGCGAGTGGTGCTTCAGTTTGTGCTAATTGTTCAGGTGAAACAGCAAGCACTGCTGTAGTCATTATCAACATATACAAAACAGTCGTAATTGCTAGGGTGAGCAATATCGCTAATGGCAAGTTGCGTTTTACATCTTTTATTTCTTCGGCAACATCAACCATATCTTCAAAGCCGATAAATGCATAAAATGCGAGCAATGCACCAGCGAAGATGACTGACCATTGATTAAAGTCAGCACTAGGTATGAGTGTTAATGACAATGTCTCTAAATCTACAGTTGTTCCAGAAAGACTGACAGCGATAATGAGTAATAAACCGCCAATTTCAATTACGGTGATTGAGGCGGCTAGTGATACTGAGGTTGATATGCCCCATGCGGCGATGCCACCAAGTAGGCCAACGGTACAGATGATAATTATTATTCTATCGAGATCAATAAACTGATGTAAATAACCTACAAAGCCATTAACTAGTGCTGATGCTGATACTAATCCAGCAACAATAACGAGTAGGCCGGTCAGCGTGGAAAGCTTTTTCGAGGCAAACCCTTCTTGTATATATAAGGCAGCACCAGCAGCTTGTGGATAACGCCCAGATAATTCAGCAAATGACATCGCAGTCAGTGTGGCCATAAAGGATGCGATTAAAAAGGATAGTGGAGCAAAATAACCTGCAATACCGGCAAGCTCGCCAACAAGGGCATAGATGCCTGCTCCGATAGTCGTGCCTAAACCATAAAGCACCATTTGAGTTAAAGATAAGCTTCGTTTTAAACCGGTTTTATTGGACAAGGCTTAGTCCTTCGCCACGTGGATCGCTGGCAGCGGTGAGTGTATTTGCTGATTTAGATTGTATGATGACTTGCATATTGCCGTATTGTCGGTTCAGTAATTTAATCTCATGACCACGTTGCTGTAATTTTTCTAGATCTTCAGTATTAAAACCTACAGATTCAACTTGAACTTTATTGGGTAAATATTGATGGTGAAACCGTGGCTGTGAAACGATAGCTTTAGCATCTTTACCATCAATAAAGTCTAAAATACCGAGTAGTACCATGGTGATAATTCTGCTTCCTCCCGGCGTACCAATAATCATTAATCGATGTTCATTTTCAACAAAGGTCGGCGTCATACTTGATAGAGGTCGTTTATTAGCCTCAATAGCATTCGCTTGATTACCGACAAGTCCATACGCATTGGCTGAGCCAACTTGTGCGGAAAAGTCATCCATTTCATCATTCAGTAAGACACCAGTTCCTTTCGCGATAAACCCTGAACCAAAGGGATAATTGATACTTAATGTGGCTGAAACACGGTTACCTTCTTTATCAATAATAGAAAAGTGAGTTGTATCCTCACCTTTAGTTATATCGGTATTTTCTAGATTGATATTGGCTGTGGCATGTTGAAGGTTAATGCTGTCAGCTAGTTCTTTGGCATAGACTTTTGAGGTCAGCTTTTGTGTTGCAACGGTGATGAAGTCATCATCACCTAAGTATTGGCTACGATCAAAATAAGCACGACGCATTGTTTCTACAATAAGGTGTTGTCGTTGAGTCGAATCTGCTGTTGAGAGTGGTAGCTGTTCAAGTTGATTTAACATTGAGCTTAAAACAATACCACCAGATGAGGGAAGTGCCGCCGAGGTAATGGTGTAATCTTTATAAGAGCTTGTAATAGGTGTACGTTCTTTAATTTGGTATTTATGTAAGTCTTGTAAAGTCCATATTCCACCGGCATTTTGCACGCCTTTAATCAGCTTTTGTGCAATTTCACCTTGATAAAAACCATCGCGGCCATGCTCAGCAATGTGTTCTAATGTTTTGGCTAAGTCAGTCTGAATAATAAGTGTATTTATTTCTGGGACTTGCCCATTACGTAAAAATATTGCTTGGGCGTCAGCTGATTTATTAAGTACATTGACTCGAAAGCCTGCTAACTTTTGATACTGAGAAGATACTTTAAACCCCTGTTTGGCATAACGAATGGCTGGGGCTAATGTTTGTTTTAAAGAGAGCTGACCATATTTCTTACTAAGATGATCTAGGGCTGCAGGTACTCCAGGTATCGCCGCTGCCAATGGCCCATCAAGGGAAAGGCGTTTATTGATAATGCCATTTTTATCAATATACATATCTTGATGGGCGGCACTAGGAGCTGTTTCTCGACCATCTATCATGGTTTGAAAGCCATCACTAGCCCGATGAAGCAACCAGAAACCGCCACCACCTAACCCTGACCCAGATGGCTCAACGACAGCCAATGCAGCGCTCACAGCGATGGCAGCATCAAATGCATTACCACCCTGATTTAAAACCTCAAATCCAGCTTGTGTAGCTAAAGGATGGGCTGTTGCAATGGCAGCCTGTTTATTTTCACTGCCAATTGTATTGGCACTAAAAAACAAGCAGATTACAACAAGAAATAGTTTCATATTAGCGATGTTGTTTTTGCAGTGATGCTTGGCGTTGGTTTTCTTTATGTTGTTGTTTTTCTGCACGGTGAGTAGCAATTGTTTTAGCGGAATCAGCACCGATATGAGCTTCACCACGAAGTTCTGCTAGTTTCATTTGTTTCTCCCGTTCTGTAAAACGCGCTTTTTGATCAGCAGTGGTTTTATCAAAACAATGCGGGCAACTTACACCATGCTGATATTGTTCACTTAGTTTATCTTCTTCAGTGATAGGCAGGCGGCAAGCATTACATTGATCGTAAATGCCTTTTTCAAGTTGGTGATTAACGGTAATGCGTTCATCAAAGACATAACATTCCCCTTCCCATAAAGTGTCTTCTTCAGGCACTTCTTCAAGATATTTTAAAATACCACCTTCGAGATGGTAGACCTCTTCAAAACCTTGTTCTTTCAAGTAAGCTGTTGATTTTTCACAACGAATACCACCGGTACAGTACATGGCAACTTTCTTGTTTTTGTTCGGATCAAGATTGTCTTTTACATATTGTGGAAATTCACGAAAACTTTCAGTATCTGGGTTCAGTGCATTTTTAAAGGTACCAACCTGTACTTCATAGTCATTACGAGTATCAACCAAAACAACATCAGGATCACTAATTAGTGCATTCCAATCTTTTGGTTTAACATAAGTTCCGACAACATGTTTTGGATCGATGCCTTCGACCCCCATGGTGACAATTTCTTTTTTGAGTTTTACTCTAGTGCGTAAAAATGGCATCTCTTCAGTAAATGATTCCTTATAGCTGAGCTCAGCAAGACGCTCATCACTACGAAGAGTGTTAAGTAAGGCATCAATATCTTTGCGTGATCCTGCAACAGTACCGTTTATTCCTTCTTTTGCTAATAGCAATGTGCCGCGAACATTATGAGACTGCATAAAATCAAGAAGTGGGGGTTTTAAATCGACATAATTATCTAGTGTGACAAATTTATACATGGCACAGACAACGACTTGAGACATAGTTATTCCAAAGATTAATATTTAAATTAAGACCATTTTACGTTGAATTGTGAGTCTTGTCCTGCAACAAGGTATTTTGAAATATATTAAAAAGCGTAGTGATGTGAACTGGTTACGAAAAAAACTCTTAATAAGTGTATGATTGAAAAACGACGGATATAGATAGTTTAATTTGTGAGGTCAATATGGTCAGCACAAAAAATGTAAAGGATGATAATAAACAGTGGCATCAAGAGCATGTGCTGTGGAAGAAAGAAATAGTGCAGTGGCAACATGAAATTGAAAAGTTATTAGCTTTATTATATCTATTAGAGCGCGCATTACCTGAACATACATCGTCCTTAGATCAGCATACTGTATTGATTGATGAGCATGATCGAATTGTTAGTCAATATGAATCTGGAATGGATGAGAGTGGCATTTCAGCAGACCCTACGTTCAAATCGATAGAGGAACAGGCTGAATTTCATCAAAAACTATCTAAATCACATGATAATGCTAAACAGCAGCATGTCATCTTAAAACAGCGTTATGTTGATGAGATGGAAAAATTTAGGGAATTAGCTAAACAACTATTGGATAAATGTTAATTAGGCTAGATTAGCCTGCCCACTGGCGAACCCGCCCAGTATCAATATGAATAAAATCAGATTTTGGGTAATAACCCACACCGCCAGTTTGAAGATCTAGTGCAGTCGAGCGAAGTGCTGACAAGTTACGGCCTGGTAAGCGGATATCTATCGCCTTACCTTGCATATGCAAACTCTTTTTAGCAACACCTGAACTTTTATAACTTAATTGGGCATTACTCTTAGGAGAACGGTAGCCAGAAATAACATGAAAAGGTTGTTTACCATTCATTTTATGGTGAAGAAGGTTAAGTAAATCAATTAAGTGGTTATCCATCTCATGGGTATCACCTGTACGATGATCACGAAGGACTCGATTAATAGCGTGTAATTCACTAGTTTGATATTGACCTTCAGCCCAGTATGTTGCATTAAGGCTTTCACCTGTATGAAGATTTAGTAATGATAGTTTGCGTTCAGGGTGTGTCAGTAAATTTGCGAAAGCACTTGGCATAGCAAGGCTGGTTGTTGCACCTAAACCTAGCTGCAAAAACCGTCTTCTTGATGTGTGAGCATCTAAAACTAAATTGTCTTTTTTATCAATTTCAAACGACATTAATAACCCTCAAACGTAGTAATTATTTTGGCATAACTTATTAAGTATAAACAATTTTTATACCTAATTACAATAGTTTAGCCATTCGTTCATCACGCTGATAAACATCTGGGGAGAATATTACGTCATCACCATCGATCGATACTGTGAAGTAAACCGCATAAAGTGATAATGGTGTCTGAAGCTTGAGACCACGATTTTGTTTACTATCAATCATGTCACTTATTGTTTGCTTGGCTGTTGGTTTTGCTAGACTGAAATTTGCTAGCGCAATAGGATCTTCAACTCGGATACAACCAGAACTTAGAGAGCGCTTAGTTTCTGAAAATAGCTCACGGTGAGAGGTGTCATGGAGATAAATACTCCATTTATTTGGAAACAGAAACTTCAATTTACCTAAGGCATTATTATCACCGGGATCCTGCCTTAAGATATAAGGGAAGTTCGATTTTGTAACGGATTGCCAATCTATTAAATAGGGATCGTGTTCTATTCTTTGACCATTTTCATTTGTGAAAACACGAATATTCTTGAGATAAAAGTAATTAAAATCATCTTGTTGCTTTGGTAATAAGTCTAACCTTGCTAATTTTCTAGGCACATTCCAAAAAGGATTAAAAACGAGGTGATTCATCTGTGACGAAAAACTGGGTGTAGGTCTATTTTTTCGCCCCACAATCACTTTCATGATTAGCTCTTCATTACCTTCATTTATTGCTCGTAATTTGTAATTGGCTAAGTTGATAATGAGGTAACGGTTGCCTAAATTCTCTGGCATCCAGCGATGGCGTTCTAAGGTGACTTTAATTTGTTGAAGTCTATCTTGAGCTGAAATATTCATAGCTTTGCGGGTTTCAGAACCAATAATGCCATCTATTTTTAAACCGTGTGTTTTCTGAAAATGACGAACGGCTTGCTCTAAAAAAGGGTCATAATCTTGGGCATTTTTTTTAGTACAGAGAACAAGTTCTTTATCTGAAAAAACTAATCGTTCTCTAATTAAGATAATATTTTTATGCCGGTCGCCGGGAGTAATTAGTGGCATTGTAGGTATTTTAGACCAGCCGCCACGACTGACAAAACTCTGATAGCGTGCCAATGTTTCAATTAATTTGTGATATTCAGTTGTATCAGGAATAAGAGAGTTGAGTTGTGATTTTAGGTGGGGAGACAGTAAAGCCTGTTGTAAAAACTCAATACTATTGAAGTGAGCTTGAGGAATAAACCAGTCAGGATCAGCAATATTGGCTTGTAGTTGACCAACGGTAAGGTCGTGAATTAACTTTAATAGACCATCTGTTAATAGTATCTCAAACTGTTGGGCGGATATATCGTCTTGGGATGGATCTAGATGTTCTAATAGAGCTAGATGGTAATGAGT
>ENA-OSET01005520-OSET01005520.1-sediment-metagenome-genome-assembly--contig:-NODE-5520-length-10644-cov-4.928835_pt1 | contig 10644 bp, 14 predicted proteins | sample MGYA00237882_ERZ534229 | MGnify/ENA primary metagenome ERZ534229 (study PRJEB26408, sample SAMN06266212) | sediment metagenome | isolation source: Hudson Canyon methane seep mesocosm | place...
TGAGTCTGTCACCGGAACGCGATGGCAGACTGACTGCCAGTGACTTTGCTGCTGCTATGGGCCTCAATCCAAGCAAACCCAGACCCCGGTTGTACCGTGAAAAAATTGGAACCGAACCCCCTTTTAACGGCAACCACATGACCCAATACGGCAACGACAACGAAATGAACGCTATTGAGGCGTATGAGTTGGATCAGCGAGTATTCGTAGATAACTGCGGTGAGAATCAGATATTTCTCAAGCACCCAAAGCATGATTGGTTGGGGTGTACACCAGACGGCAGAGTAATGACTGAGAATAGATTGGTGGAAGTCAAATGCCCCTGGGGAAAGATGCACACCGAGGCCAAACCGCAATATGTGGCTCAGACAATGGGCCAGATGGCCATTACAGGCGCGACAGAGTGCGACCTAACTGTGTGGTCACCAGAGGAATTACGCATCTGGAGAATCCAATTCAGCCAGGAATATTGGGATATGCAACTGCCACTGCTGGAATATTTCTGGCAATGCGTACTCGATAAGACGATCCCCAAACCATTCCATAAAACACGCAACCCAAAACCAGTGATGCCCCCTGTGGACATCGAACTTTTATTTTAGGAGAAATAATGAACAAAGCACAAGTCACCGGCAACCTCGTCAGAGATGTCGAAACAAAACAAACCAAGACCGGCAGCACAATGGCAATCTTCACTGTCGCTGTTAATATCGGATACGGTGAACGACAGACCACAGAATACGCCCGATGTATGTTATTTGGCAAACGTGCCGAGTCCGGCCTAATCAACTATCTCAAGAAAGGCCAGCCGGTAGCTGTGGCTGGGTCTTTTGAAGTGGAACGCTACACCAAAAAGGATGGCACTCAAGGTGCAAGCCTAACCATCGCTGTCGATGATGTAGACCTGATGGGTAAGCGAGATGAATCAACAGCACCAGCAGTGGCTCCGACAGCAGCACCAGCAGTGGCTCCGACAGCAGCACCAGCAGTGGGTAATGCTGCATTTGATGATGATATTCCGTTTTAGCCATGAGTATCCATATTTTATCTCACAGAAAAAGGGCCACTAGGTGGTTCGATGCGGCAATGAAAAATTTGGATAGGTCGGCATCTCCTGACAAGGGTTTTGAAAATGATACGGTCATCATTATTGGTTTTTTGGAATCCAGAATTAATCTACTTGAACAACAACTTCCACATGGAGAAATTATGCTCGACATTGAAACCAAAGATAAGAAAATCAAAGAACTGGAAGATGCTGTGCAAAGTCTGTCCGGTGATTTAGTGAAATTGCGTGAGGCTTTTATGGAGTCTGACATTGATGTGTACGACAAACTGCACACCGTTGATCTAGCAATAACAGAACTCAGAAAACTATAAAACGCGCGTAAATCTGTGAGTGGCGTAGGGAGTCATGCCCAATAACCGCAGAGGATACCGGTCCAGCTACCTCAAGAATGGCAGTTTTTGATCTTTTCTGCCTCTCCGGGTTGGATGCGGTATCACCCCTAATAATAAGGAGAATGTAATGGTTTCATTAGTGATAGACCAAAACGACAGTTACGAAATGACCCGGAGCAAGCTATACAAAGCGCTCGTTGATAGCAATTTCGACAAGTTTTTAGCCAGTGAGTTGCTTGGTCTGAAGATATACGAAACTCAGCGACTCATGGCCGAGTATCAAATCAAACGCCCCTACACCCTCGCATGAAAGTTTGTCGAGTGTGTGATGCGACCAAGGAAATCAACCAGTTTCACAAATCCAAGACTGCAAAAGATGGCCGTCAGCGCATTTGCAAAGAGTGTACTAATGCCGAACTTAGCACCGACATCACTTGCGATAGTTGTGGCGCTGAAAAGAAAGCATCGTATTACTATCGGTCAACCACTGGCCTTGGCAGAATGACCACCTGTAAGGAATGTTATGGACCCAAACCACACCGAGAGGGGCCAAGCAGTTCCTATTGGATTGCTGACCCGGTAGACACAAGCCGAATGATTGAGGTGTTAGGCATCTCTATTGTAGGCCTTAAAAAACATCAGCAGATTGATCTCTGGAATAAGCAAACTGACCTGGTGTTACCCCGGATGTCGATGCGCGGCAAAGAATTGACAGCACTGGAATGAATCTCGTAACGATCAAAAGATTTGCGGATTTGTCAGGCTACAGCGACAATGCCGTTAGGTCTAAGATCAAGCGAGGTGAGTGGACCTTTTATATTACGGCCCCGGATGGTCGGGTATTAATCAGCATATTGGGGTATGAGGCATGGGCAGAGGGGTCAGAGCAGCAAGTAAAACAACAATCGAAATCACTTTCCAACTTGCCGGAAAGCGCCACCGGGAACGGCTCCCACTCATCCCCACCACCGCTAACCTAAAGAAAGCGCAGCGCCACCGTGATGCCATCGTTGAGGCGATTGAACTCGGTGTATTTGATTACAACACCACATTCCCCGACAGCAAACACGCATTAAAGCCAGTAACACTAACACTTGAACGCTACCTGGCCGAATGGTTATCGGCCAAACGGCCAACTCTCAAAGCATCAACAATAGCCGGGTACGATAAGATCATTGGGCAGATTATTGCTCAATTCGGCAACGTACAACTACACCAATTAACCAGGCGAATGGTCCGAGAATGGGTCGCTGGCATGAGTTGCAGCACCAAACGCATTTCCAATATATTGTCACCACTTCGATCAGCACTACAGGATGCTGTTTATGACGATCTAATCAAAACGAACCCCCTTTATGGTTGGAACTATAAGAAAAATGAGCCGCCCAGGGAGAAACGGATCGACCCTTTTACCTCTGATGAACAGACCATATTGCTCCACCAGGCATCAAATCAAGCAAGCCTGTGGATAACTTTCGCTCTATGGACCGGATTACGGACCTCAGAACAGATAGCTTTGCAATGGGGTGATATAGATTGGAATCGTGGCGTGATGCAGATTAGTCGCGCCAAGACACAAGATGCAAGACAAGCAGAAACACCTAAAACCCTATCAGGTATCCGTGAAGTTAAACTATTACCCCCGGCACTCGATGCACTGACACACCAAAAAAAGTACACATTCCTCGCTGATGGGCCAGTATTCGTGAATCCACGCACCAAACAAGAATGGACCGGAGATCAACCGATCAGGCGAACCTTATGGATACCTTTACTCAAAAAGGCCGGTATCCGCTACCGATCACCGTATCAAACACGACACACTTACGCATCCATGATGCTCTCAGCCGGTGAACCGTTAGCCTGGGTATCAAAGCAGTTGGGTCATTCAGATGTGCTAGTCACAGCTAGAACTTACGCTACCTGGATACCGGATGCGCGACCAGAAGCCGGTGATGCTGCTGTGAAATTGTTTGGAAAAGGTTAGAGAAAATGCTGGCATAATTGCTGTCATTTCTTGACCAACTATGACCAATCATGACCAACTCTATGCCAACATTTCCCCATGAACCCAGTAAAATTGGTGGAGACGGGGGGAATCGAACCCCCGTACAAGTGTTGATTTATAAGGGTTTTTCCAAGATGCTGGCAGAATTGCTGCCAATATGGATGTGATTCCGCATTTGGGAATCGAATTGAGCCGGGCAGATGGGGTAATGACTCCCCACTTTTCAGCCGCTAAACCTATCCCGGCAGAGTCATTTTAGCTTAGTAGTAAAAAACGTGCATCACTTCTTCCAGATAGCCAACTGCTAAAGCGCTCATGATGGCTGCTATGGCCACATAAACAAATAACTCAGTGATTACTTTCATCCCACCTGGCCTTTTCTGGGCGAATATCAATGTGGACCCAACCAGAATAAAGGCCAAGGCCGTACCGATCTGGATAACGCTCATTCAGATGGTGATATATTTCTGCCGGGGTGTTGCCCTTTACGATTATGTCAGCCGCTTTAGAAATAACATGAAAACTTTTTAAAGCGCCACCAGCAGCCTTATTTCGTTTTGTGCATCGGTTGCCTGATGATATGTGAATCGGCCCTGTGTGCGATCTAAGCGCCTCTAATACCCTAATTAGTTCATAGTCAACGGTATCCTGACCGCACTTCCCACACTGACAAGCAAATTCCTCACGGTTAAAATGCTCTGATAGCTTAGTCATTGGAGCAAGTGACTACCACTTGATGTGGATGCACACTTTTGTTAAATGCTTTTCTGATACCTGTCCGGCCAATCGTTCCACCGGGAATCTTGCAATATGAGGACACGGCAAACGATGCAGCCTTACTAGCTGTTGCCGCGCAGCCTGTCAGCAAGGGAGTTAGCATCATCAGAATAAGTAACATATTGAACCATCGCGGAAGTGTCATATTTGGTTCCTCGTTAAGTTGACATAATTTTTCATGAAGTGGTCCTTGAGCATATCCGTTTTGTCGAGCCACACCCCGGTAATGTATTCGCGTAATCGAAACCATAGGCCCGGATTCTCGGTCAATTCACCGGCACAGTCGAAATACATCATCTTCCCGACATGATGATAGCCGAGCCATTTGGTCGGTGACCGACAAATCAGGTCGTTGTTGTTCCGATAGCGCCAGACATTTTTAAATCGGTAATTGAACACATTGGCCCCAGCAGCATTGAACACCCTCGGACTTCCGAATGTAACCAGATTGGCCCTTTCGTCTCCAAGTCGTGAGCAAGCCAGAGTGGCCAAAGCACCCCCCAGGGAATGCCCGGTGAACGTGATCTGTCTGCCATCTGCTATAGCCATATAGTCACTGATTAACTTTCCCCATACATCCTCTAAAGCATCCTTGAACCCTCTGTGACAAGTTGACTCAGCACCCTCAATAGAACCACCAACATGAACCCTCCGCATTTTCAGATCGGCCTTGATGTCGTTCCAATCCGTTATTTCGGTTCCCCGAAAAACGAACTTAAGATTTTCATCATCCCATACGGTGAACAGTTGAGTGCCGGACTTCGATGAGTGAAATCGGAAGTTGCCATCACTGTATTTCTTGCCAAACTTGTACGGAGTAAGGTAACTATCGAAACATAACTTAGCCATCTCATAGGCATGAGAGTTGTTCATCTAAACACCTCCACAATCAATAAGTACATTAAATGAGCGGTCAGGAACACCAGGTAAGCAAGCGCCAGCAGCACGATAATGATCGGGTAATGGTGCAGCGCTGTCACTCACTTCAAAATATCCAGGAACGATTCTGGCAATAGACTCAACACCAGGATTCCAGCGACAAACGCTCTGATTTGAGCTACCATAGTCGTTAGATTATCAAGTCGTAAATCCAAAGCGTCCTGTTTCATTTTTAACTCAGCCACCTCTCTTTCAAGTCCTGTGATCTTTGTATCGGTCACAGCGCATTGTTCCGGTGTCGGCATTGCTACTCCTGTAAGTTTTCTAGTTCTCGTTTGAATCGCTCGATCTTCGCGCGGTCAATGGGTGATTTATCCGCAATGGATTCAAGATCAAACAGTTCATCTTCGATGGTCCGAATACGCAACTGCTTGATGTCATCGTGAATTGCGGTAGTTTCTGAGGCCATCGCATAACGCCCATCGGCAAACATGAGGACGGAAATCGTTATCGTGATAATGCTCACAACTGAACTTGCCATGACCGCTACCATTGTTGCTGTTTTATCCATCTTTCTCCAAATCTTTCTCCAATTGTTCTTTCAAAGCGGTTACATATGCTTGCAGCCCCACTCTCAACTGGTCAAGATGAAAAACTGCATTAGATTCTTTTCTGGTTAGGTCGCTTATATGGTTCAACATTATTTTCTGCTCGTCTGTGAAAGATTCAATGTCGTGCAAGATTCCATCAATTTCAACCGTCTGAGTTTCTTTTTGTTTTTCGCTCATCATAGTTTCCTGTAGTTAAGTTAAAGTTACCAAGGAACGGATTGTTCAGTGGTCGGGTTTTTCTTCTCTTCGATTTGAGCCAGAAGATTGGCTTCTAAGCTACCCAATTCTAACCAACCGATGACTACTTCTTCGGTCAGGTCATTGAATGGAATTAGTTCTGGTGAGTCATCAGTTCTTGTAAAACTCTGACTGCCATACGCACTAGCGTTGAACTCACCATCTGTGATACTGGCGTTCCAATGAGCCGTTATGACAATATCGTTATCGGTGTTTCTTTCAAGGGTATTTATACTTACGTCCATTATTTATTCTCCAATGTTTCTAATCGTGCGGTCAATTCTTGAATTGCTCCTACGAGCAGTGGTACTAATTTAGCTTGGTCAATACCTTGATAATCAGGTACTTCACGTTCACCCATGACTGCTTCAGTAACTACGGTTTCACCATCCATAACTGCTGGGGTGACTTCATACTCCTCCATCATCATGGCATCTTTCTCGCCAGTGACACACTCAGGAACGACTGCCTGTGCTTCATGTGCAAGGAAACCGTCGACTGTTTTATCAGCGTCAGCAATGAAGTTAAACTTACTAGGCTTTAGTGCTTTCAGTCTGTCGATACTGCCAGACATTGGTACTACGTTTTCTTTTAGTCGGTAGTCTGATGATGTGATGAATGATGTTGCCGAAGATGAATAGCTTATAGCTCCAGCCTGACTGCCATTGTATTGAAACGAAATACAAGGCGTTAAACTTGAACTGTCTTTATTAAATGCAGCGTATATGTTGGTGCTAGAGCCTTTAGGGTAAATAGATAAGCCTTTACCACCTGCCGTAGATTGCTTGCCAATAGTTACAACGCTATTATTATCAATGATCATAGCAGTAGTCCACGATATTGCGTTTCCTGCTATGCCTGATGGTGCTACTCTGAAATTATGTTGCCCATCATACTGCTGATATGTGGATGCTTTATCTGTAGATATATATTTATAACCATTTAATGATGACCCTTGTGTTGCTCTTGCATTAGCACTACTTTGATTTCCAGTTGCAGTAGTATCTCCATATATGCTTGCCCCAAGACCAAGCTGAAGTGCAGTATTACTACTATGCCAATCACTCTCAGGCGTTACGCCAAGACCCATGTTTCCTGCGCCCGTCAGTGTTAAGACAGTTGCTTGGCTAGTTGTTGTGACCCCATCGTGAATCTTAAATTGTATTTTACTTGTAGCAGGTGTAGCACTAGCGTTGGCGTAAATAGAATGATACCGAACCGCACTGTCATTACGACCAAGTCGTATAATTTCTGTGTCACTCTCGTAAATACCGCTTGCTACATGCAAACGTGCCGCTGGCGTACCACTCCCCAAACCAATACCAACATTGCCAGTGCTTGATATGACCATGCGTTCTGTGCCTGAGCCAGATGTGCCTGTATTAACCTTAAATGTACTGGCTACTACTCTAAGACTTTCTGGATTAGAACTTCCGTTTGAACCTTTTATTGTAATAGCAGAATCATCATAATTAACAAGGAATCTTCTTTGACCAGTTGCCTCAAGCGTTACATCTAAAAGTGATAATGGAGAACTCGTGCCAATCCCAACATTGCCAGTGACATCAAGATTCCCACCCATAGTGACATTGCCAGTAGTTGTTACATCACCATTATTAGGATCTACTGTAAACTTGGGTACCCAAGAGGTATTTGCAAGATACCATTTAGCGGTTGTAAGTGACGGTACTGTATATAGGCTCCCATACGAAGAACTGTTGGGATGTGATATTTCTTGACTCCACTTAGCGGTATAGGTTGCTGTTCTGCTTATATCAATGCCACCTCGAACGTCTAACGTATTAGCAGGTGAATCCGTCCCAATCCCAACATTGCCAGTGCTTGAGATTCGCAGCTTCTCATCAGTGTTAACACTAAATGTAAATTCACCAGATGCGCCAGTATCAAAGCCAACTGTATTGCTTGCACCTGAGTCGTATGTAAGGTTGAAATACTGGGTGCTTGCACCACCGCTATCATACATCTTGATGCCACCTGCGTTTTCACCAGTGTTTGATATTTCAATATATGGCGCATTTGCTTCCACAGTCAACCCATCAGCAGTCACACTCCCAGTAACTGAAATTCCTGATGTGGTGGTTGCTAGTTTTGTACTTCCCCCATTCGTTAGCGGCCCAGACTCTTTAGCTAGAGGAATACCCCCTGCTGTACTTCCATCATGAACGACAACCGTATTCTTTGTGGTGTCGATGGACAACTCACCTGCAAGACCAGTGAACGTGCTATGTTGCGTTGTTGTACCTCTACGCCTTTGTATTGCTGTACTCATTATAGACTCCCATAGTCTGCGGTTGAACCAACCGTGTCAGTGATTAAACCCCAATTGGCTAAGTAACCAAGGGATGCTAGTGTTGTTGCGAATGATGATGAAGTAGTTGCTGAACTAGCCGATGCTGTAGCTGAACTTGCCGCATTACTTGCTTGTGTTGTCGCAGTCGATGCACTTGTAGATGCAGAAGAAACAGCGTTAGAAACATCTGTGGTATTACCATAAATAGCAAGGGTGTCAGCATACGATGTTGCCGCATTAGTTGCGCTTGCGCTTGCGTTTGATGCCTTAGTGGTTGCAATACCTGCTTGTGCTGTTGAGATAACGGCTTGTGCTGTAGATGTTGATGCTTGAGTGGTTGAGATAACAGCCTGTGCTGTTGATGTTCCGGCCTGAGTTGTTGCAACCCCTGCGTTAGTTAATGCGTTAAGAATAGAACTGTTAGTGCTACCAAGTGCTAAGTCCTCACCCACCAAGTCAACATTGGTAATACTTGCCGCAACTGTGTCTATCTCGCTGACCGCTTCGTTTAAATCGTCAGCGGCAGTTTCAATTTCACTAATAGCTTCATTGAGGTCATCAGCAACCTTTATCACATCATTGATGTTTGTCGCTACTATATTAACATTGCTTATATTATCTGATACTGCCTTCAGTTTATTCTTCCATATACTAGCGAGGGCAGAGTTACCCATTGCAGGGTTTATGATTCTCAATTTAACAGCAGAATAATTAGCATCACCAGAGTACATATTGTCTTGTATGTACGTTACATCACCGTAGTTAATACCTCCTGATATTGACCCCGTCATGTCCATCCTTGGTCTGCCGTCTGACTGCACTTCTTGGAGCCAGTCCATGACAATCTTACTCGTACCACTCATGGGTGTATCGGGGAAAACTACTTCAATCATGTTAGCGACTAGAAGAGTTTCATCTAACTCAACCAATCCTCTATCTGCATGGATAGCAACTGTGGTTAAAGTAGATGACGCTAATCCCAAATCAGTAGCAAGGGTATTAACATCAGAAATGTTAGTAGCTAATGTATTAACATTGGTAATGTCATCAGATACTATCTTTGTCTTAGAGGTTGCTCCTAGATTCAAATCAGTAGAAACTGTCTCAACAGCAGATACTGTTAAATCTAAATCAGTAGCAACGGTGTTAACAATCGCAATAGACCCCGAAACCGTCGCTATACTTGACGCATTAGTTGCCGCTGTCGTAATCGCGTTTGTCGCAGTGGTTCCGTCTTGAATATCTGCTAGTGTCGCTATGTCCGCAGAGGCATCAGCGACAGACTGCGTATCGGCAATGGTTGGTCCTTGCTCCGGGTTACCAGTAGTTAGATTGAACGCTAATACCTTACCTTTTCGATCATCTAGGACCGGCAGTGCTAGGTCAGTTGACTGAGGATCGGTTACTGGTACGCGCAGTACCCGATTTTCCAGTTCTTCCTCATTCTGCTGACTCATCATGACTAACTTATCCAAGTCATCATTGATGGTTTCAGCAAAGAATGCCCCACCGGTTTGATAGTCCGATTGTCGTGACTGGGGAATATCCCGGACAATGGTTACCACCGATCCGTTCGCGACCCCAGAGGTAAATGTCACTGCTCCCCCCGATGAGGTTGCTGCACCCGATACGGTGTAATCAGTGGTCAGTGTTTTGAGTGTTGAGCCGACATAAACTTTCAGATCACCGTCAGTGAATATCGGAAATGAGTAAGTGAAAGCAGTCTGGCCGCTTGTTGCGGTGTACTGCGCTCTTGGTGTCACATCACCAACGGTTAAAGTTGCCACTATTGGCCTCCATTAATGTACTGTTGCAAAATATTCTCAGGTATCTCTTTCCCTGTGAAGTCTAACTGTCGTTTATTCTTACTTGCTGCTTGTCTTGCGCGTAGTTCTGGTGATGATTTAAGCAACAACCTTTTCGCCTCACCCTTAAACTTGAGAATTTCTCCCTGGATATAGTTGCCTTTAGCCATCGGAGTTAATTGCTTGTATTCAGTGGTTCGCATATACGCCTCCATGTGCTGTTTTAGAGGTAATGTTTTCCCATTAGCCGATGGAGCCTTAATTTCTTTAGCGAACAAATACATCAGCTTGTCATATTCCCAAGGTTTCAACTCGACCTGATAGCGCTTACCTGATTCGATGTATTTTCTAGGTTTCCGAACACTCACATCATTATCAATAATCTCATCATCAGCCAGTGAATACTTTTCGGTACTGGTGTAGATCGGTGAAATCATATCTGGACCTAAACCACCCTCTAAAATAATAGGATCACCCCAAAGATTTCGCCTTGGTGGTAAGTCATCCGACAACCCCGGAATCCTGGCTTTCATCGCATCTAACACACTAAAGGTTTCGCGTAGCGTTGGGTCCATCACTCTCTCGATCCCGGCAACCAATGAAGTCGCTGGCAGA
>ENA-OSET01005522-OSET01005522.1-sediment-metagenome-genome-assembly--contig:-NODE-5522-length-10644-cov-3.097663_pt1 | contig 10644 bp, 9 predicted proteins | sample MGYA00237882_ERZ534229 | MGnify/ENA primary metagenome ERZ534229 (study PRJEB26408, sample SAMN06266212) | sediment metagenome | isolation source: Hudson Canyon methane seep mesocosm | place: USA:Hudson...
GGCCCTCAAAGAAAGCGTACCAAATTTGATTTGGTGTCTTGCTCTCCTCAAATGCTTAAAACCTCCGGCCGCTGGTCAGGGGTTTTTTTTTGCCTAAAAATCCCAGTCCAAGCTATACTGCCCGGATGTGTCGGGGAATCACAGATCAACAATATGCGGGTCCTTCCCTCTCGACACTTACCTTTTTGGACGTGACTCGCCCTAACCTTTGGAACTTGTACATTATGAAAAGAAATGATGCCATTGGCATTTCCCTGCTTGCCATACGCCTCTCAGTGTTTTTAGTGATGCTGATGTGGACCCTGGACAAGCTCGTTAACCCGGCCCATGCGGCCAAAGTCTACGAAATGTTTTACTTTATCCCTGGACTTGATAGCACTGCGTTTATGGCCATTGCCATTGCAGAACTCCTCCTTCTGGCCGCCTTTGTATTGGGCCTCTACAAAACCTTCACCTATGGCGCAGTACTGGTACTGCACGGTGTCTCTACCCTGTCTTCCTTTGCTATGTATCTAGATCCCTGGGAAGGCATTAACCTGCTGTTTTTTGCCGCCTGGCCAATGCTCGCCGCTTGTTACGCACTGTTTTTATTGCGTAATGAAGACGTCCGCTGCACCGCCACTGGCCTGTTTTCAGGCTTTGGTAAAGGCAAAGGCTCCGCTGTCACCGGCACGGTCAAATGGTTTAAAAATGACAAAGGTTTTGGCTTTTTAACCTGTGATGGACAAGACGTGTTTGTTCACCACAGCGCCATTGAAGGCAAGGGTCGCAAAACCCTGCGTGAAGGCCAGCAAGTTGAAGTGGTTATTGGTCAGGGCCCTAAAGGCCCACAAGCTGAGAAAGTCACCATTTTGTAATTCCGGTGACAGCACAATAAGGCGGGTATTCCCGCCTTATTTTTTGTTTGTTTTCAGATGGGGTCAAGTCTTGTATTAAACTTTATTGGCTGCTAAGCTTCTGAACCAGACAACATCGGAGAACACACGTGGCCAGACCGCTGCGAATTGAATATGCCAATGCTTGGCACTATGTGAAAAACCAGGGGCGCCAGGGCGGCAAACCTATTTTTCAAGATCGGCGTGATCTGCAGGATTTCCTCACCCTATTGGAAGAAACCAGCGACCGCTTTGCCATAGAAGTGCACGCCTACTGTTTGTATCCCAACGAGTTCCAACTTCTCATTCGCACCCCAGACGCCAACCTGGGCCGCTCAATGCGCCATCTCTGTGGGCTGTTTACTCAGCGATTCAATCGCCGGCACAAACTAGACGGCTCTTTGTTTAAAGGGCGTTACAAAACAGTATTGCTAGAACCCCTACACTACCCTCTCTCGGTGGCCAGTTATCTGCACCGTCAAGGTGGTGATAAAAACGAACGACCACAGGCAAGCTCCCGGCAGGCGTATCTCGATGAGCAGCCCCCCGCTCCCTTTCTCTGCAAGGCGGCATTGCAAGCGGCCGTTGCGGCCATGCCCCCGCAACATCAATATGAGTGTCACCTACAGGACGAGGGGTTTCACCAACTGGATGAGATTTTATCGGCGAAAATCATGCCGAGTCTGCTGGGCTCTGCTAAATTTAAAACACAACTATCGCCACAGCTGGCTCAGGTTTCACCGGAATGCACACTGCGGGAAACCAAGCCCTGTGTGAATACTGTTTTGCAGCATTTAAGCAAGGAATTAAATGTGCCAGTGGACAACTTACTCATGCCCAGACGAGGGCCAAAAGCCAATAATACCGAGCGACACATCGCCATGTTACTGTGTCAGCAATGTGCCGACATGCCACTAAAAGACATCGCCAAACAATTTGGTCTCGGCCACTACGCTTCGGTGTCAAATCGGATTGCCAAATTCAAACAAACCTTGGCGGCCACTCCAGCCCTGGCCGGCAGAGTGCAAAATTACAGAACCATCATTGAGCAACAACACTACCAACATCCTATTTCCGGGGGGAAACCATGAACTCGTTGGCATCGGCTCGCACATTAGAAGAATTGAAAAGTCACTACCGTCGACTGGCCGCCCGCCACCATCCCGACAAGGGTGGCAATGGTATTTTAATGCAGACGATCAACGTGCAATATCAGCACCTGCAAATGCGCTTGAAAAAGGCCGCCAATGATCAGGCCGAACAAAGTGCAGAAAGCCCTGATGCTTTTAGTGAAAACGATGAAAATACCTTCACAGAAGAAGCCGCCTCACAAGACACCTTTGTTGAAGACTTTTCGACACTCAGCTCTGGGGATATTGTTTACGTTAATGGCACGCGATGTGAAGTGATTGAGGTGAGCAAATATTATTTCCGGATATTGGCTTGCGGCCGCTGCAGGCAGGCTCAAATCTGTAAAACAACGGGCCGTGGTCGATTTAACCCGCGACTCAGGGCCAGTTATTCAATGAATAATCGTGAGTACTACCAGAACAAATCAGATCAATATTCAGGGCAGACACACAGTACCTATAAACACTGAAACACTGCCTGTTATGTGCTGGCCTGAGCCGAGGATTTGTCCGCTGCCCGGGCGAGCTCTTCCGCCCGGCGCAGAACCGGTTTTTCCAGCCCCAGGAGTTTTTCATAGCTGGAGGGAAAGAGCCGGGCAACAAAGTCCATAATCTTTGCATCCATGCCCACCAGAATACGCCGACGCTTTTTCGCAATGCCTTTTAATATCTCTGCCGCTGCTTTTTCAGGCGTGGTTTTGGCGGTGCTTTCAAAAAAAGTATCGTAGTCATTTTTACTGACCGCCATGGTTTTTTCCGCAATGCGTGCATTGCGAACAATACTGGTTTTAATGCCACCGGGATGCACACTGCTCACCCCCACTTGGGTGCCGGCCAACTCCATTTTAAGAGCCTCGGTAAACCCTCTTACTGCAAACTTGGACGCGTTATAAGCGGCCTGGGAAGGCAGAGCCACCAGGCCAAACAAACTGGAGATGTTGATGATGTGTGCTTCATCGGCCTGTCTTAGATAGGGCAAAAATGCGCGGGTGCCATACACCACGCCCCAAAAATTAATGTTCATCACCCATTCGAAGTCATCAAAATCGACAGACTCAATGCGATCAATCAAGGTGACACCCGCGTTGTTAAACACCATGTTAATGCCGCCATGGGACTGAGCGATGGTGGCCGCAAGGGCAACCATGCCCTCTCGATCCGATACGTCTTGCTCGTGCAGGGAGTAGTCCACACCGGTCTGCGCGACCAGACTGCCGGTGTCCGCGAGGCCCTGCAGATCTCTGTCAACTAAGGCCAGGTGACAACCGCGCTGAGCCAACTGAAGCGCCAAACACTTGCCAATGCCAGAGCTGGCACCTGTAATCACCGCAACGCGGCCTTTGAAGTTTTTCATAGCGGACTTCTCTCGATCGTTTTAACTTAATTCACTGACTCGCAGGCGCGAGCGTGCCCGCAGATCAACTGAGCAATGGTTTCATGTAACTGGGGTGGAAAGTCGTGACCCATGCCCGGAATAATTTCCAACCGAGCTTTGGGAATCGCTTTGGCCGTGTCATACCCACCCGCTACATTCACTAAGGGGTCGGCGTCGCCGTGAATAACCAGGGAAGGCATAGTTAAGGTCTTCAGCCCCTTTGCCCGGTTTGAGGCAGCCATGATCGCGGCCGATTGGCGTGCGGCGCCAGGACCCGACAGGCCCCTCTCTATAATTCCCTTAATGTAGTCTCGTTGTTCGCTCTCTGGCGTGACATAAGCTGGGCTGCCAATGAGCGCCCAGGTTTTGAGGTTGTGTGCCAGAATGGCTTCAGCGGTGCTCTCCGCGGGCCGTGTCATCAAATGTTTGGTCACGGGTTTAGTGGGGCCAGGCACTTTGCGGCTGCCGGTTGTAGACATTATAGAGGTCAGTGTTTTGACTTTTTTGGGCGCGTGAATGGCCAATAACTGAGCGATCATTCCCCCCATTGAAGCCCCGACAACATGTGCCTCTTCAATGCCCAGAGCGTCTAACAGTGACTCGGCGTCGGCCATCATATCGTTGAGGGAATAAGGCGATGACACCGGCAGGAAAAATTTGGATTTTAGCCAGTTGCGGACCAGGTTCGGCGTGCCCAGTGTGTCCAGCTTTTGGGATTGCCCAACATCCCGGTTGTCAAAACGCAATACACAGAAACCCTCTGCCACCAATTGCGCGACCAGGCTCTCTGGCCAGGCGGTGAGCGGTGATGCCAGGCCGTGAATCAGCAACAACACCGGGTTGTCTTTAGACCCACTGAATTCATAGGCGATTTCTGTATTGTTTACAGTGACCTTGGGCATAAATGAACCTTCTACTCTGACGTTACATTACCGGCACACAAACACTCTGAGCCCGGACAGGGAGAGAATAACGTAACAGCTGTTCCGGCGCCTGTCACATGGGCGACAGCGAGTTTTGGGCACTGTAAACGTGACCAGACAGCCACTTAACACAGGGTATGGGGCAATCTGCCAAAGGTTTAGTGATTTGGTGCCAAGGTTTTGGGATTTGGTGCCATGCTGCACTTTCGCTGCTGACAGCTAAAATAACTCTGTGCATAATGAAAAAAACGCAAAAAGCGAGTGAAGAGAATGATAAAAAATAAAATCCTGGCCGGCCTGATCGTGCCTTCCGCCCTATTTCTGGCAGCCTGCGACAGGCCTGCCACCGAACATCAGCCCGGTGCGGCAAGTGAACACACCATTGAAAAAAACCAGCAGGTCTATGAGGAGCTGGACTTTGGCAACCAGGAGGATTTTGACAATGCCCGCAAAGGTTTGATTGCCGAGGCACCCGGAACTGCCATCAAAAATTCAGCCGGGCGCACCGTTTATTACCCGGGCGCCTATGATTTCCTGCAAGGCGATAGCCCGGACACGGTCAACCCAAGCCTTTGGCGACAGGCCAAACTAAACAATATTCGTGGCCTGTTTCAGGTGCAGGAAGGTATCTATCAACTGCGGGGCTTCGACCTCGCCAACATGACATTAATCGACAGTGACAACGGCTGGATTGTTGTTGACCCCCTGACAACCACGGAAACCGCGAGTGCGGCACTTGCCTTTGCCCGGGAACACCTGGGCAACAAAGCCGTGACCGCCATCGTTTTTACCCATAGCCACCCCGACCACTTTGGTGGTGCTCTGGGCGTTATTTCTAAAGAGAGCCTTGCGGCCCGAGAGGCGGCAGGCAATCCGCTGCAGGTGATTGCACCCTCGGGTTTTGTAGAGGAATCTGTGAGCGAGGTGATTATCGCGGGGCCGGCCATGACTCGTCGCGGTGTGTATATGTATGGCCAGGCACTCGAGCGCTCCACCACCGGGCACGTTGATTCCGGTCTGGGCAAACAGCCGGTGTTTGGCTCAATCAGTATTCTGCCCCCCACCATTGATATCACCCAACCCAAAGAGCAGATGAAGATTGACGGCGTGGACATGGTGTTTCTGAATATGCCCGGCTCAGAAGCTCCTGCGGAACTGACGTTTTACCTGCCCGAACACAAAGCCTACTGCGGCGCAGAAGTGACGTCACGAACCTTGCACAACCTTTATACCCTGCGCGGCGCCAAGGTGCGTGATGGTTTGCGCTGGAGCACACACATCAATAACAGCATTACCGAGCTCAAAGAGATTGAAACCTATTTTGGCAGCCACCACTGGCCCATTTGGGGCGCGGATAAAATTGTGGAGTTTATGGAAAAACAGCGGGATGTGTACCGCTTCATTCACGATCAAACCCTGCAACTGGCAAACAAGGGTTTCACTCCCAAAGAAATTGCTGAAATGATAAAACTGCCAAAGTCTCTGTCTGAAGTTTTTTACAACCGAGACTACTATGGCACGGTGCGCCACAACAGCAAGGCGGTGTATCAACATTACTTCGGCTGGTATGACGCGAACCCGGCCCACCTGAACCCTCTTCCGCCAACGGAATCCGGGAAAAGATATGTTGAGTTCATGGGCGGTGCCGATGCAATTATTGAAAAAGCCAAACAGTATTACGACAAAGGTGAATATCGCTGGGTGGCGGAAGTGTTAAACCACCTGGTGTTTGCCGAGCCCAACAATACCGCCGCCGCCGAACTACTCTCGGCCACTTATCAGCAATTGGCGTTTCAGTCGGAGTCTGCGCCCTGGCGAGATGTCTACCTGACTGCGAGCCTGGAACTGGAAAACGGCACGTCAACAATAGCACTCGACAAAAAGGATACGCTGGACTTATTAAATAATGTGCCCACCGAACAGTTTTTAAAGGCAATGGCCACCCAAGTTAATGCTGAAAAAGCAGAGGGTGTGAACCAAAGCATTAAACTGGTCTTTACCGATACCAATGAAAGTTTTGTATTAAGTGTAAAAAACTCAGTGATGCATTACGAACTTGATGGCGACGACAGCAATGTGAGTGCCACGCTCACACTCACCTTGAGAGAACTACTGAACTACCAGGTAGGTATTACTGGCATGAAGGACATGGTGTTATCCGACAATTTGAGTGTTGAAGGCAGCACCGTAGACCTGCTGAAGTTTTTATCGCGGCTCGATCCGTCCCTCAGCAATTTTAATATTGTGCAACCTTAAGTCTTTGTGCAACCTTAACTCCTTTTGCAACCTTAACTCTGCCGGTACTCACTGGGAGACTGACCGTTCCACGTTTTGAAGGCAGAGGAAAAAGAACCCTGATCGGCATAACCGAGTAGAAAGGCAATCTCTGTTATGCCCAGGCGTTCGTCGCCCAGGTAACGCAAGGCCAACTCTGCCCGAATGTCCTGAAGCACCTGCAAAAATTGTGTATCCCTATCGGTCAGGCGCCGCTGCAAGGTTCGCCGGGACACATTCAGTGCACCGGCAACCGTATCAATGCTCATATTACCCTGCGGTAGCTGACGCACGATAGCGCGCCGCAAGCTGGTCATAAAATCATCTTCAACCTGCTGATCTTCAAACAGACGCATTAAGGGGTCGGTTTGCCCGGTATTCAACTGTTGGTCGAGCTGACTAATTGGATAAGACAGACAGGTTCTATCATAATAAAGACAACTGACTGGCTGATTAAAGGTGAGTTTTTCACCAAACATCTGCCGCAGTAATTGGCTGTCTTCAGGCTCCGGATAAGTGAAATCTGCCGCGATTACCCTGATGGGTTGCACACACAGGGAATCGACAATTGCACTCGACATGGTTAAGAAGGTATCACTCAAATAACGGTGTTCGCTGCTTTTGGGCTCCAGGGGCCGCCACTCCAAACGAATCAATTCTTCCTGCCGGCTAATTTTGACTTCGCCAATGTCTCCGGTGAATTTCAGCACACTGGGCATCAGATTCAGGTATTCACGGAAAGTATTACAAATGGTGGACATGTACAGCTGTAAGTTCAATCCATTGATATAGGAAATGCGGCCGGCATAAATGGCCAGATTGGGTTCATTGGTGGCGCTCACCGCACAGTCGTAGAGTTTGAACAGCCGCTCAACGGGAAAACGTTGGTCCACTTGCCGCAGTTGTTCGCCATCGATACCCGCCGCCGCCAGCAGATTTCTACGAGACACCCCAAAGTGTTCCGCCGCCTGTAACAACGCTGTAATTGGCGTGGCAAACACTGTCCATTCAGTTTGGGGGGATATGGGCATAGATCTGGCTCGTGTATCAATAACAGTGGAGTGTATTTAGCCTGAATTTGAATCAAAAAAAAACTGCCTTCAACCATTTAGCCCGTAAGACTTGCCGGTCACGCTGGTGACAAGCAGTGCAGGCCCTGCAATGTTAAACTTCAGCCATTCTGACACGACTCGAGACAATCATAGGGGCACCCCATGGGTTCAGCAATGCAAGACGAAGAACTGCAGCTATTTCGCGACATGGTTCTACGCTTTATCGAACAGGAAGTGACACCTCACTACGAGGAATGGGAAAAGCAGCACCTCACCCCCAGGGATTTTTGGCAGACCATGGGCAACGCGGGTTTACTCCTTGTGGACATGCCAGAAGAATATGGCTGTGGCGGCACCGACTTTTCTGTTTGCCAGATGATTCAAGAGGAGATGTGCCTGCAGGGTTACCACGCCCTCGGCACGGGTTATGGCATTCACTCAAACATCTGTGCGCCGTATATCAACAACATTGCCACCGATGAACAGAAACAACAATGGCTGCCCAAAATGGCCACCGGTGAAGTGGTCACGGCCATTGCCATGACCGAACCCGGTGCCGGCAGTGACCTTGCCGGCATGCGCTCTAATGCTATTCGCAACGACGAAGGTTATTTATTGAATGGTTCTAAAACCTTCATTACCAACGGCATTCACGCTGACATGGTGATTGTTTGCGCAAAAACCGACCCCGATGCCGGATCCAGGGGCATATCACTGTTCATGGTAGACGCCAGCTTGCCCGGTTTTGCCAAGGGCAAAAAAATTGAAAAAATGGGTCAACACAGCAGTGATACGGCCGAGTTATTTTTCGACAATGTGCAACTCCCCCCCGATGCCCTGCTTGGCGAAGAGGGCAAAGGGTTTGTTTACCTGATGGAAGAGCTGCCCCGGGAACGTTTGGGTTGTGCCACACAAGCCATCAGTCACGCTCAGGGTGCGCTTAACATTACCGTTGACTACGTGACGGAAAGAAAGGCCTTTGGCAATACTTTGTCTCAATTTCAAAATACCCGATTTGCACTGGCCCATGTGCAAACAGAGATTGAACTCTGCAGAGCTCTGCTGGAGAAATATGCCGATAAATTTGCGGCGGGCACCATGACCGTGGAAGACGCAGCAACACTGAAATATGCCTCAACCGAAATGCAACTCAGGGCAATCAACCAATGTTTGCAGTGCTTTGGTGGTTATGGCTACACCGATGAATACGCGATTTCCCGGTTTTACCGCGACGCAAGAATCCAGACCATTTATGCCGGCACATCGGAGATTATGAAGGAAGTGATCGCCAGAGGTATTTTGGGCCGTTAATTGTTAGATGCACATCAATGAATGGGAACAACGTGCTCCCATTCATTGGAATACCGCTTTACTTAAGCTGCATCTGAATGTGGAAGGTGCTGCCGACGTTTTTGTCGGACGTTACCGCCATGTGGCCCTGGTGTTGCTCCGTGATAATGAAATAAGCAAACGACAAACGGCTACTGGCATCGTAGTTTGAAAGATTGGGCGCGGTGCCAAAATACGGCTCAAACAAATCCATCTGCTCCTGATTGGTTAGGCCAACACCATTGTGTTGAATTTTGATCCAAAGGGAGTCATAACACTCACTGACACTCACTCGGATGACCGGCTTCAGGCCTCCGTCTTCACTCTGCCCCAAGGCGTGACAAGCGTGTCGGAACAAGCTGATAAACACATATTGCAACTCAGTGACATAACAGGGAATTAACGGTAGGTCGTCTTCAAATTCACGTTCGATCACAATGTCTTTAAACGAGTGCTCATTGGAAACCGACAACATGCCACCCGCTAATTCAAGTGCATGCTCCATGACTTCTGGCACCGACGCGATTTGTTTTTCGTCGCTGCGTCCGCGGGCAAAAGCGAGCAAGTTGTTAATAATACTGGATACCGACCGACCCTTCTCCGTGGCATCTTCCAATAGCGAATCCAGTTCCTTTGAGTCGGTTTCACCTTTGGCGACCAGCGATTGAAAACACTCAAGATCAAACAGCAAACTCTTTAATGGGATGTTGATATCGTGGGCCATGGAAGAGGCTAATTCACTCATTGATGACATTTTGTCATTGTGAATCAACATGTTTTCGGCCATGACTTTTTTACTGACATCATCGATCAGTATCACCACGCCCACATCTGAACCTTCCTGAAGCGGATAGATCGTAATGTCAAAATGATACATGCCACGCTGGCTGTGTTCGACGGTGACTGTCTCACGGTTCTCAAGGGCTTGTTTAACCTGCGCCGGCGACACCGTGATAATGGGGTATACCTTCCACAGATCCTGGCCGATTGCCGCCGCCGTTTCAATGCCGGAGACTTTCTCGGAATAGCGGTTCCACTGGGTGACGCGACAATTTTTGTCGAGGCCAATCAACATCAAGGGCATGGATTTCAAGACGTCTTTAATATAGGAATCCGAGGCTCGCAGCAAATCGGTGGTTTCCAGGTGGCGAGCCACCTCCTGTGCCAGGTTGCTGTTGCTCTCGGTTAACAGGGTATTGGATTCATTTAAGGTTGCCGTGCGTTCGGCCACCCGGCGCTCCAGCTCGTTGCGGTTCTTTTCCAGTGACGCGTTTGAATGCCTCAGCGCTCTGCGGCTGTGGATCAGGTTTCCAATCAACACGGTGAGCAATATGATCAGGGTGCCACTGGTCCAGTTGGCCAGATGCTGCCAGTTGGTCTTTCCGTCGGCGTCTTTAAACAAACCGATTCCGTCGGCAAACACCATTGGAGCGGTTAAGGCGGTTAATAAAAGAAAGGATATTGCACGTTTAATCATGGCACTCATACATCACTGGTGTTGGCATTAGGGGCGAAGCGTGGGCCTCACTTTACAAATAAGAAAAGCACTATGCAATCGAATAAGGCCCCCGATTGAAAAAGGGGCTTTAAAAGCCTTTAAATTTACGGGACAGCCGCTTCAATTCAGGTGTGAGGGCGGCATATCCCCCATACATTACCTTTTCATACAATTGCGAGATGGCGACA
>ENA-OSET01005523-OSET01005523.1-sediment-metagenome-genome-assembly--contig:-NODE-5523-length-10642-cov-3.958637_pt1 | contig 10642 bp, 12 predicted proteins | sample MGYA00237882_ERZ534229 | MGnify/ENA primary metagenome ERZ534229 (study PRJEB26408, sample SAMN06266212) | sediment metagenome | isolation source: Hudson Canyon methane seep mesocosm | place...
CCGTGCGGTGAAAGAAATAGCCATGGCCGGAGGAGGGATTGGTATGGTCCCTCGTTTTATTATTGAGCCCGAACTTCAGCAAGGTGTTCTGAAAGAAATTCTACCTGGCTACAAAACGCTGGAATTTGGCCTGTTTGCCATTTACCCGCATCGACGGTATTTATCGAAAAAAGTACGCTGTTTTATTGATTTTTTAATTGATGAGTTTTCGGAGTAAGTGTTCTTCTGAGGTTGAGCCTATTAATTCTGTTGGTTAATCGAAGTACTCGGTGCGTTATCTTCATAAGCAACTTGGTTGCGTCCATTATCTTTGGCAATGTATAAGAAATCATCTGCTTGTTTTAGTAATGTTGCTTCGCCTTCAGATGAAGAGGGGGTGCGGCTGACCAAACCAATACTCATGGTGACGGATAGCATCTCACCTTGCCATTCAATTTTCAGTTTTTCGATAGTTTGTCTGATTCTTTCTGCAATCAGAAGAGCGCCTTCTTTTGGTGTATTGGGCAATACAACGGTGAATTCCTCTCCCCCATAGCGGGACACGGCGTCGCCAGGTCGCTTAACTGCACTTTTAATTGCTGAGGCGACTTTTTGTAACACTTTATCGCCTGCTTGGTGGCCATGGTTATCATTAAATTTTTTGAAATGATCTATGTCCATAATCAATAGTGATAGCCATGATTTTTCTCGGTAAGCACGTCGATACTCAGAAAGAAAACTATTATCAAAAAAATGTCGGTTTTTAACTTGTGTAAGTGAGTCTGTTACTGAGGATTCTTGTAGTTGATCGTTTAGTATTTCTAATTCTTCAGTGCGTTCTCGTACTTTATTATCGAGTTCTTGGTTGGCTTTTATTTGAATTTCTAGCATACGTTCTTGCGTTGAAATACGGGCTTTACGTTCACTGTTTATTTTATCGGCTAACCCTAATGCTAATAGTAATGATTCTAAGACGGCACCAATTTCAATAGCATGCTCGGTTAAATTGTTGACGGGTAAAAAACCGAATTTTTGGCCGCTATATAATAAGAAACCAATCAATACCGTTGTCCAGGCGGTAATGAATATCAGAACCTCACGATTACGGGTGCGTAGCCATTCTTGTATGGTAGAAAATATGGCGATACCTGCGGCTATAAACGCAAGGGCCGCATTAACACGTATCATCAATGCATAAGGCAAAAATAATGAAATGAAGGCGCTTGCGATGGATACGATAGCTAATGTTTTAATAACTCGATTGAGCTTGGGGCTTATTTCTTTGAGGTGTAAATAGCTTGACGTAAAAATAGCGGCGGTGCAGATGGTTATGCCTATCATGAATACGACGGAAAGTTGATGTATTTCTGGACTGTTTGGCCACAGAAATTTGTAGGCCCAGCCGTGAATGCTAGCCATGAATAAAGTAAAAGAGCTGAGATACAGTACATAATATAAATAACTACGTTCACGAATGATGAGAAAGATCACCGCATTGTAAAAAATCATGCTTAGGAGTATTGCGTAAAACGCGGCTTTGGTGGCGTTTTCAATAGCGATAGTTTGCCAAAATGAGCTTTCAGTGTGCATTGATAAAGCAAGCTGTAGTGAACTGGTGGTATGAACATGCATATAGATAACGTGTTCTGCATCATTTTTTATAGAAAGTGGAAAAACAAAATCTGGCTGATCTAATGGTCGCTGATGGAAGGGGAACTTGTCGCCGCTGTGAAATTCTTGAATCAGTTTAGAGCCTGAGAATAGGTAGAGGTCAATCGTATCGAGCAGCGGGTATTCACTACGGAAAAGCCAAGGGGTATTTGAGGCAAAGGTGTTTTTTAATGGTAAACGGAACCAGTAATGTTGTTTGTCAAAGCCAAAACTGGCTTTGTCCAAGGGGGTTGTTTTCCATGCTTTTTTCTCAAGTTTTCTGACTTCTTCTAACGAGAGTTTTTTTTCGTGGCTGAAATATTCTAATTGACCAAAATAATGAAGGCCGTTTTCACTACTTATAAGCGGTTCAGCAAAGACAAGAAATGAATTGCAGAGTAAAATAATGAAAATTCCGAACTGTTTGAGCATATTTTAGTTATTTTTTTAAGGGAAGATAATCTCAGTATAGCTGTACTTAGCGGCAGTGCCTGTTCTTTATTTTTCAAAATCATCAGCCCTGACAAATTCCATTGAAATTGAATTAACACAATGTCTGGTATTTTTATCCGTTAACCTTTCACCCTCAAAGATATGGCCTAAATGCCCGTCGCAATGCGCACAGAGTATTTCTGTGCGTCGACCATCCGCGCCCACTTTATGCTTAATTGCCCCGGTCAGTTCATCGTCAAAACTAGGCCAGCCGCAGTGAGATGGGAACTTATCTTCAGAGCGATACAAGGGGGTATTACATTGCCTACATAGATATACGCCACCTTCAAAAAAATCGTCATACTTTCCTGTAAACGGGCGCTCCGTACCTTTATTAATAATGACATGTGTTTCTTCAGGGGTGAGTTTATTAAACGTTTTCATGTTGGGTTCTCATCATAAGCTTGTCGCTACAAGACCCGGAACCCCAAGCTGATCTTCTTGCCCATCTCGATGCCGCTTTCGAATTTCCCCCTTTTGACCATGGCAGATAACTCTGGAAACTGCGTGTCTGCCTTTTCCACGATTAAGTTGGGTCAATATCCAGCAGCGATAATCTTCACCATCAATGTAATTCAGCAAATATAAGGTTTTGTTGAAGCGTCGAGGCTGTCAATCGTCAAAACGTTTATACCGCTTGTTGGATACTTTCGAGGATGGTATCTGCTACCAACTTAGGGTTATCTGCCATTGGAATATGCCCCACCTTAGGAAGCACTCGCCACTCTGCCTGAGGGAACAGTGTTCGTGCGTGAACGCCGTTGACGTCCGGCGGAATGACCTCGTCACACTCTGACCAAGCTAGCATCATCGGACACGGGAGCAGATCAAGTGGCGTTAGCTTATCAGTTATTCTGAGCAGATCATCGCGGGCGTGGCACCCTAAGAGATCATCAGCCATATCTATAACCTCTTGACTAGTCAGACGATCACCACGAACAGCATTGTCCCGCATGGCAAAGCGGCGGACTATACCAATGCGAGCCAGCGCGGGCAGTGCCCAGCGTGTGCGCTCAGTCAGTTTTTCAATAGATCGGAGCTTATCTACAATGTGGTGTTGATCTCCGGTTGATCTGTCCCAGCATCCTGCGGGCGATAGTGCGCAAACGCTTTTTGCTCGACCACGGCGCGCGAGCTCTATTGCCATCCAACCGCCCATAGAATTCCCAGCAAGGTGAGCCTTCTCAACGCCGAGGCGATCAAGGGTCGCTTCTATATCATCGACAAGATCTGATATTGTCGTACTGGGCTTGGCGATATTTCCACCTCTGTGGCCCAATGCAGTCAATGCGATAACATCATGGTGAGGAGTGAGGTAAGGCACTACTCTGCGCCAAACTCGTTCGCTGCATAAGACACCGTGAAGGAGAACGAGCGGTTCTCCGGTTCCTTCTCTGATCATGAAACTCTCCTTTCCAAATTGAGTTAAGATTGACGTTTATGTTGCCTTACAAGCGTAATGACTGATATGTTAATAAAAGACAGCGGGGTGTCAGTTCGTGCCAACGCCTTAATGAAATAGCTAACGTAAACTTGAATAATGAAATGAACAATTCAACTATCGGGATCAGTGTTGAGCAGCAGATGGTTTCAGCTACCTATCTTCGCCTCGTTGCTAAAGAGCTGGGCATTAACCAGAGTAACGCAGATCGTTTTTTGCGAGGAACCAGCATAACTTACGATCAACTCCTTTCCATAGACGGCAAGCTTAGCTTTCAAGATCTAATTACAGTCGCACAAAATACCTTTGATATGATTGAAGAACCTGCGATAGGTTTGATCGTTGGAGCAAAATTGAATGCTGCTTGCCATGGGCTATTGGGTATGGTTTTAATGTCCAGCCCTACTGTAAAGGCGATGCTGGAGGCATACATTCGATACGCAGAAGTATCAGCTCAGTTTCTAACGGCAAGTTTAAAAACTACGTCAAAATATTATGTGCTTGAGATTGAAGACCTACCTTTAGAGCCCCAGATTCGAAACTCGCTGTTTGAATTAATATTCAGTACAGGACAATGTGTATTCGAACAAGCAATTGGAAAACAGTTAACGGAAGTAATTTTCAAGTTTGCACACCCAGAGCCTGAATATGTTGATAAATATCGCGAGATTCTTCACTCCACCTCGCAATTTTCCTGCGATAGATATCAAGTTTGCATACCAATAGCAGTAGGTAATTTACCTTCTTTGTTTGCTGATGAGAGTCTACTAAGGAGCATCAGACTTATGTGCGAAGATCACCTTAAAGAGCATCAGCCATTAGTTTACCTAGTTGATTGCATTAAAAAACTATTATACAAAAACCCCGGTTATATCTGGACTAATGAAGATATAGCTAACGCTCTTAATATGTCTCCACGAACATTGGCACGAAAGCTAAAAAACGAGTCTACTACTTATAAAGAAATTCGCGAAGAGACTCAAAAAGAAACCGCCGCTCGCTACCTTATTCGCGAAAATATTAGTGTGGAAAGAGTTGGGTACCTTATGGGTTACACTGATTCATCTAACTTCAGGCGCAGTTTTAAGCGTTGGTTTGGTGTAACTCCCACTGAGTACCTTGAGCTCAGAAAGCAATCATGATTGCGATAATATAAAAACAAAATTTGGTTTTTTTACGAGGTCTTCGCGATGCCACTAAGCATGGCTGTAGCTTATATGGGGTTCTAGGGGGGAAGCGTCCAAATGTCATAAATAGGGTTCTTTCTCACACTGCTGTTTTTGCGGGTAATGTTTGCGACATATTCAATAAATACAATTGGTTAGCGTCAGTATTTGTTCCCCGAAATAGCGACAAAACAAAGCTTCTTCCGTTATTCTCATGCCCGCGTCCGTGGAGGTTGCTATAAGCACCGACCCGTTTCGAACTTCAAACTTCTGGATTAGTTAGGGACACCACTTCTTTGAATAGATTTCGATTTTTGCCATGGTTATATCCTCCAAGTGTTGAATGACCATCTGCCGCCTCCCTCACCTGGTTTTCATTCGTGGCCCGGTGGGGAAGGCGGCGCGCGGTTAGTTGCTTAGGTTATTTGCCGGCACTCTGGTGCATGGCGCTCACGGCTTCCTTTGTGTCGATCACGTCGTTCGCTATGAAGCGGAAGTTCACCAGCGCGGCGGCGTAGCCATCGCCTTCAGGCACTATGGCGGCCGCGGTGGCATCTTTGACGACGGCGACCTCAAAGCCGCGCTCAATCATCTCGCGCATGTGGGCTTCCACGCACAGGTTAGCCGACATTCCCCCCAAAATGACCTTGTCGATGCCGCGCTTGCGCAATTGTAGCATGAGGTCATTGTTCTCGGGCCCATAGACCTTGTGCGGGCTGGCGATGACGGTCTTGCCATCATTGATATAGGGCTTGTACAGGGGCAAAAAGTCAGCCCCGGAGTTTTCGAACCCGGAGAGGTCCAACGACCCCTTGCGATCGAACATGCCGATGTCGTGCATCAGCTTCTCCAGCGAACCTTCGAACTTCCACCCCTTGTCGGTCGGGAAGTAGTAGTGCGGGGAGATAAACACGGGAATGCCGTTGGTCTTGGCGGCCTTGAGGAGTTTTTCGATGTTCTTTACCGTGTTGTTGTCGGTCACGCTCTTGCCGACCACGCCCCACGTGACCCCTTTGGTACTCAAGAAGTCGTTCTGGGGATCGGTGATGACCAGCGCGGTATTCCCGGCGGTGACTGTCATACTCGTCTCAGGCAAGCCCGCGGTGACGAGTGGCGCCACCCCCAGTAGCAACATAATTCCCAGGACACGTTTGACGATAGGCTTCATTAACAATTTCATATCTATACCCTCTTTTATCCATGTCGTTTGTATCGACATGGTTCAAAACGTAATGATGTAAAAATTGAAAATATGATCAGGTTTGATCAGATTTCCCCTGATGGCTGAACTTAATAGTGGTGTTCGAATGGCGAACACCCTTTATATTATAGGGGGTTTGTGCATAAACACGATATTTTTCGGTTAACCATCTGTGACTCAATAGGATCGCTTACCGGTCGAAAGCGAATCAAAATACCAGTTTTATTGGCTGGCCTAGCACCAGGTTAGGCTAGAAGTTGGGTCAGAGTTAAACGCGCTCCTTTTAATATTCAAAGATTTTTGATTTATCTCAGATTATTTGCGTTTCTCAAAGACCGGATTTGCCACACTCCGGTCATTTCTCTCTCTCTCTGTATTATCCTAGTGTTGCTCAATGGACTAAACCGCTCTCGCGGTAAAGAACCAGCACACTCCTCGTTTTAAATCGAGATTATCATAGCGTTAAACTTGGTATGAGTTCATACCTATTGTTGAAGTACTTCTTCTTTAACAATACGGGAGAACCATCATGACAATCATAACCACCACTCATAATACAACCTCCATCAGCCCACTACGCCAACGCATGATTGATGATATGACTATGCGTAAAATGGTAAAGAAAACACAGTCCCAGTACATTCGGGCAGTCAAACGGTTTTCTGAGTTCTTTGGGCATTCCCCTAGCAGAGCAAGTGCTGAAGACTTACGTCGTTTTCAGCTGGATCTTGTAGCTCATGGCACATCTAAACCCACTATCAACGCAACAATCACGGCTCTTCGGTTCCTTTTCGATATAACCCTCCGTCGCCCAGATATCATGGTAAAGATGAGCACTTTGCGCGTTGTTAGAAAACTACCTACGGTGATTAGTCAGGAAGAAATAGCCAGCCTGCTTAACGCCATTCATAACTTCAAGTATAAAGCGGCGTTCTCTGTTGCCTACGGTGCTGGGCTGAGGGCTAATGAGATTACACACCTTAAGGTGAGCGATATCGATAGCAAACAGATGATCCTTCGTGTTGAGCAAGGTAAAGGCGGCAGAGACCGCTACGCTATGCTTTCACCAGTATTACTTTCTATCTTGCGTCATTGGTGGCGTATCGGCCAAGCAGAACACAAAATGCTTAACGGTGGATGGTTATTCCCAGGGCAAAACCCTGTGAACCCTATATCCACTCGTCAACTTAACCGGGTATGCCATGATATTGTTGAAGCTACAGGGATTAATAAACGAGTATCAATGCATACATTCAGGCATAGTTTTGCGACTCACTTATTGGAACAAGGTGTCGATATTCGTGTTATTCAAGTACTGTTGGGTCATAGAAAGCTAGAGACCACGGCCTTATATAGCCAAGTCGCTACTCGCACCCTGCGTGAAACGAAGTGTCCTTTAGATGCGTTAATTTTTGATCCACTTGCTTAACGACAATGCCTCGTTCCACATTAGAGGTAGCGGATATCTTTCGTTGTCATGGAGCGGCATGGCGTCAGGCTCACCAAAGTCATATTAGTCTTGGTCAGCTCAAGGTCATGTCGGCGATTGAACTATGCCGTAGTGCTGCACTCGGTGGCCATGTGCTTCTCTGTGAAAAATGCGCTCATATGCAGGTTGCGTATAATTCCTGTCGAAATCGCCATTGCCCAAAATGCCAGGCTAGTGCGGCAAAACGCTGGCTTGAAGCTCGTCAGCATGAATTACTTCCAGCAGAATATTACCATGTGGTTTTTTCCTTGCCTGGGCTTATTGCTGATATGGCCTATCAGAACAAGGAGGTGATCTACAGTATTCTGTTCAAGGCCGCAGCCGAAACACTACTAACGATTGCCGCTGACCCTAAGCGTCTCGGTGCTCGCATTGGGGTAACGATGGTTCTGCATAGTTGGGGCTCTGCATTAACACATCACCCTCATGTTCATTGTGTTGTACCTGGCGGAGGGATTTCAGCTGATGGGTTAAAATGGGTACGTTGCCGTACTGGATTCTTTTTACCCGTCCGCGTTCTCTCTCGACTATTCCGGCGTTTATTCCTTAGTAAGTTAGCTGGTGCCCAGCGAAACAAACGGCTGAAGTTCCACGGTAAGTTAGCTTCTCTCAACGACCCAGGAGCCTTTGCTCAGTGGGTTAATCCCGCTCGCCAGCAGGAATGGGTAGTTTATGCCAAAGCGCCTTTTGCAGGACCCAAAGCGGTATTAGCGTATCTCTCTCGATATACGCACCGAGTGGCCATTGCCAACAGCCGTCTCATCGCCCTAGATGAACAAGGGGTAACCTTCAAATGGAAAGACTACAGAAGCAAAGAACGAGATAACAAGAAGACCATGACACTCAGTATTGATGAGTTTATTCGTCGCTTTCTTATTCATGTATTACCCCGTGGCTTTCATCGCATTCGTTATTATGGGTTATTAGCTAATGCACGACGTGCTAGTAATTTAAAGAAGGCCAGAGAGTTATTACGGGTTAAAGCACCAGAAATAGAAAGTAAAGGGAATGACGGTAATAATGAGGTGCCGTGCAGTCCCTATATTTGCCCCGTATGCTCATCACCGATGATCATTATTGAAACGTTCGAGCGAGGCCACGAGCCACGAGCACCACCAACGGTAAGAGAAGCAGCATGAAGGTCGAACAACAGAAACCGTTCAGCTATCGGCTCAGACTGGTAGGTGTACAGGTTTACCCTGAATCGACAGACCACCGAATTAGAGTCCTTAATCAGGGGGTATCGGTAGTCATTGAGCATCCGAAAACGATGTTCATTACCAGAGGGCGTACAAATTTTAATCTTGAACAGTCAAACTTATCAGTACTAGTCAGGCAAGCAATGTATCAAATCCCCATAGCGTTGCGAATCTCCCAACTTCGAGCACCATCCCCCGCAGTTTCTTCCCCTGAGGCTTATACGACACCTGCCCGTTAAATTTATGAGTGTAATTTAAGTCCTGTGGTGTTGGGCAGGTATCGCATAACCCTTAACAAAAGCTGACACTCTTTAGCCCTATTTTCTTCTAGCGCTCCGCCAATTAACCGACTCCGTAATTGCCGGCTTCAATATAGCAATGTATATTGGGTTATCTTGCTGTTTATTAGTCGATTATTTTAATAGACGTGTCAGTATATATTTGAAATAACCGGCCTATGTGGGCCTGGTTATTAACCAGTTAGGCGCATGAAAAGAATATTCACATTTTTAATTGTTTTATTGCTTATCCCGCTTCTTGTATATGGCGTGTTTAGCTTAACCTCATACATTCAAGGCGCTAGCCTTATTGCTAAAAATGAAGTTTTGAAAACTGAATATATATTTGCATTTGGTGAGATACGGAAAGTATATATAGATGATTCTTTCAATAAAATTGAAAGATCTTGGGGCAATAGTCCTCAGTCAATAAAAATTGAAAATGGAATTAGAGAAATTGTATTTATAGACTCAGCAATTCTTAAAACTCACATTGACTCTATTGAACCACGAAAAGAAAATGTAAGACTAAAAGGTTATTTGGGAGTATCTACAAAAGACACTAGTTTTTATGTTACAGAGTCTGGTGTTATTGTCGGTAGTAGTTGGCATGGTGGCTAAATGCTGAAAGTATTACCCTTTGTATTTTCATTCGTAGCATCAGTCATATTAACGTTTTTACTTCAAAGTGTTGATTGTATGTTTAGAGAGTGCGTTGATGACGACACAGGACGAATGGCCGTAGGTTTATTTGGAATTTTTATAGGTGCGTTTTATTTCATTATTTCATCATTAATCGTTTACCCGGTAGCATTATTTCTTTCGCGTCATTTTAGAAAAATTATAGCTTCACTGCCTATACCAATTTTTTTGTCCTTGCTATCGACATATTGGTTTGCAGTTCCTGAAATGCCTGTTAGCGATTTTGTTTACCGGAAAGCAAGTGTATTCTTATTGTTTTTCTTGCCATGGTTACTAGGCGGATATCTATTTATTAGGTTATGGCCGAAAAAAAGTGAGGGTTAGGTGCTTGTACATAAATGGCCTAAATTAGAAATAACCGACCATATTCGGGGCCGGTTATTAAGCAGTTAGGGGATAGAATTTAGGGTGGAAAAAACAGATAGCGATGCCTTTGGTAATATGATTTTATTCATGTTACTTGTCGCAGGGCGAATATGGTTAATATTTTTAAATGCCATCAATATTTATTTAGCTATTAGTTTAATTAATCTAAATTACTATCGGGGGGAAGCTCTGATATTAATTGGGCTGTATGAACTGATTATTTCATGGCTGAGTTTGGGGGCCCTATACCTATTTTCCAAGTTATACAAACGAGTAAATAGAGAACACGAATACTCAAATACTACTGAAATTATTTTGTTTAGCGTTCAGTTAATTTGTTCGGTAATCGTAGCTGTATATTTATGGCAGGAAATCAAATGAGCACCCCTAAATTAGAAATAACCGGTCATTCGCAAGTCCGGTTATTAAGCAGTTATGTGAAAGTAGGTTCGAACATTTTATGAAGAAAATAATAGAACTTGATGACAGGGCTTGGGAATACACGCTGTATGAAGTAAACGATAGCGAGTGGATTGTTAGCTTTGCGTATTCTCCTAAGAGTTACGTTGACGCTTCATTGACAATTAGGCTAACTGAAGAGGAGAAAAAAAAGGCTCAGCAGGATTCAGAATTTTTATCTAAATTGTCTAAAAGGCTAAGAAATAAATATAAAGACTAT
>ENA-OSET01005531-OSET01005531.1-sediment-metagenome-genome-assembly--contig:-NODE-5531-length-10633-cov-5.383194_pt1 | contig 10633 bp, 7 predicted proteins | sample MGYA00237882_ERZ534229 | MGnify/ENA primary metagenome ERZ534229 (study PRJEB26408, sample SAMN06266212) | sediment metagenome | isolation source: Hudson Canyon methane seep mesocosm | place: USA:Hudson...
TAAACTCAAGATGCTGACAGGACGAAAATATTATTGGAAGAATATGGTTACCGAAATTGAGCTTAAGTATTTTGTTATAAGTGATAATACTCAAGAAAATATTACACAGTTATTTACTGAACAACAGTTACCATTTAGTTGTGTAAAAAAGAACCTGTCAAATTGCTATTATGACACGATAAATATGGATTTTCGCCATCATGATATGGGGCTAAGAATTCGAGGTTGTGACGGTGAACTCGAGCAAACCATAAAAACTGCCGGGGTTGTTATTGCTGGGTTACATCAACGACCAGAATATAACATTGATATAGAAAATAACTTTCCAGAATTGGCTTTGTTTCCTTCTGAAATATGGCAAGCAAATCAAAATGTAGCGCAACTACAAGAAGCATTAATCCCTCTTTTTTCAACTGATTTTACCCGAATTACTTGGTTGATTACTTTACCTTCAGGCTCTGTAGTAGAGGTTGCCTTTGATGAAGGGAATATAAGTAGCGATGGTCGGAGTGTTAGTATTTGCGAGGTTGAGTTAGAGCTGGTCAGTGGCGCAACGTCAGATTTACTCTTTCTTGCTAAGAAAATCTTTTCAGTTGTCTCGGTAAGACCAAGTAGTCAAAGTAAGGCTGCTAGGGGGTATCGTTTATGGAAGAACACCCCCGTTAATTATGAAAAGCCTATCACTGATTTGTTACCTATTGATCGCAGCCTGTCTATTGCCAAAGCCTTCTCTACCGGTATAAATCATTGTTTAGTGCATTTACACGATCATATTGAACATTATATAACATCGCCAAGTTTAGTTGAGTTGGAAAAAGTCACAGAAACCTTAGCGTTAATGCGTCATGGCTTTTGGCTTTTTTCTGATTACCTTCCTGAAAACGCAGTGACAATTCGAAATGAACTGAGTCATTTTATCCATTTACTTTCGTGGGTTGATAACGCGGTTAACTTACAAGAACTCACTAATAAAACAGGTAATTATCGACATAAATTAAATTACAGCGAACAATTAGTTGAGCAATTAAGAATCGAAAAACGTCGTTTACCTACCAGCGATGATGTTTTCGAATTGCTGCATGGGAAACGCTTTAACATCCTTCAGGCAGATTTATTGGCAATGCTTTTAACTGAACAGCCCGACTCGAGTGATTTGTTATTAACTTTTGCCCAGCGAAGTTTAACCGAAAACATGTCAATTTTATTTGCCGATAATACAAAAGCAGAGAACCTCACCAGCGAACAGTATTTGTCGCAAGCCAAGTTATTAAATCGAAGTTTATTAACAGGCACTTGGTTTGGCTTATTGTTCGATCAAGAAGAAAGAAAGCAATATCGAGCACCTTGGTTAGATATTCAACAAGGAATAAGCGAGTTGCAAACATTGTGGATTATTCATCAGCAGTTACAAACCTTAGATGAAAAGCCTACAAAGCTAGTTTCATGGCAAGGGAGTAAAGTTGAAGGGCTATTAATTGCTTTAGATAGTTCGAGGAAAATAGCGCTGATGATGGAACCTTATTGGCTAGACACATAGTTCTATGAAGTTACACCTAGCATTAAGTCTTTTGTTGAATTGCTCTGTTTCGTGTATGACTCTGGCCAGTGTTTATAATCTGCCAGCGTCTGACTCAAGGCTTATCGGCGAACAAACCATACATAAAACGATTAAAGGGGATTACTTTCAAGCGTTAGCTGAAAACTACAATGTCGGCTTTTTTGCATTGTTAGCTGCTAATCCAAATGTAGATCCTTTTTTATTGGAGCCGGGCAGTAATATTGTTATCCCAAAACAAATGCTTTTACCTTATGGTAAGCGTGAAGGCCTTGTTATTAATCTTGCAGAACTGCGTCTATATTATTACCCAAAAGGGGAAAAGTTAGTTTATGTTTTCCCTGTTGGTATTGGTCGACAAGGACTCGAAACGCCCAATTTAACCAGTGTTATTGGTGATAAACGTAAAGATCCTGTTTGGCGTCCTACTAAAGCGATGCAAGAACGTTATTTTATCGAACATGGTAAAGTAATGGCTAAAGAAGTTCCTGCTGGGCCAGATAACCCGTTTGGAAAATATGCACTACGTATTGGCACTAGTGAGTATTTACTTCATGGTACGAATAAACGTTTTGGTATTGGCATGCGAGCAAGTTCTGGCTGTATTCGGATGTATGATCATGATATTGAATGGCTCTATAATAATATTGCTGTTGGCACGTCTATTCGAATTTTGGATCAACCTATAAAGATGTCTTATGAGCATGAAGGGAAAATGATGGAACTTCATAGCCCATTAACACCATATGGAATGTCAGAAGCTAAATTAACCATGACGAGTGCAGTAAAAAACTTTATTGGAAGTAATAATGAAATGCTAGAGCAAGTTGTTCAGTTACTTGATAAACCAGAAGGCATTGTCATTTCTTTAAAGTAAATATTGAATGGTTTATCACTATTTTTTGAAATATTTTCTGCATGATTAAACAGTTAATGTTGATACCTTACTTATAAAAAACGAGACTTAAAAGTCTCGCTATTTTATTTCAAATTCAGCTTATAAGTTTATTTTATTAATGAAGTATACGTGCTCGTATTGTACCGTCTATCTGCTTTAATTCACGTAATGCTATTTCACTATCTTGCGCTTCAATATCAATAACCACGTAACCTATTTGATCATCTGTCTGCAAATATTGCGCAGCAATATTGATGTTATGTTGAGCAAAGGTTTGGTTGATTTGTGTTAAAACACCAGGTTGGTTATGGTGAATATGCAATAAACGACTTGTACCTGTATGTCCTGGTAAAGAAACTTCAGGAAAGTTTACCGCTGAAAGCGTTGAGCCATTATCTGAATATTTCGCCATTTTACTCGCTACTTCTAAACCAATATTAGATTGAGCTTCTTTAGTACTACCACCAATGTGTGGTGTTAAAATCACATTGTCAAATTCACGTAATGGTGAAACAAATTCTTCATCATTTCCTTTTGGCTCTACAGGAAAAACGTCAATTGCTGCACCTGCCACTTTTTTACTTGCTAATGCTGCAGCTAAAGCATCTATATCAACAACAGTCCCACGAGAAGCATTAATAAAAATAACGCCATCTTTCATCATTGAGAATTCATCTGGTCCCATCATGTTTTGAGTTTGAACGGTTTCAGGTACATGTAAACTAACAACATCTGCTTCTTTCAATAAAGCAGGTAGACTAGATGCTTGGCTTGCATTGCCTAACGGAAGTTTAGTTTCAACATCGTAAAAGCGTACACGCATACCTAAGGTTTCAGCCAAAATACCTAACTGCATACCTATATGACCGTAACCCACAATACCTAATGTTTTCCCACGAGCTTCTACAGAGCCTGCGGCAGATTTATTCCATTCGCCACGATGAGCTTTTGCGCTTTTTTCAGGGATACCACGTAACAATAGTAATGTTTCGCCTAATACTAATTCAGCCACTGAACGAGTATTTGAAAACGGTGCGTTAAACACCGGAATGCCACGTTTTTGTGCTGCTTTAATATCAACTTGGTTGGTACCAATACAAAAACAACCAATTGCTGCTAGTTTTTTTGCATGACTCAATACATGATCCGTTAATTGAGTACGAGAACGAATACCAATAAAGTGAACATTAGCAATTTTTTTGATCAAATCTTCTTCAGCAAGCGATGTACTTATACATTCGATATTGCTGTAGCCTTTCATTTTTAATTCTTCAATAGCGCTCGGGTGAACACCTTCAAGTAATAAAATCTTAATTTTTTCTTTTGCTAATGAATTATTGATCATTTTCTCATATCTCATGTAGGACTGAATAGGTCATTGCCTTAACCAAATAAAAGCATTTAGATGGCTAGATATCTAAATTAGCATATAGTGTATAAACTCTAAAGAATTATTTTACGAGTTTTGCACCATCTTGAGTGCCTAAAATTAAAACGTCGGCACCGCGTTGAGCAAACAAACCATTAGTAACAACACCTACGATGGCATTGATATCATTTTCAAGTTTCTTAGGATCAATTATCTCTAAGTTATGCACATCGAGAATTACGCAACCGTTATCCGTAATAACGCCCTGACGATAGACTGGATCTCCTCCTAACTTCACTAATTCACGCGCTACATAGCTGCGCGCCATTGGAATGACTTCTACAGGAAGTGGAAAGCTCCCGAGTAATTTCACTTGCTTACTTTCATCAGCGATACAAACAAAAGTTTTGGCAACAGCAGCAACTATTTTTTCTCGGGTTAGCGCAGCACCGCCACCTTTTATCATTGCCATATGCTCAGTAATTTCATCGGCGCCATCAACATAAACATCTATGCCATCAACATTGTTTAGCTCGAAAACTTCTATGCCATGATCTTTCAATTTTTGAGTTGACACTTCAGAGCTAGAAACAGCACCTTCAATTCTGTTTTTAATTGTCGCTAAGGCATCGATAAAGTGATTAACCGTAGAGCCAGTGCCAACTCCAACAATCGTATCGTCCTTAATAAATTCAAGAGCTTTTATGGCTGCAGCTTTTTTCATTTCGTCTTGTGTCATGTTTATCCTAATTTACTAGAGATTAATTAGGCAGGAGTATATCAGGACATGATTAAATATCGAAGTTATAGCGAGTACTAGGTGTAATAATTATAGGTAAGGGGATATCCCAACTTTCGAACGGGATATTTTTAACTTTTTGACAATCGTGAGCTAAGCCAATGGGCAAAAGTTTAGTTTGTTTGCTTTGTTGATATTGAACATGCCAAGTAGCAAGGGTTCTATCATAAAATCCACCACCCATACCCAGTCTATTACCTCGTACATCGAAAGCGACTAATGGAGTGAAAATTATATCAAGGTTATCAACGGTAATTATATCTCTAACATCAAGCTTAGGCTCTAAAATTCCATACTTATTTTTTATGAGAATTGATGTTTCAGTATATTTTAAAAAAAGTAAATTTCCTTTACTAAAAGGGTGTATAACAGGCAAGTAAACAGATATATTATTCTTAAAACACCAGTTAATAAAAGGCTGCGTATTTAATTCTCCATCATTAGCAAGATAGATGGCTATTTTGTTAGCATTTACTATTTCTGTTTGTCTAGTGAGTTTTTCAAGTAATAATACTCCCTGCTCTTTTTGGCGAATATCATTAAGCTTGCTACGTTTATGCCTCACTTCTTGGCGTATATCTTCTCTATTTTTCATAATATTTAATTACCTTAATATAAATTCTAATGGCAAAGCCGAAATTACCACTCATAAAAAAGCCAACAATAAATGTTGGCTTTTGAGTTTATATATCAATATTAACTTTACGGTGAATTAAGCTGTAGCTTTCACCGATGAATCATCAGGGTTATCGGAAGGTAAATTTTCCCAAAACCTAGACTTGAAACCAACCAATAAAATGATTATGCCAATGCCTATACTAAATAAGCTAACTTGAATGTAAAGAGAAGGGATTTGAGCAACGTTGTTTGGATCATAATTACCGGCCAATAAACCAGAAATAATATTACCAATAGAATAAGTTAACACAAATACACCCATCATTTGGCCAGCAAAGCGTTTAGGTGATAATTTACTTACCGCACTAAGTGCTACAGGGCTTAAACAAAGTTCGCCTACTGTATGTAAAAAGTATGTTGCGACTAACCAGTATGGAGCAACTTTCATTCCTGAAGCAGCATATTGAGCAGCAAAAAACATCACGATAAAACCACTCGCCATGATGATTAAACCAAAAGCACATTTTATGCCGTAAGAAGGGCTAACAAGTCTTTTACCTAAATTAATCCATATAGCAGCAAAAAATGGCGAGAGTAAAACAATAAAAAAGGAGTTTGTCATTTGAAACCAACCAGTAGGTATTTCAAATGAGCCAATCATACGGTCAGTATAGTCACGCGCAAATAAGTTGAGTGAAGAACCTGCTTGTTCAAAGCCCGACCAAAAACAAGCTGACGCAATACAAATAAGTAATAATGCCCATAGCTTTTTCTTCTCATTAGGCGTTATCGAACTACCAAAGTATATTACTGAGTAATAAACAACGAAGATTAGAGAGAAAGCTATCGCAACATATTGTGCAACAGTTACAGGCTTGATAGTAACAAGCCCCTGAAAAACAGCAAAAGTTACTAATGCGATAACCGCTAAAACGACGCCTATAATAGTCCAGCTAGTTTTCTGTGCTTTTTCTGATAACGGATATACTGGTTGTTCACCAACACCTTGAAGTTTAGGCGCTGTGATTTTGTATTGAATTAAACCTAATGCCATACCTACTGCAGCAGCACCAAACGCCCAGTGCCAACCAACATTTTCCATTAAATAGCCACAAACACCATAGCCAATAACAGAACCTATGTTGATACCCATATAATAAATGGCATAACCACTATCACGACGAACATCTTCGTCTGAGTATAATTGACCAACCATAGCGCCAATATTAGGTTTTAATAAACCAGTACCTAAAATAACGACAATTAAACCAATAAAAAAGGTCGTGTCATTAGGAATAGCTAAAATAATATGTCCAATCATTATGATAATTGCGCCATACCAAACTGCTTTTTGACCGCCAATTAATCTGTCAGCTATCCAGCCGCCAGGTAAACCCATAAAATAAACACTACCTGTATATAAACCATATATTGCAGCTGCAGAAGCAACGGTTAAACCTAAACCGCCTTCTTGTAAGGTCGCTGTCATAAATAAGACAAGCAACATACGCATACCGTAATAACTCATGCGTTCCCACATCTCTGTAATAAAGAGTGTTTGTAGTCCTCCCGGATGACCGAAAAAAGAACCAGTATCAGGTTTACTCATAAAAAAAATCCTCTAGATAAGTGTTAATTACAGTTAAATATTATTATTTTAATTCGCTAAAAACATCGAATATGTTCTTTACGCTGTAATTATTGGCAAATTTAATTGCGAAAGTCAGCGTGTGTTATACCTGTGCTTGCAATGAAAGGCAATAGTTGTGCAATGAGATTTGATTTAGTCTATGTAAGGTTTTAGTTACCCATACGCATGTTTATTATAATTTGAAGATAAATGATTCTTTAATTCTTATGTATAATTCTGTATGAGTTTGCTTCTTAAATGATAAAAGTTACTTTATTCGTTTGTATGTTGCTGGTAAACTCCGCGGGTTATTTTTTTAAGCTTTCAAGTGAATTTTTTAAATTTTTAATTTACTTTTTATTGAGCACTAAAAATACATCTGGTTTACGTTACACCTCGTATTAATAGGAAATTTATTACGCCAATGATGAACATTATTCGCTATGTTATAGCAGCCATATTACTTTCAATATTATCTTTAAACGTGTCTGCCCAACAAGTTTCTGCGCAGCAAATAGAGCAATTTAAAAAATTACCCAAATCTCAACAGCAAGCTTTAGCTAAGAGTATGGGTGTTGATTTAAATGCAATTGAAGCACAACTGTCTGGAAGTAGTGAAAAAACATCTCCTGTCAATACCCCGATAGTAACTCGTGAAGTCAATGAATTAAAAGCTAAGGGTGAAGAGGAAACAGAAAAAGCAGAAGCTATTTTTAAGGCGTTGCCTCGTTTTGGCTTAGACGTATTTGCGAATGAACCAGCAACTTTTTCTCCTGTTATGGATATCGCCATTCCTGAAGGTTACATTTTAGGCACGGGAGATTCCGTATCAATACAGATTTTTGGTAAAGAAAATAGTGAAATGCAATTGACGATAAATCGTGAAGGGCAATTAGTTTTTCCTAATCTAGGACCCATTCGTGTTGCAGGGTTAACTTTTTCTGAATTAAAATCTTACGTCGTAAATAAGATCAAACAAAAAATCATTGGTGTTGATGTTGTTGTTAGTTTAGCTGAACTTCGTTCAATGCGTATTTTTGTTTTAGGTGCTGCATATAAGCCAGGGCCTTATACCCTGAGTTCTCTTTCATCTGTTACACATGCTATTTTTGCTGCAGGTGGTATTAGTGATATTGGTTCCTTGAGAAATATTGAGATTAAACGAAGTGGCAAATTAGTTCAAAAAGTAGATTTGTATGAGTTGTTGATCGAAGGTGACTCTTCAAATGATATTTTATTGCAATCTGGTGATGTGGTATTTGTTCCACCTCAAGGCCCTAGCGTCTCAATTTCAGGTGAAGTTCGTCGCCCTGCAATTTATGAATTAACAGAAAATGATAATTTTGATTCAGTAATAACAATGGCAGGTGGGTTACTTCCTTCAGCATTCTCTAAGTCTGCAACGGTTGAGCGATATAACGAAAGTAACTTGCGAAGAGTTATTAATGTAGATTTATCAAATGCTGCTGAAAGTCGTAAAATGGTCAAGTCTGGGGATTACATTCGAATTTTAAAAAGCTCAGATATGTATGAACAATCCATTACGTTAATTGGTGCTGTTGTTCGCCCAGGCAAATATCAATGGCAACAAGGCATGCAGATATCTGATTTGATTCATAATGCCGATTCTCATTTATTGCCATACGCAGATCTCAATTACGGTATTGTCGTAAGGGAAATTGACACTGCTCGAAATATAGAAATTTTGCAGTTTAATCTGGCGGATGTATTTGAAGATAAAACTTCAATTAAAAATATATTGTTAGGAGCAAATGACAAAGTCATCGTTTTTTCAAGTGAAGTAAGGTTATCTGATGAACAATTTTTATTAGACGAACTTGCTTATACACAAGAAGAGTTACTTGCAAAAGAAAGAAATTTAGCAATTAAAAGTAACAAGCAAAAAGAATTTTGGACTAAATATGGAAAACAGAGTCTGATTGCTGAGAATAAAGCGAGCAAAGTTCTTCAATCTATTGATGAAGTCAGTGGAAGTAAAGTTCAAAAGAATCTTAGCCTTCGCGAAATGGCATTGTTCTCTCGACAGCGTTTACTTGTGCCCATTGTTAATAAACTTCGTCAACAATCAGGGTTAGGAAATGCTATTCAACTCGTTGAAGTTGATGGGGAAGTTAAGTTCCCTGGTATTTACCCCTTAGGAAAGTCAGCAAGAATAAGTGACTTAATCGTGGCCGCTGGTGGTGTTAAAGAATCGGCTTACTTATCTCGTGCGGAACTTACCCGTAATGAAATGAATGGTATCAGCGCTGTAAAAACTGCTAAAAATATACATTTAGCTAATGCATTGAAAAACATCGATGATGATAATATTTTATTGACTAGTAAAGATCGCTTAAATGTACATCGTATTCCTTCATGGAGTGAAAACCATGTTATTGAATTACGTGGGGAAGTTGTTTTTCCAGGTAAATATACGGTACGCCGTGGCGACAGTTTATCAAGCATTATTCATAAAGCGGGAGGGTTAACTCCTTTTGCAGATCCTAATGGTTCTGTGTTTTCTAGAGCAAAGTTAAAACAGCTTGAAAAACAAAACTTAATTAAAGTCAGTGCTGACTTACGTATTGAGATGGTAACCAAATCTTTATCAAGTGAAGGTAATGTAACTTCTTATAGCGAAATTCAATCTTTGTTAAAAGATTTGTCTAAGGTAGAGCCTTTAGGTCGGTTAGTGATTAATTTACCGCAAGTTATTGCGAGCAATGATTATGATGTAGCGATTGAGGGGGGCGATGTGCTCTATATACCGACTAAAAATAATTCTATTAATGTAATGGGGCAAGTTCAAGTGAACAGCTCTCATATGTTTGACGCATCAATAAGTGTTGAAGATTATATTACTCAAAGTGGTGGCTTAAAGAAACGCGCCGATGATGAACGCATTTATATTATCTCATCAAATGGAAGTATTAAAATGGTTAAAGGAAGTAATTGGTTTTCTGGTGCGGGGAGTTCATCACTTAAAGCTGGGGATTCAATTGTTGTACCGCTTGATTCTGAATACATGAACAATTTAACGCTTTGGACTACTGCTACAACTATTATGTATAACACGGCAGTTGCTGTTGCTGCTATTAGTGGACTTTAAAGTAATTCGCTAATCAATGTTGATTGCTTATCATTATTTAAATTTATTGTAATGATAAGCAAAGTTGCTTTCCTATCTAAAGTAAATCCTGTAGTTCATTTAACTAATAACGACTTGCTCAAAAAATTCATATTTAATTAATAGATTGATATCAAAACGTATTCTAAAACTTTAAAATTAAACTGGAAAAGTATATAAGTTCAACTACAATATTTTCATGTAAAAAAAATGTTAATGTATAGGTTGTTATGAATTTTTTAGTTTATGTTTATATAATACAATCAATGGATGGCCACTATCATACGGGTTGTTGTGATGAACTTGCTATTGTGTTGGCAAAATACGATAAATACAAAAGTTTACTGAAAAATAATGATATTAACTTACCAGTTAAACTTGTTCATCAACAAAAATTTAAAACAGATCTAGAAGCTTCAACCATTGAACATGAAATCAGAAAGTGGACAAAACAGGAGAAGCAGTTCCTTATTAATAATGACTGGCCTGAAATATCAAAACTCGCTAAGAGATTTAACAAAATGCACTGAAATACATAATAGACACTCTGCAAGTTACAAGTTTGAATTGATGAAGTATGTACATTAAAATGTCAATTATAAAAGTGAGAGGAATATAAAAGCAACAACCAATGTAG
>ENA-OSET01005532-OSET01005532.1-sediment-metagenome-genome-assembly--contig:-NODE-5532-length-10632-cov-3.478920_pt1 | contig 10632 bp, 7 predicted proteins | sample MGYA00237882_ERZ534229 | MGnify/ENA primary metagenome ERZ534229 (study PRJEB26408, sample SAMN06266212) | sediment metagenome | isolation source: Hudson Canyon methane seep mesocosm | place: USA:Hudson...
CATCCGACTTACCCGTCCCTGAAAACTGGTATTCAGGGTGAAAACTGGCGATTTGATAAGTGCCTTCCCAGCCTTTCAGAGCAATCAACTCATTGGCGGCAAATAGAAAGTCATTATAGTCTTCAAAATCACTAAAAAGCTTCGGTAAAACTAGCACGGTGGTTTCTAGTGTTTTTACATCTGTTTCGTCAAGTAATTGAAGTTCATGCACAATGCTTTCAAAAGCCTTTTCTTCTTGCTCACATAAATCAACCCGAATTCGAATACGCTTTTCATCAAAAGGCTTTTTTGCGAAAGGGCACAAATTTAAACCAATCACGGCATTTTCTAACCAATTTCCTATGGATTTCTCAACAAGGGCTTGCTCAACATCAGTTGGCAATTGTGTTTCTGGCATGATTATTCCTTACAAACAAAGCATATTAATATTCATAGTAATTTGATTTTCAATTAGTATAACGATACTAGCTCGCAGCTTTGAGCATACCCAACTAAAAAGATATCACTTATTCATGCAAAAAATCATGCCACAAGCATTTATCAAATTCTACAACAAAACTATCTTACTACACGCCAAGCTATGCATTATTTTTATACTTTGCATCACTGCAGCGCTCTCATTTTACATCAGTAAGGTTCATCTGGAGGTCTCTGCCGACTCACTGGTATTAGAAAATGATAAAGACCTTGAGTTCTACCGTTTTGCTAATGCTCGTTACGGTTCAGATGATTACCTGGTTATCACTTACAAGCCTTTCGAGAATCTATTTTCGGAAGACGAATTAAGCAGACTTGAAAGCTTAAGTACCGAAATTCAACAACTCAAGTTAGTCGACAATGTTATTTCTATTTTAAACGTCCCTCTTCTTTTTAGTCCGCCCTTATCACTAACAAAGTTAGCGAATAATCCACCTAACCTAAGAGATGCCGAGACTCAGCAAAATTTAGCTATTACAGAGTTGAGCAGCAGTCCCTTATACGGTAACCGCTTACTCAGTACAGATCAAAAAACCACGGCAATCCAGGTCAACTATAAACAAGATAAGAAATTAGCACGTTTATTGACCGAGCGTAGCAAGCTTCGGGGTCTATCAAACTTATCAAGCTCAGAACAACAAGCTTTAACACTTATAGAATCATCCTACCGTGAACATCAAAGCATTGTTGATCAATCACAACAAAGCACTATTGCCCATATTCGCAAGATTTTAGAACCTTTTAATACTTATGCTGAAATTCACATGGGTGGACTACCAATGATTGTGGTAGATATGCTGCAATTCATTCGGCATGATATTAGTGTATTCGGAAGTTTGGTTTTACTTATCATGGCCCTATTAATGCGTCTTGCCTTCAAAGGCATGCAATGGGTGCTATTGCCGGTATTTTGTGTCGCTGTTTCTACCATTAGCACGCTAGGAATTGTAGGTATTTTAGGCTGGCCTATCTCTGCAGTCTCATCTAACTTTATTGCCCTCCTATTAATCTTTGGCTTATCCCTCATCATCCACTTGATTGTTCATTATAAAGAGCTGGCAGGATACCACCCCGGTTTTTCTCAACATGAACTTGTAAAACGAATGATTGAGGAAAAGTTTACACCCTCATTTTTTACCATTTTAACCACCATTATTGCCTTCGGCTCTTTAGTCGTTAGTAACATTCGCCCTGTGATCGATTTTGGCTGGATCATGGTTATTGCGCTTGTCGTCAACCTTATTGTCGCCTTTACTTTATTTCCCGCGTTATTAAGCTTAATGAAGCGTGTACAGGTAGAGCCTATAAATGATATGACTGGCAAAATAACCCATGCTTTTGCATTTATCAGTGTTAATCACCGCAATAAAGTTCTTTTAGTTACTTTATCTGCCTGTCTACTTGGTATTTTTGGTATTTTAAAACTGTCGGTTGATAACCGATTTATCGATTACTTTGCAGCTGATACTGAGATCTATCAAGGCATGGTCACGATAGATGAACAACTCGGAGGCACAACACCTTTAGACATTTTAATTGATGCCCCCTTACATACCGAAGCTCCATCAACAGCACTATCACTTGAGGAAGAAGGAATAGCGCTAGATCCTTTTTCAGATGATCCTTTTTCAGAAAATGCCTTAGATAAAGATCCATTTTCGGAAGATTCAGGCCCTATCACACCACCTTTTACTGAACAGAGCTTCTGGTTCAACAGTGAACGTTTAGACACAATTAAACAGATACATCACTATTTAGATGATTTACCTGATACAGGTAAAGTTTTGTCACTGAATACCACAGTAGAATCACTAGAGAAGTTGAATAATCAAACAATTATTGATAATTTTTTCTTATCTATTTTTTACAAAAATTTGTCGGATACATTAAAATCACAACTTATATCGCCTTACCTATCAAAAGCGGGTGATCAAACTCGCTTTACCACCAGGGTTTACGAGTCAAATAAAGGGCTTGATCGCCAAGGGTTGATCGACCAGATCAAAGATGCCTTGCACACGCGGTTTAATATTTCACCAGATCAAATTCATATTACTGGCATGGTGGTTTTATACAACAACTTGCTACAGAGTTTGTTTCAATCTCAAATATTAACGTTAGGTGCTGTTTTTATCGCAATAGCTCTTACATTTGTAGTAATTTTCAGAAGCATTAAAGTAGCCATAATTGCTTTAATACCGAACCTGGTATCTGCATTGTGTGTTTTGGGCTTACTGGGTGGTTTTAACATTGCGCTTGATTTGATGACCATTACTATAGCTGCAATTTCAGTCGGAATAGCGGTAGATGATACGATCCATTATGTTCATCGCTTCGAAAAAGAATGGCAAAAAGAGCATAACTATCAGACGGCTATTTTTTCAGCACATAAGAGTATTGGAAAAGCGATGTATTACACCTCGATAACCATATCATTAGGTTTCGCTGTAATGATATTTTCCAAGTTCACACCAACGATATATTTTGGAGTTTTTACAGCCTTAGCTATGTTGATCGCCCTCATCGCAAACCTAACAATATTACCCATTCTATTAGCACGCTTTAAAGCTTATGGATTCGAGACTCCTCAACCACCAATTAATTCATGAATCACTTCTTTCACGGTATTTTTTTCGAACATGGGTTTGAGTGAGCTTTTCATTGTTTTGGTGAATACGATACCGTCAACTGAAACATCGAAAATCAACCAGTCTGAATTAGGTGCCGGTCTCAAAGCAAAATCCAAACGGTGTTTGCTGGAAGCGGTTAAAATTGAAACTCTTACAAGGCTGTATTTAGCATTATCTTTGCTCTGTCCTACCTTAATAGTTTCACCATCATAAGAAGCCAAAGCAACACGGTAAGTACGTTGTAAGGAAGCTTTAATAGCATCTTGCATAACCAACTCTTGTTGATTTTTTTGAACTTCCTGCCAGTAACTACCTGTTATTTTTTTTGTGATATATGGGATATCTATATAGGGGAATATTTGTTCATCGATAAGCTGATCTAAATATTGATCATCAGATAGTAAGCCTTCTTTATGTGCGCTAAGCAGTCTTACTTCTAAAGCAGAAATAATAGATTGAACAAAGGATTGGGCGCTTGTCTTCTGTGTGATTGTTTTTTCAGGCGCTTGTGCTGCCAACACATGCTCTGACAAAAATAAGAATGAAAGTAGAAAGACACTGACAAGCTTAAAAAGATAGTGTGCATGTTTTTTTAAACGCATACGTTAAACACCTTAGCCATTTTAGTTGTTGTAGGGGTTTCTATTAAACCTTTTTCCGTGACGATGGCATCAATCAAGTCTGAAGGTGTCACATCAAAAACAGGGTTTATCGCCTCAATACCGTCTGGAGCAATTTGAAGGCCAGATACATGCGTGAGCTCCTTAGTCGTACGCATTTCAATATCAATTTCTTCACCACTTGCTAGCGCCATATCTACAGTGCTTGAAGGGGCGACAACCATCATTTTAACCCCATGATATTTAGCCAGAACGGCAAGACTATAAGTACCAATTTTATTAGCGACATCCCCATTGGCTGTAATTCTATCGGCGCCCACAATAATCCATTGAATGTTTTTATTGGCCAATAACCAGGCTGCTGCGCCATCGGCATTCAAACAAACAGGAATACCATCTTGAGAGAGCTCCCAAGCTGTTAATCTGGCTCCTTGCAACCAAGGACGTGTTTCATCAGCATAGACGCAATCAATTAAGCCCCGTTTCCATGCTGTTCTGATTGCACCTAAAGCTGTACCATATCCACCTGTTGCCAATGAGCCGGCATTACAATGCGTTAAAACTGAGAACGGCTTTAACACATCATTATTCATTAACTCAGCAGCCAACTCTGCCATTTTGTAATTATTTTCGATATCTTGTGCGTGAATACTTTTCGCTTCTTCAAGTAAAAGCTCCACCGAAGAATCATCCTTGTAAGCTGCTAAAAAGCACTGCTGCATTCGCTCAACAGCCCACATCAAATTTACCGCGGTAGGCCGAGCTTGCGCAAGTAACTGCAAGTCAGCCAAGACTGACTGTTTATATTCATCAGCTTGCACTGCATTCATATTAATTGAAATATGTGATTTAGCGCTGATCACTACACCATAAGCAGCCACAATCCCGATCGCAGGCGCACCACGTACAACCATCGTTTTAATAGCATCGATAACAGCGCTCAAGTCATGACAGGTGATATAAGACTCGGATTTGGGTAAAATTCGTTGATCTAACAAAACTAGCTGATCATGTTTCCACTCAACCGCTTTAATCTCACTTTTTAACATATTTCTCTCTTTGCTTTTTAGATTGTCTTATTAAAAATTAATCGCTCGGCATTTGCCATGCATTATCCGATCCCGCACCACTTTTTTTAACGACTTCTACTAGCCCCTTGTATTCTTTTTCCTCATGCATATCTAATACACAAACAAAGGAAATCGTCCCGGGTTCATCAAAGCGAATAAGAATTTCTTTTTTGTCATCTGGTTTTACAAATACTGTCGGCCATTGATCCATGGTTTTAACCAATGCCTGCGCATCATCCACCGAAGCTCCTGAATGACTATGTCCTCGCCCGACGATGACTCGCTGTTGAGAGTGAAACAGCTCATCCTTTACAAAATTTTTAAAACGATCGTCTGCTAACTGAATACTTATATCGTTTGAAAAAGCCATTAAATGAGGCTGCTCACTTTTATTTAAAAAAACAAAGCGAATATTTTTGCCTGAAGGCACCGTAATTTTGAATGGCCAAACTTGATCAAACAATAAGTCGACCGAAATTGTGGCTGCGCTGGCAGCCTCGCCAAAAAGAGGGTCTTTCCAATACTCACCTAAGACCTGCTCAGCAGTTAAGCCAGCTATCCCCTTAAGAGGGAAAAATACAACAATTGCGAGAGATAAAATTTTTAACACAAACTTTGTCTATTGGAATAATGAATTTAATCAAAATTATACGCGCTAATAAGCATATCGCACATAATACTTTCGTTACTATCTCGTCAGGACTTGAATAGAACTAGGTATATCCACTACTATTTTCGTTTTTAAACACTTACAGGCCACAATATTGAAAACACCGATTGTACTAACTATTGCCGGTTCTGACTCTTCTGGTGGAGCAGGTATTCAAGCAGATATCAAAACGCTTTCTGCACTGGGCGTATACAGTGCTTCTGTCATTACAAGCGTTACGGCACAAAATACTTGTGGCGTACAAGCAGTGCATGCCTTGCCAGGTGATATCATTGAATCACAACTAGATTCGGTATTTAGAGACCTTAATATCGACGTTGTTAAAATTGGCATGTTAAATACGAAAGAAAGTATCCAAAAAGTCTCACAAGCACTACAAAAATATACACCAAAAAATATCGTTCTAGACCCTGTAATGATTTCCAGTAGTGGCAAGCAATTATTAAATAATGATGCAATTAATACGCTCAAGTCATTGCTTTTACCTATGGTGACACTATTAACCCCTAACATTCCTGAAGCGGCTGTTTTGGTTAACTCAATACCTGCGAAAGACAAAGAAAGTATGAAAGAAACGCTACTTCAATTAGCGAAACTAGTCCCAGCATCGATACTACTCAAAGGTGGTCACCTACCTGGTGATAGCTGCACTGACTTACTTTTAGAAGATAGAAGGATGTACGAATTTTCACAGACAAAAATTTCAACCATGAATACGCATGGTACAGGTTGCACACTTTCATCCGCTATTGCAGCCTATTTGGCTTTAGGTATACCAATGCAAAAAGCAGTCGGCAAAGCAAATAACTACCTTCACCAAGCTATTCTAAACGCAGATCAATTAAATATTGGCCGTGGGCAGGGTCCTGTTCACCATTTCTATCATCAGTGGTAGATGTGTATGGAAAAATTATAACCCTGACATATACTCACTATCATCCCTTTTACACTCTTAAAGCCATTATAAATAAACAAGGACAAATCATGCAGCATTGGAAATTGCAAACACTCACACTTACCTTTAGCGCCCTACTCTTATCGGCCTGCGCAAGCAAACAAATCGCCATATCCGAAAGTGTTCAACAACGTGCCGCCCAAGAAGCTTCTAGTGCAACAATCTCACCAGAACAAGCTATTGAGTCTGCAGAAGAAAAATTAAGTGATGCAAAAGCAGCAGAACTTGAGTTTTTTGCGCCTTTACATTTGGTGCAAGCACAAGAAAGCATAACCCAAGCGCGCGAATACTTGATAGAGCCACCAGAAGATATTAAAAATGCAGCATTAATGGCAGCGATCGCCGCACAAAACTTTATCGAAGATGCCTATAAAAACAAGGTGACGGTACAAGCTAATCTAAAAGAAGCACTTCGTCATAAAGACATTCTTATAGAGCTAAAAACGCCATCATTATTAGCAGATGATTACCAAAGCCTTATGGAAGACTTTGTTGATTTAGTAATATTAATAGAGAAAGGTAAAACTGCCGAAGCAGTGAGTGATCAGGTAGCTTTACTCGCTGATATGTCTGAACTTGAAATAAAGACACTTAAAAATATTCATTTAACAGAAGCTGAAGCGTTTTACGAAAAAGCAGATGACATTGATGCCGATGAATATGCAGAACTCAGCTTTGATAAAGCAGGTCAGGTACTTGATGCCTCAAATAACTTTATTCAGAAAAACTATCGCGACCGTAAAGGCGTTAAAAAAGCGGGTGAAGAAGCCCTTTGGGCGACTAAGCGTGCTTACTATGTAGCACTAGAGTCTGAAAAAGTAATTCGCATGGAACCGGAGAATTCAGAAAAGCATATTCTCCTAATGGTCGATTTACTCAACAGCATTAATCAAAAAGCCTACGGTGAAGATCTAGAGCCCCAAAAGCTTTATAGCGCAACCGAAGCACTCATTAAAATGGTCGGTAACTTAAAAGCACAACTTGAAACCAGCAAACAAGAAACAAAACTCGCTATTCAAAAGCTTGAATCGGTTCCTGTAACTCAAGCTTCCCAAGTAGATCAAGAAGTGGGCGTGATAACAACATCTCCTCTTATCCTGCCTAACAACGAAGCCGTCGAAACGAGTCAAGAACCAGCTCTTCAAGAAGATGAGCAAGGCTTTGACGATGTTGAAGTCATGGTTAGCGAGTAATAGCTTCATTCAAATAAAAAAAGGGCAGTAAAATCTTAATTGATTAAACTGCCCTAGCAACAAACTTGTTTGTTTTTCTTAAAGCCTTAAACTTCTAGGGCTAACTCTTCCGTAGAACCTGGCTCTGGAGATTGAGGCTTCGGCATTAATTTCTCACGAATTTTTGTTTCGATTTCTTCTGCAATTGCCGGATTTTCTTTTAAATAGTTCGCCGCATTGGCTTTACCCTGGCCTATTTTATCGCCATTGTAGCTATACCATGCACCAGCCTTATCAACAAAACCTTCTTTAACACCAAGATCAACTACTTCACCTAGGTGATAAATACCTTTTCCGTATAAAATCTGAAACTCTGTCTGTTTGAAAGGTGGGGATACTTTGTTTTTCACCACCTTTACACGCGTTTCGTTACCTACGATTTCATCACCCTGCTTGACTGCGCCTGTACGACGAATATCCAAACGAACAGATGAATAAAATTTTAGTGCATTACCACCTGTAGTTGTTTCTGGGTTACCAAACATCACGCCGATTTTCATACGGATTTGGTTGATGAATATTACCAAGCAGTTAGCACTTTTAATATTACCCGTTAGCTTTCGAAGTGCTTGTGACATTAAACGTGCTTGCAAGCCCATGTGGCTATCACCCATATCGCCTTCAATTTCAGCTTTTGGCGTTAATGCCGCAACAGAGTCAACCACAATCACGTCAACAGCATTTGAACGCACTAGCATATCTACAATTTCTAGTGCTTGTTCACCAGTGTCAGGCTGTGAAACCAATAAATCATCTACATTAAGGCCTAATTTCTCAGCATAAATTGGGTCTAGTGCATGCTCTGCATCTACGAAAGCGCAGGTTTTACCTTGTTTTTGGGCTTCTGCAATTGTTTGCAACGTTAATGTTGTTTTACCTGAACTTTCCGGCCCATAAATTTCAACAATTCGACCATAAGGAAGGCCACCAATGCCAAGAGCAATATCCAAACCTAATGAGCCTGTTGATACCGCTGGCATTAAATCTCGTGGTTGATCCCCAAGTTTCATTACAGCACCTTTACCAAATTGACGTTCAATTTGTGACAATGCAGCGCTTAAGGCCTTTTTCTTGTTGTCATTCATTTAATGATATCCCCTACGGTCTAAAAAATTATAATCGCTAGTAATCTCCAGTGTTATTCTCTGAATAAACATTTTTTCACTGGCTATGTACTGTATACATACTCAGTATTATGTGTAGATATTCTCATTCTGTCCATATTTTTTTTATTTTTTTCTTATATTGCTCTGAGAGGGATAGATTGGAAGGTTTTTTTAAGGCATGAATTGGTGGGCATAGTAGCCCACCTTACAAGTTACGTTTGCTATTAACCTGTTACTTTTCTTACTAATGCACGACTTACCATGCGGATTTTAGTATTCATAGGTAAACGCTTAAGATTTGTGCCTACAATACCTTTGGTAAAACGGGTTTGCTTACTGTAGTCGATATGAACATCTAATATGACCGGCTGGCCAATTTTTGAATATTCCCATGCTTTTTCAAGTCCTTGCTTAATTTCTGAATCATTACTTATGCAGACATATTCAGCTCCTGTAGCCTGGGCAACACCTTGAAAACGTGTATTCCCTAATACACTGCATGTCTTACGGTTATAAGGTACATTTTGAGCTTGTGAAATTTGTGATAATTCACCATCGTTGAAAATTGTAAAAATTGCGCCAATTTTGTTCTCACTCGCCGTAATAATTTCCATACATGTCATAAGAAATGCACCATCACCAATAATTGATACGACATATTTATTCGGGTTAGCAATTTTTGTTGCAATAGTAGCGGGAACTGCATACCCCATACAGTTGAAATCTGTTGGCGATATCATGCTTCTTGGTGTATGAATAGGCATAAGCTCAGCCGTAAGAAATGTATGGTTACCATCATCCACAACAACAAAACCATCATCAGGTAGTTTTGATCTTAAGCCATCAAAAAAACGAGCTGGATTCACAAGGCCTTTGCTATCATGCTGATGCCACTCTTGGGTATAAGCTTGTTTATCTTTGGCAATACTTTTACTGACCTGACTCATACGTGAACTAAGGTTGATATTTTGTTGTACTAGTTTTTCTTCAAGTTTCTTAAGTAAAAGTGGTGTGATATCAACTGAGTCCCCTGTAATAGCGACTTTGGCTGGGTAATTTACACTCAGAACCTCAGGATTTATATCTATATGGATCAGTTTTTTAGGAACACTCACGCCAAAACTGCCGGTACCAATTTCACCAAAACGTGTACCAATCGCCAACATACAATCACATGATGCAAATGCATTGGTGGCTGCAGGTACCGCTGCAGGACCAAAGCTCATACCAGTATGTAAGGGATGGTTGGCAGGAAAAGCACTTAAACCCTGGAGTGTTGTAGACACCGGCGCGGCTAACAGCTCTGCGATGCGCTTGGTTTCTTCGCTTACATCAACAGCCCCCCAACCTAAAAACAAGCCTGGTGATTTTGCACTGAGTAAAAGGTCTACAGCTTCATCTAACTTATCATCAGGACTTTCTAATTTTTGTTCAGCATGGTCACTGGCAAAATCGTTAAAGCTTAAGATTGACTCCACTTCACCTGTATACAATTGAATATTTACAGGAATTTCTATAAAAAAGGGACCTGGCTCACCCGAGGTGGCAATTTGATAAGCTTTATAGATGGTATCTAATACTTCAGCTTGAGTTTGGACTTTAAAAGTTGCTTTGGTGATGGGGGCCATCATGGCATGTTGGTCCATATCATGGAGTTGGTATTCAAATTCAGAATCACTGCGTACACCACCACTAATCACTAGCATCGGAATACCGTCCAAAAAAGCTTCGCCAATTCCGCTAGCTGCATGTGTTGCACCAGCTGCGGGTACAATCACTAAAGCACCAATAGCATCACTGGTACGGCTCATAGCATCCGCCATAAAAGCGCCGCAGCCTTCATGTGTCACCAGCATGGGCGTGATTAGATCT
>ENA-OSET01005533-OSET01005533.1-sediment-metagenome-genome-assembly--contig:-NODE-5533-length-10630-cov-8.488771_pt1 | contig 10630 bp, 9 predicted proteins | sample MGYA00237882_ERZ534229 | MGnify/ENA primary metagenome ERZ534229 (study PRJEB26408, sample SAMN06266212) | sediment metagenome | isolation source: Hudson Canyon methane seep mesocosm | place: USA:Hudson...
TATCCACCATTTTTCAAAGACTTGTTGGGTTACGCTATCGCTAACCCAACCTTGTCCTTAACTTAATGACATTGGGGTCCAAGTTTTATATTTGGCATTCAACTTGTCAGCTCCTTATTATGGAGCGTTTGTAGTTGTGAAAAAACCAGCAGTATCTTTGCTTTGCTCCTGTTCGTAATACTTGTGTTTGGAGAAAAATCTTCAAAGAGAACTAAATCAACCTGATTTTGGATAAGATGATTTAGTATGTGTTTCGACATTGAATTGTTTACAAAATAACCTGGCTATGAACTGAGAATCGATAATATCCAAAAATTGATTTGAAATAAAGCATAAGAATCGCAAGAGATTTTCTGATTTTATGGAAAAAATAGACTTAAACAAATTTGAAATATTATTGAGCGTGGTTAAAATTAATTTTAACCCATATGGGTCATGTATTTTTTTTGTTAAAGGTGTACTCTTATTTCGGTGTTAAAGAAAAATAGGTTGGCTGTTAATACCTGACGATATACCAGAATTTACAGTTGAGTTCCCCCGGGATAGTATGAAGCCGTATATAACATTCACTATTCTTGAAATTAAAGTCTATCAGAATAAAATACCTGAAAATACAAAGAAACTTCATTTTGTGTTGGGGATACTGATTTAGGAAATTTATTCCGTGGCGCGCAATCATTAGGATTTAAACATCGTCAGCAGAGTTTGGAAGCTGATCGAGAAAATAGTGATGACATGTTGATCCAATTGTTTTCAGATCTTAAGCGTCATGATATGGAACCTAGGTTTTAGGACTCAGTAGCTGGAGGGGATGATAAAGCCAATAGATCATTTATTACACCACGGTTATGGAGGCTTGCTGACACGGTACTTTATTTACAGATGGCCGATTACTGAAGCCATAAAAGGGCATGGTGCGCGCTCGGAAGATACAAAACAAAATTTTGGTTGGTTTACAACCAAATGATAAAAAGGAATTGCTAGATTACCTTCGAACTTTACATGTTACAAGTTACATGCCTCAATGCCTGAGCAGTTGATGATTCAGAAAACTTTTAAATGGAAAAAATAAAGGAGAGAAGGTTGCATGTAAATGTACTATTACAAGACTTTTCCCTGTTTGCTCATATTTTATGATCCATAATTATTCAACGGTACTATAAGGAACTAAGAGAAAATGAAACATAAAAAGATCAATTGCAAAATTAGTCGAATATTATTTTCGGCCTGTTTTTTAGTTACTTCGTCATGCTCTATGATGAACCCGCATATTAATATTGGAGAAAGACCAAAAGCACATTTGGTTCCACTTAACAGTGCAATTGATTATGCAAATTTGGGTAAGGATGCTTATGCTAATGCTCTTGGTGAGCAAGCTGAATTTAATTCATATTTGGGTATTGGCCTAACTGCCCTCGGTGGGGCTGCTCTTGGTTTGGGCGTGGCAGGAGGAGGAACAACCGCAATTACTATTTTAGGACTCACAGGCGCATCAGCATATGGGGTTGGCAGTTTTTTGGAAAACAAGCCTCGACAAAGAGCATATATTCTTGGGTATAACGCAATCAACTGTGCAGTTGAAGCTGTTTTACCTCTTAATGTTTGTTCATCACCAAGTTATAAGCATTTTACACAAGCATTACATGGTAAATCAGGAGACGGTAATTTACTTTCTCATATTGAAAGCACTGAAAAAGCAATCAGTAAAGTTAGGAAAATTAATGCTACTGTAAATATATCAAGAAGTATTAGTGCTGCTGAATCTCTAGTTAAAACAGCAAAAATTGCTTATGCGAATGGAGTTAACCTTGATTTAAAAATCAATAATTCAGGTAGTGCTCTTATTGCCTCAGTTGATAGGATTGTGGGACAGGTCAACGACTCAATCAATGCTAATCAAGCAGATTTGCAATCTATAGTGACTATTATCGGTGGATTAGGCGGGATGTATTCCCAATTTACAATGGTTCCTCAAAGTACGACATCTGCCAGCGAAATTAAATCTGAGAGTAAGGCTTTAATACAAAGTGCTAACCTTTCCCCCCAACAAATTTTTAATCGAGCAGCTCTTAATGAATTGCTTAATAATGCGGCAGCGCTTTCCAGAACCACCCAAATTATCACGGCATTTGTTAATGCTATTGCTGCTGAAAAACCGATTGAACAACTCAAAATGTGTGGTGTAAGCCCTGATGATATTGCATCAAATATAGAAGTTGATCCTGCGGGTGATATTGAGTTTATACGGGGTAAAGGAGGTAGTACTGGTCGTGTTATTCAAGGTGGAAGTTCACCATACAGTGCTACTGTTGCTTCCAGTTCAGCTAAAGGTATTAGTGTAAAACAATCAATTCCATTTGCACCCATGTTTGTTGTTGAAGCAACTCCAGAAGCCATGCTGGGTGATTATTCTATATATGTCACGGATGGGGCGGGGCATCGTAAATTTGTTACAGTCAGAATTGCAAATGATTCAGTAAAAGATACTAATGGATCAAATAATAATGTTTGTTCTTCTCCACCAGAAGCTTGGACAAGCGTTTCGGCCAATGAACAAAAAAATATTCAACAAGCACTTTGTGCTACAGATGATGGAATATGGGGGTGTAAGACACTCGAAAAGCTGAATCAATTCAAAATTGATAAAAAATTATCCGATGACAGTATTGCTATCACCAATTTATTGAAATTGACAGACGAAGAAAAACAGAAAAGATGCGGGACAACACCCCCCACCTCAGGTTCAGTTTCTTTAAAAAATCAAGCATTACATCTTGGTAGTGGTCTAATCATGCATTTTGATGGATTGATTATCATTATTAATAAAGCAACATTAAATGAAACTAAAAAAGTAATTGATCTGGAGCTTCATTTAGATAAAAATCCAAGTAAAGAAATAAGTAAACAAGAATTAATCAATGAAATTATAAAACAGTCTTCAGTAACCCATGAAAGTAAGGACCTGAACATTACTAATTTTGAAGACATAAAAGCAAATTTAAAACCTGCTAGTTAATGTTACGAGGAATATATTATGAATACCAAAAAAGAATTCACTTGGGATTTATATACAGAAAATTTTGTCGGTCATCATCACCCAGAAGATATTAAACAAGCCATTCATACCTATAAAAAGGATATTAACCCATCACAACAATATACACTTATTGAAGAGCTTGTTGATACACGTTCACTCGAATTATGCCATGCCTATGAAAATGTTGTTAGTATTCATGTGGGCTATGGTTTTCGAAAAAATAATAAGGGAATAATAAAAAGCAAGGGTAAAGTACCTAACGTAATTTTTCTAGTAAAAGAAAAATGGCTTGAAAAAGATGAGGGACACGTTTCAGAGAAGATACCAAAATTTCTTTTTACCTATTGCAATATAGGTAACAAAAGAAAATTATGTGCCATCCCTACTGACGTGGAATGTGCAAAAGAACGTGCAAATGTCAGGATTGACTCTATCAACCCTGGAATAGAAATTATCCCTTCAGAGAGAAGTGATCCTGGGAGACCTGGAACAATTACCTGTGCTATTCAGCGCTCACTCTTTCCGGATAAAACCTATGTTATGAGTTGTCGTCATGTCTTTAGTCTCTCAGCTTTTTATCACCCAAGTCAGTTACTCCTTTCCGATGTGGTCAGGCGAGGGGGCGATAGTTCTTTTAGTTTTGCAAAAACCACACAGATTAAAGGACCATTAGAAAATGCACAGTCCTTAAGTGTTGACTCACAATTATCACTGGTTACCGACTACCGCAAGTTGCAGACTGTTCTGAAAAATACATATTTCACCAGTTATGCACAATCTTTTAATGACATTCCAAAAAACAAATCGTATTGGATTTTAACACCAAGAGGACCCATTGAAGTTGAATATCAACAACGTTGGAAACCGGATAAACCTATTTCTTATGGACCATCTGATTTAAGTCATGTGGTTCATGAGGACGTGATTGAATCGGTTTTTAAACGTAAAAATTTGATTACCATAAATGGTGATAGTGGTTCAGCCGTTACCACAGAAAAATACGGGGGGAAATTGTTAGGGATGCATTTTTATTCTGATGACATTAGAATAACTGATGAAGTTAATGACAACAGAAAAAGCAGTTTTTGTATTCCCGCATGGGTTTTATTTGCATCTAAAAACTATAGTAATGCTTTACCTAATGAAATATGGAGTATTCTTAATGCCGATGAATTACAGGCTGAACTACCCAGTCTAGATAATTCTGAAGCGATAACTAACTATATCTCAGGTTTAACCGATAACAGAGTTTTTAATGATAGCGTTTCATGGAAATTGACCCCTAAGGGTATCAGTATAGACAATGCACCACCGGAAATAACTTCGGGAAAACCATTAACTGTAAAAAAAGTTTGGGATAATTTTGGTGACTATATTCAACGTTCTGCAATAGAATTTGATGTTCCAGTTGAGTTAATCGTAGCGACTATCTGCACTGAATCTGGTGGCGACTCTTTTGTAATCCGCGAAGAACCAGGGTATATAACAGATAAGCAAACTCCGCATCGAGTTTCTGCCGGATTAATGCAAACTTTAATATCTACTGCAAGAGAAGCGCTTAAAGATAAAACCATAAATAGAGAAAAGTTATTACTAGCTAATTTATCCATTCGCGCCGGGACAGCCTACATTTCAAAGCAGCGTAGATGGACACAGTATGATGCCCCTAAAGTTGCATGTGCATATAATGCAGGTTCAATCAGACCGAATGATTCAGCAGAAAATAGGTGGAGAATGATGCAATATCCAAAGGGAAAAAGCCATCATACGGATAGGTTCGTCAAATGGTTTAATGATTGTTTTCGTTTTTTTAGGAAGGAAAATATTACTCCTGAAAAGTCATTTTTACATAATTTTGAATAAACTATATAAAGCAAAAACTGATATTACTCTTTTAGGTACTGATAGGAAAAATAAACAGATTGCTCACCCTTAGTTTAATAACCAAAAATCATCCAGACGAGTGGGTTATTTCGATGTTATGTTTCTAAAAGTGATCATCTACCGAACAGAAAGTCCAGATGATAAAGTCTTCTCGTAGTATGGCTATATTCTTTTTATTCTTTTTATTCTTTTTGGCTTCGTAAACTAAACTTATAAAGAATTGGCCGTGTCATTTTAACTACTTTTAAGGAATTACAATATGTCATGTCCTCAATGCGAAAAACCCGAGATTGCCTGGTTCAAGCCCTACTGTTCGCAACTGTGCAAGCAGAAGGGATCAGAAAAACCGGTTGCGGTCTCCTTCAAGTGCCGGTGGTGCCAGGCCCAGAAGACCTTTATGTCGAACACGGCCGAAGCTAAGTACCAGGTCTGCGACAAGGCATGTTACGACAGATATGACAAGAACAGGTGCACTGTAGGTGCCCAGATGATGAACTTTCTGTTCAAGAACAACACCCATGAAATCTCACAATACCTGAGTGACCTGGATCTCTCGCAGGTAGCCCAAACCTCGAAGAAACTCACCGTTGGTGCGATCCGGGGGCAACTGGGTCCCTGGTACGAACATGATGCGATCCACTACGATTCCCGTCGGGGCAAGGTCATCGTCGACAAGGACAGGATGATCGAGCTTGCCGTCCAATCCTACCGCACGGCAACCAAGCTGAAATCGGATGGTTTGCCTGTCATTCTCTACAGGGTTTACGACCGGCAACATCTGACCCAGGATGAAGAAAACACCCAGACCGTCGCGGGTGCCGTCCGCAATGACCAAAACGTCTGGCCGGTCGAGCGCACCGCCGCCTGGATTCAAGGGGCCATGCGAGGCGGAGTGACCTTCATTGCGGTGACCGATCCGCGCGGTGATCGCAACCTTCTGGGCGGCAAAGACAAAAATTCGGACGCTGTCTATGTGCGGGAACTCTACCAGATCAACCAGACTGGCTACAACATTGATGTCGCTGAGGATAGCGAACTGCCGACACAATTGCGAGGCCGCAGCCAGACCATCTTCAAGTTGGTGGCGCCGGAGCGGAGCGGACCAATGCCCATTTTGCCGAAGATGTCCAGCAAGATGGATTTCAACCACACATGGGATTCGTCAAAGTCGTCGCTGACTGTCGATGACCAGGACGTGGACACCATGGCGAAATACGTCGCGTCGATCTTCAAAACGGCGGGCGACCGTCTTGACGTGGACCCGTATTAATCGCTGGCAGGGGTAGCTGAAATATAAAACATAACAAACAAGGTTAGATAGTGGTTTGCTTTGTTAGACAAGCCCGGCAATATTCGTAGGAACTCTGTTAAATTCGCACTATGAAAATAGCTTTTTTATAATTAACCTAATTGATTAAAATCATGGTGGCAGCTAGGAATACCGCTACCAGTTTTATTATGAAATTAAAATAGGCGAAAACTATCCTGACACAGGGGGCTGGCTACTAACTGTGATAGTTCAGTAAAGCCACCAATGGGCTTTTCATTAATAAAAATTTGTGGGACCGTGCGTTGGCCGCTTTTATTTAATAGTTGTTGGCCTATCTCTGCCTGTTTGAATAAATCGATTTCTTGAAAATCAACACCTCGTTGTTTCAGTAAGCTTTTAGCTGCATGACAATAGCTACAAGTAGGGCTGGTTAATACGGTAACTGTGTTCATGGTTGTCTCCTTATTAGATAAGTTCTCGATCTGATTCATTAATAGGTTTGTCGTTAATACTGGCAATACGACGTTGCATTAAGCCATTATCAGCAAACTCCCATAATTCGTTGCCGTATGAGCGATGCCACTGACCTGAGTCATCATGCCATTCATATTGAAAAGTCACGGCGATACGGTTATCGCTATAACACCAGAGTTCTTTCTTTAACTTGTAATCTAGTTCTTTTTCCCATTTACGGCTTAAGAATTCGATGATTTTGTCCCGACCCGAAAAGATTTCAGCACGGTTACGCCATTGGCAATCAATGGTATAGGCACTGGCAACTTTGACAGGGTCTTTACTGTTCCAGCCGTTCTCAGCCAGTTGTACTTTTTCTACTGCCGTTTGTTGAGTAAAAGGTGGCAGGGGAGGTCTGTTTTTCATGGTAATATCCTGTTTTGTGGTTAGGTAAAGTGTTTAGATTAAGCTTCGGCTTCACAACAGCATGAACTGGCTTTACTATCTGGCATACCGACTAAAAACTGACTGTCAATTGGCGTATCATTAATATGATTAATAAAGTTACTCAGTGTCTTAAAGCTAACTGCAAGCACGACTTCCAAAATATGTTGCTTGGTGTAGCCAGCTTGATAAAAAGCGTTAAGTTCAGGCTGTTTTACCCATCCCTGTTGCTCAAGTACAGCGAGGGTAAAGGTACGTAAAGCATCTAGTTTTTCATCATTAAAAGGCTGTTTGAAATAAACCGCTTTAACCAAGTCAGCTGAAATATTTTGATGCTTAGCGATAGTTCCGTGTGCAGCCAGACAATAACAACAATTGCGGTAACGACTAATGCTCAGCAAGATCAATTGACGTTCAGTCACCGTAAAACTGGTTTTATCGAATAATTGTCCTAGTGTTAGATAGCTTTCTAATGTGGCAGGTGACTCAGCCATAACAGCCAATAAATTGGGAATGAACCCCCATTTATTTTCTGCATTTTGAATTAAAGGCTTTGATGCTGACGGCGCAGTATCAAGTGTATGATTGGTAAATTCTGACATTGTTCTTTCCTAATTGAGTTGATTATAGAAAGAGATATTGCAGAAGGTATGCCAAAATTGTAATAGCTATATTTAGTCTATTAAAAACAAACAGGTAGTGGTTTGTTGTGGTGGTATGGCAAAGAGAGATTAAGATAGAATAATTACGATATACCGTGTTAGTACGATATTTTGTGTGTAAGACTGAGTGGTTGAGATACCTTTCTTAAATGTAATTTAGAAACTATAGGAATATCATCTTTTCAATCACACTTGAGTCTACAAAGGTACTTTTTCTATAAAGTTAAAAGCAGTTATTGAGAAATGCTACCCTTTGAACTGAAAAGTTTTTAAATGAACAGTTTTAAGACAGAAAAAGAGATTTTTATTGATACTTAGATTCAACTCATAAGTGCAATTCAGAGTTGAATCCGCCATACATTTCCAAGCTTATGGCGTAACTTATAGTAAGGGTTTTTATGTTTATTGGTCTGTTGATGTGGCTCTTGCCCATGATTGTTTTTATAGCCACACTTCCTTTTTTAGGCTGGCTCAAACCCAAATTGCGAAATTGGTATCGAATACTTGCTGGTACTGTGGTTTTTATTGGCAGTGGAATTTCATTATATTTTGCCGCCTATGCTGGAGACCAAGGGGGGATCACCGCATTCTATTTTCAGGCTTTAGTGATTCTGATTTATTCTGTGCTTTCAATTGTTTTGATAATTCTAAACATTATTTTTCCTCAAAGATGACAGTAATAAGAATAATTAAAACAGTTGTTTTTTTGCTATTTCCTATTTTAACGATTAGCCCGTTATTAGTGGTAGCAGAAGAGCGAGTACTCGGTCTATTAACATTGCCGCAAGTATTTGGTAATGGGGCTTGTGACAGGTTTGAAGCAGAAACTATTACTGTCTATAAAAGACCTAAAAAACTGACCCTATTGCCACAATTCAAGTTGAAAAACAGTGGCAATTTCCAGTGAGCGGTGGTGGCTGTAGTGGACTTAAGGTAACGAGTCAACATATGGAAATAATTGAGTTCAGCGGAGAGGTGCCAACAAAAGAATTCGATTATGAATTTCCTGCTGCAATGGTTGTTGAAATACAAAAGAACTGGTTTCGAATAAAACTCTTTAGAGGAACAGGATGGGTTTATGCATCTTCCAGAAATAGATATCTGTCATTAGAAAAACTTTTGTCGACTAATTTAGCTTATTTTACGGATAGCTGGGATCGCATGATCTTTAAAACTCCAGTTAAGGGATCGAACAAAATCAATTTGAAAGCTAATATATCTGTTAATGCATTAGCCCATCAATGGATAAATAATAATCTGTGGATTAAGATTAAATTTCCTGCTAATAGCAAAAATAATCAGTTTAACCCAAGCCCCCCCCTGAACCTGTGTTGAAAAAATTAAGTGGCTTTGATTAATACTGATAAATTACAAAGTGTAAGGGGGTATCATAATTGACTGGCTCTTAACGACCCTAAGCAGACTAAATATTTTATTTACCATTCTTAAATAACCGTTCTATTTCTTGCCAAGATACAGGTTTACTAAAAAGATACCCTTGTCCATAATCACACCCCATTTCTTTTAAAAAGGCTAGCTGTTCTTCTGTCTCTACGCCTTCAGCAACCACTTTTAATTTAAGAGCATGTGCCATAGCAATAGAGGCATTAACAATCTCTCGATCTTCTTGGCTATTAGTCATATCATTGACGAAGCTACGGTCAATTTTAAGTACATTAAAAGGATAGCTACGCAAATAACTAAGTGACGAATAGCCAGTTCCAAAATCATCCATTGCAATTTTTATCCCCAATTTACTTAAATTGTTCATTACCTCATTAACATTGCTGTAGCCACTCATTAGCACTCCTTCAGTAATTTCCATCTCAAGGCTTTCACTATTAATGCCGCTTTGTTTCATGGTTTTTTCAATAAAAGGGATAAGCTCTCTATCTCTAAACTGGCGGGGTGATAAATTCACAGCCATATGAAATGAGGGACTGGAGTTTCCCTGTAATATCTTTAATTTATTTAAGGCTTCGGTTAAAACATATTCGCCAATAGCTATAATCAAGCCTGTTTGTTCAGCAATTGGGATGAATTTTTCGGGAGAAACATTCCCTAAAACTGGATTATTCCAACGCAACAGCGCTTCTGCTCCCATGATTTTGTTAGTTAGAATGTCAATCTTGGGCTGATATACAACGGTTAACTCATCTCGATCTAATGCACCATGTAGCTGCTCTTCCATAGCCAAACGAAGGGAGACATTTTGATTCATTTCATCAGTAAAAAATGAATAGGTGTTTCTTCCTTGCTCTTTGGAATGATACATTGCAGAGTCTGCATTACGAAGAAGTTCCGAGGGTTCTTGACCATCATCGGGGTAGACTGATAAGCCCACACTAAGCGTTATCATCAATTCACGTCCTTCTAATTTAAAAGGGGTTCTAAAACTATTAAGCAGGTTTTCCACAAGAGGAATAACATCGGCTGGCTCATCTAAGCCACCAATTAAAATGATAAATTCATCTCCGCCAAGCCGCCCAACGGTATCGATAACCCGAACTACCTTATTAAGACGCTGAGATGTCTCAATTAATAACTTATCGCCTACCTCATGACCAAGAGAGTCATTGATTTTTTTAAAATCATCTAAATCAAGAAAAATTACTGCCGCTAAGTTGCTATTACGTTGTGCTTCTTTTACTAATAAAGAAAGCCGATCTAGAGAGAGGAAGCGATTAGGAAGACCTGTTAAGTCATCATAATGAGCTTGATGCAGTAATTTGTCAGAGTATTTCTTGTTATCAATGATAAATTGATTTGCCGTTATACATAACAAACCAATTTCATCTTCTAGATGACTTTCTGGTACGTCTATTTTAGTGTAGTCCTTTCCAGGAAGTGCTTTTGAAAAACTTGTGGAGATGCCTATGA
>ENA-OSET01005534-OSET01005534.1-sediment-metagenome-genome-assembly--contig:-NODE-5534-length-10628-cov-13.456355_pt1 | contig 10628 bp, 9 predicted proteins | sample MGYA00237882_ERZ534229 | MGnify/ENA primary metagenome ERZ534229 (study PRJEB26408, sample SAMN06266212) | sediment metagenome | isolation source: Hudson Canyon methane seep mesocosm | place...
CATATTATTGAGCGAAGTCCACAGGCAGATATGAACCGCACAGTGCTTCTCATTCCAGCGCTCTGTGGGAAATTGACGGATACCACTGTAACACAGGCGTTGAGACAAGCATCCCAGGCTGATGTTAAGGCGTGGGAGAAAGAATATATTGCTTACACAGTGCGAAAAAAACGATATGCATTTTTCAATGGCGGTGGAAGCCAAAATACGGGGAAACCTAAGACACCCTAAAAGTCATATTTCGACAGCCTAGGGCAGTACCCTTTTAATGAGTGAAAGAAATTTAACATATAAAAACAATAGGTTATGCTTTCTTTATTATAAATTGGGTACTGCCCCCTATATGTTGCAGACAGTTTAAAATGGGTTTGAGTAATTTAGAAATTTTGTACAAGCCCCTTGTGGATGAATGGGCTGTCTATGATAATTCTGGTGAAGTTCCAGAACTTTTAGAAGAGAATATAAAAGCATGAGTAATAATAAACCTAATGTAACTGACCAAACACAAAGAGACCCTGATTTAATCAATGCAGAAGTAGCAATGAAGCGGGCAGCCATTACAGCACGGAAATTAGCACAAATATCTGGTACTGCGGTTGTTACGATGAAAAATGGTGTAATCAATGAAGAGTATCCAAACCATAATAATTAAGAGTGTTTTCTTATCCTATTTAGAGCTTGGGTTTGTGTTTTAGGTAAGTTGAAGTTTCAAATAAATAAGAAGGGAATCAGTTCCCGAATCACGAATTTAAAAAAAGGTGTCAGTCAATGCATTCTCAAGATTAGATGCACGACTCAATGACTCATTCCATTCTTTAGATAATTCTTAATTCGCCTCCCCCCACCTCTTGATATCCGCTTAATGTTCCTTTTAGTCACCTCCGTCACATTATAAAGCGTTAGAGGAATAGATTCTTCTAGGCAAAACAGGGGGAACAACATACTATGGAGCATCCCAAATCATTCTGATTCTGGGCATAAATCTAACAATAGGAATAACATGAAAGAAATTACAGTTGATAGCAACCCAAGCGAAGCACTTTTAAAAAAAATGGGCGTTGCTAACTGGCCAACATGGGAAAAAGAAGCATCTTCATTCCCATGGGAATTCGTTACTACTGAAACAGCATTTATTTTAGAAGGTGAGTGTGTAATGACACCTGCAGATGGCGGCCCTGCAACTACTTTCAAAGCCGGTGACTTAGTGGTATTTCCATTAGGCTATAAAGGTACTTGGGAAGTGAAAAAAGCACTTAAAAAGAGCTACAAACACAACGGCGGTAAATTTGTTAAATGTTTTTTTAACGGTTTGACCATATTGTTAAATTCCGCTAAATCAATCATAAAATAAAGTTCACTTCCACATAGAGGCTCAGGTCTTTGGCTTATGATTATTAACACTACCACTGACTGTAGAATAATGAAGGTTAAAATAATCCCCAACCTTTTTTAAGCTATACCTGGAAACGACGGGGGCTGACTCGATTAATATGTCTTAGCCCCCTCCTCGACATTTAAAGATCACATAAGGCTGATGAAAACTCAAAAGCGTTAGCTTTTCTATAACAGATTTATTTGTACTAGACTTACTTAATGGAAAGATCATTAAGCTTTTAGTTAATAGAGTGGCACATGTGTGGTATTGAATCTATGAGGTCAATATTGAAAAACCTGTTCAATAAAAACATTTTATTCTTTCAATTAGTTGGGGTCCCAGCTTTTATTATTACTTCATTTTTTCATGATGGACTCGACACCAGTAGGAGTTTTGATAGCTATATTACCCCTATGCTAGTTGGCCTTATTGTTGGCACCATTATGGGAATAATGACTTCGATCATTCACGATAAAAATAAGCAAAAACAACAGTTTTTCTTAAATTTAATTGAAACATTGGCTAATTCATTGGATGAAAGAGATAAGTATACACATGGTCATTCTCGCAGAGTGACCAACCTTTCTTTAGCTATAGCAGACAAAATAAGTTTAGAAAATAATGAGTTAGAAATTTTACGTCTTTCAAGCATGTTACACGATATTGGAAAAATAGGGGTTCCTGACAGCATACTCTTAAAACAGGAAAGGCTCAGCGATGAAGAGTTTGAATTGATAAAAAAACACCCAGCACAAGGAGTACACATCCTGGCGCCCATGAATCATGACCCGAAGATACTGAATATTATTTCAATAGTCAGGCATCACCATGAACGCTATGACGGAAATGGATATCCAGACGGTTTAAATGGGGAAAACATTCCATTGCTGGCAAGAATCGTTGCAATTTCTGATGGTTATGATGCAATGACATCTGACAGACCCTATCGCAAAGGGTTGACGAGGGAAATGGCTTTAACTGAAATAGAAAATGGGGCGGGGACTCAATATGATCCTCATTTAGCCATGAAATTCGTCTCTATGATGAAACAGTTTGGTGAATCTAAATGTCCACAGCAGCCTACTTGTGAAATCTTTTATCGCATAGATAATGAAGAAATTTCCAAGGCATACAAGGCACAGTTTTGCAGCGGATTATACAAATCTTGTGCTCGCAATAAAATAAGCAACAAAAAAAATAAACCAGATAATTTACTCCCTGATGGAAGTTTTTTACGCGATTGATCTGCGACAAGCAATTGAGTTAATAATAATTTTCAATCTGTTGTCATTCATTTTTACTTACATTACAATCGTTTTTTAGTAGATGCTAAGGAGCGAGGGTTTAATAAAGTCCTGAAGTTTGAGGCAGGGTTTTTGTTCGTATTCAAGGCCTAGGCGCACAGCAGGGCTACGCAACTGTTGCTACAACGCGGAAGACGAACAAAAAAAACAACTCAAGACCCGGGTATTATTGAATCCTCGTTCCTATCTATGTTTTTGAATAAGCAAAGTCGCAGGTTTTATTATGAATATCAATATAAAAACCTTTACCATTTTAGTCTGCTTTTCTATCATGGGACTCTATGCTTTATTGTCTGTTTGCATAGTCAGTTTGAATGAAAGAAACACTGCGTTAAAAACGATTGAATATCAACGTTATCAAATGATCTCAAAGGCAGATGAACTCAGACAAAGTTCAGATGATTTGACCCGATATGCCCGCACTTATGTTGTCACCCTGGATAAAAAATACAAATCCAACTTTTTCACTATTTTAGATATTCGTAATGGCGCAGCCAAAAGGCCGACAAATTATGCCGGCATATATTGGGATTTGTTAGAGCCATTAAGAACCCTCCGTCACCCGCTTGATGGGCTGATATCATTACAGAATGAGATGCGCAAGCTACCTTATAGTGAGTTTGAATTTAAAAAATTACAGCAGGCTGAATTTAATTCCAATGACCTGGTTAATTTAGAAGTCGAAGCATTTAATGCTGTAGACGGTCTGTTCAAAGATGCGGAAGGACGTTATACAATCAAGTCGGAACCTGATCAGCAACATGCTATTCAGTTGCTGCATTCAACGCAATATCATCAGGCGAAAGAAAAAATCATGTATCCCATCGATGAGTTTTTATCTTCACTTGCTGTCCGTACTCAAAACACAGTGGATGAGACAAATCAGGAAATCGATGATTTATTTCGTTATATCTTCATTATTCTTGCAATTGGTTTATTTGTTTTCTTTTTAGTCTTTGTCATGATTATCAATAAAGTGTTGAAGCCGATTAACCGATTAACTCAAGCTATTCTGTTATTTCAGCAGGGTGAAAAACAAATAGATGAACCGCTCTGTAATGATGATGAGATCGGATTAATGACCAAATTGTTTTTTATCATGAAAAGAAAACAGGATGAGGACTATGAAACCATTAAGAAGCTGGCATTGACTGATCCATTGACCAAAATAAGTAATAGGCGTTCCTTTTTCGACATTTCTGAACAGATCCTAAAGTTATCTCGCCGCCTGCATTCGCCATTGACATTGATGATTATGGATATCGATTTGTTTAAAAAAGTTAACGATAGTTATGGACATGATATCGGTGATGAAATTTTAGTTCACCTGGTTCGTGTAGTGGAATCGCACTTAAGAGAGAGTGATATTTTTGCCCGCTATGGAGGGGAAGAATTTATTGCTTTGTTGCCTAAAACCAATTTGGCAGGAGGAATGAAAATAGCGGAAATAATTCGTGCACAAATTGAACAATCACCTTATGTTAATATCGAACAATCTCTTTCGGTCAAGGTAACTATCAGTATCGGTCTGGCCTGTTTTACTGAAGACAATGCGATTCAAAAGGTTATAAAACAGGCTGATAATGCTTTGTATCAGGCCAAAGAAAAGGGCCGGAACAGGGTTGAAAAATCGATTGATCTTTAGTTTTTTAACTAAATAGAGTAGAGACCTTGCATGCAAGGTCTCCATCAGCAGATTAAGGTGCTTTACGAAATTGAACGCGCCTATTAAGCGCTGAATATGGGCTAGAATTTGGTAGCGCCTGACTTTCGCCTACACCGGTAACAAGCAACCTATTTGCAGGAACATTAAACTTTTCTTTTAAATAATCTTTAACAGCCTGCGCTCTTTTTTTAGATAACTGCTTATTGTAGCTTTCCGATCCCGCGGCATCTGTATGGCCTTCAATAATTAGTTTTTCGCCAGTATATTCAGGAAGTGCCAGCATTTTTCCTATTTCGTTCAAAAAAGGCTTTGATTCTTCCATTACTTCAGCAGAATTATAGGCAAATTTAATCGGTAACCCGACTATTGCTGTCGCTTGATTTTTTCCTGCTAATTCGGGTAGTTCTTTAGGGGTACTCTTGGATTTACCAAAACTGATAGATCTCATTTTTATATTTGCTGGTGTAGAGTCAGGTTGTTTAGAAAACAATAATTCTCCCATTTCTTCAGCCGAGGGTGTTCTATCAGAAAACATTTTCACATCTTCAGCCATGACTGTTGCTGTCACGATAAGGCCTACAGCACAGCAGGCAATCTTGTTTAAAATCGTCATTTCACCACCTATTCCATATATTGTTATGTTGCAACTACTCAACGTAATTTAAAAATGTAGCCATATTCCGTCAATATTGTATTAACGGGGTTTGCTTTTAAGCCCTCCCTTACAGGAGAGGACTTCAGAGCTGTACTCATTATTTTACGCTAATTAATTACCTTATGTTTTAAACACTTAAAAAACATGTTTAGAATCGTTAATAATGCCCCAAAACACTCTGCATTTCCAGCTTTAGGGAGCTGGAAAGAAATAATTGTCCGATATTTGGGCAGCATTTTTGTTTGTCTTCAGCTTGCTAGCAACAGGCGCATAGCTAGCTACGTAAGTGTTGCTTGCTAGCTGAAGACGGACAAAAAGACCAGCAAGATTGGATGATTATTTTTTTCATCTCCCTTAACTGTTAAGCAGATATTTCTATCAACTATCTGCTATATTTAAAAAAAACATTAAATTTGAAATCTTTATTAAAGAGAGAAAGTATTATGCTAACAAAGTTTTTTAACTATTCAATATTACTTTTTTTGTTTTCATCAGCCTATGCAGATATGGGTATGTCTGGAATGATTTCCAATCAGATCACTCGAACAGTTAACGATAGTATCGCGAAGAACTTATTTGATAATCTAATCATTCCTCAACTGAAGATCAAGAACTCATCGGGGGCGATACTAGATATGCAACTCAGCCCTAAACAACGTTTTTTATCCTTTGTTCTTGAAGATGGCAGTGCAAGGGTCTGGGATCTGGATGTTGGGGTGCAACGTCCAATGATAAAAATGAAAAATGGCGGCATTCGTGCCATTTCAGCAGATTCACAAAACAATCTCCTCTTTGTTGCAAACAATGGCTCAATTGATACTTTTGATATTTTAACAGCAGCAGCCATCGCCTCTTTCCCGATAACGATGAGTGATGTCAATATCATAAGCAAGAATCCATCCGCAGATTCAAGCTTCATTATTAGTCATGGCAATGAACTGACGGCCTGGGATGCAAAGTCAAAAAAAACTCAATGGAATAGCTTGATTGCTGATGGATATGTTCAACAATTGAATATTGCAGCAGAACAACATCTTTTAGCCGTTTTAATTAGAAAACCAAGTTTATTTTCGTCTGCTGATCATCTGGAAATAAGACAGTTATCAACAGGAACTGTTTCTAAAACACTCGATCATAAAGGCCTGAAGGTCATTTCCTTTCAGTTTAGCGATGCAGAAATACTGGAATCCATTTATGAAAATGGGGATATCGTTCGCTGGAATAGTGCAACTGGGGAACAACTGGCATCTAGCAACATAGGACATAACATTATTGCTAGTAGCAAAATGAGTCTAGGTATCGCGGCTTACGCTATCGATAAAGACACTATTTTAATCCTTAATCAAGAGGGACAAACTTTATCGCGCATCTCTAAAGAGGGGATAGGCAAGCAATCGATTCAGCTACTGGCCAATGGAAAAAAGTTGATTACAGCGGGCAGTGATGGAAAGGCCAAGCTTTGGGATAGCAAGACTGGATCAGAAATTTTACAAATAATTTCCACCAAACAAGGCTGGAGTATAGTCGATAAATTAGGCCGCTTTGATAGCTCTGAAAAAGCAATGCCGAATATTTCATGGGAAGCTGATAATAATGAAATTGCTCTTGATAGCTTTTCTAAGAAATATTATGAACCCGGCTTATTAGCAACTGCTTTAAAAGATGAAAGCTACATTAATACTAATCCCTCGGCCATAGTAAAAGGGATTTCATTACCCCCTACACTTGAAGTCGTGGTAAAAGAAATTAAAACCAGACAAGACTTTACTGAACTCACTGTTGAAGTATTTGGACAAGGCGGAGGGATAGACTCTGTCAATTTATACCACAACACCAAAGCCATTTCAGGACACAGGGCTATCTTAGAAGAAAAATCGGCAGTAAAAGATAACAGAGCCTATAAGTCTTTAAAAATGCAAGTAACGCCTACTCAGGGCATCAACTCCATCAAGGTTATTGCATCAAACAAAATGGGCATAGAAGGGCAAAGCAAGGAAGTTCAATTCGAAATACAAAAAGCCACTGTAAAGCCCGTTATGCGTATTATCACCATAGGTGTTAATCAATATAGAGATGCCCAGTTAAACCTGAACTATAGTGTGCCAGACGCTCAATCTATAGCAAAGCTTCTAAATCAGACTAACTTCTCTAAATTTAGTCGCATTGAAAAGAAACAACTCTATAATGCAAGTGCTACCAAACTGGCCATCATGTCCGAATTAATCAATTTAAGTCAGGGTGCTGAAAATGATGTACTCGCCATTTATTTTGCAGGGCATGGAATTTCTGTTGCGGGTGAATGGTACTTTTTACCGCATGAAACCATTCTACAACCTGATATGAAGTACTTTGCTAGCGTTGGCATATCAGCATCTGAATTAAGCTCTATTTTTGTTGATTCAAATATTCAGCAAATTCTGTTAATGGTGGACGCTTGCTATTCTGGTGCCAGTGTCGATTCATTCAGACGCTTACAAAACTCACAAAGACATTTTAGCAGGGACATTAGTAAATCTGTTGGTATTACGGTAGTGACGGCTACTAGAAAAGATCAGGAAGCGGCTGAGCTAAGCGAGTTAGGGCATGGTTTATTTACTTATGTGCTATCAAAAGGCATGAGTGGCGAGGCGGATTGGTGGCCTAAAAACAATGAAATTAGTGCCCATGAATTGGCTAAATTCTCCACCGATACCATCCCGCTATTTTCCAAAAAATTCTTAGGCTCAGCTCAGGAACCAACAGCCTTTACTATGGGTAGGGATTTTTCTTTGATCTCTATTAAAAAATAGTCGTAAGCATTTATGTTTTACGATTATCCACGACTTAGGAAGTGAGGCTTTAGCCTCGCCTGAAACATACGAGGCTAAAGCCTCATTTCCTAAGTCAACAGCATTGAGCTAGAGGGTTTCGGCTGCGACCGAGATGAGGATAAATCTAAAATCAAGAAAAATCACGGCCTGGAGTCCCCTCCGAGCTAAAATAGCTCATTGTTCACACTAACTTCTGGCGTTTACTAGTCCGCTTTCAACGCTTAACGGTGACATGGCCTTAGTCCTCCAGTTTTGTACTGGTCTAATAATATTAGCTGCTCACGGAATTTTTCAGATATCTATAACAAAATTTTACAGTCCTTCAAAAACAAGTGTCTGCCCTACTCTTATACCTGTTTTATCGACTAGCCCGGCATTAACTTCCAGCATATATTTGGCCTTTTGGCTCGATGCATAAACCTCACAGACGGCTTGCTGACACGGTTTCAAACCTTTAAGCATTGAAACGACTGCGCCCAACTCAGAGATAAAAACAACATCAAGATCAATCAAAGTATTCTTCATCCAGACTTTTTGTATAAGCTCTTGTTCAAACACAAATAACATGCCATTATCCTTTGCCAAAAAAGGCCTATACATAAGTCCTAGCCCTCTTTGTTCTTCGGTTCGGGCAATCTCAACGATTAAATACCTACCATCAGGAAAAAAAATGCGTCCCGTCTTTAACAAATTCTGAGCAGGCTGAAAGAAAGCAATCCCTATCAATAAACAGAGAAATACCATAACAACATAGAGCCATTGTTTTTTTAACAACACTTTGTTCACTCACATAAAAAAGCCCCGATGTACGAGGCTCTTATTTTATTGGATGGGAAAGTATTAGAACGCTAAGCGCGCATTAATACTGCCGGTAATATAATCACTGTCTTCATCATTAATATCATGCTGAATTTTGGCACCCACAGTTAAAGTATTACTGACTGCATACTCAGTACCGTAACGCATAAATGCGATGCTGTCACGAACGCGAGTGCTTGCTCCACTCGCTTCACGGTCATAATATTCATATAACAAACCAGTATAGGCACGTAGCTTATCTGTTAAGCGATAGCCAATTTCGCCATCACCCACCCAGGTTAATTCATCAAAAGAGTTATCTCTTGCTCCGCCATTATCAACAGATGTAATGGTATGTTTGTAACGCACGCCCATACGAGCTTTCAGGATAAATGAATTAATGACTTTAAAGGCATTCATATTCACTTCTGTTAAATAGTCATGGGTATCTTGATCATTACCTCCATCAACTCTATTAGTATGAGTATATAAATAACCAGCCAGACCTGAGGCAAATAAATAATCATTAATTTTATAGGCAGCGTACGGGGTAAAACCAACAGTTTCTGATGTGGATGTTGTAGTGCCCTGCTCATCTTCCGTATGTGCATAAGCTAATGAAGACCCAAAGAATATATTACCTACCGCTTTATCAAAACCCGCAGTGAATTGGTAAATATCGGTATCGAAGTGCGTACCTTGCTCTTCAGAAATCTGGGTAAGATTAGTGGTTCCCCAAAAAGATAACTTAGAGTTTTCATCTGAAGAAGCAGCCATTTTATTGTCCGTATTTGCTGTTTCCATACCCCATAGATTAGGTGCTGCAAATAAGATATGTTGTAAAGTAACTGTGCTATGGTTTCTGATAATTTGACTAGCGGAAGCACTCGCATCATTACATGATTCAATGGTATCAAGTGGAGACCCAGAAAAAAATTCACCCCCAAAAATATACCCTAAGCCAACAAAAGTTTCTGTTTGGCCAGCAGGACATTCTTCGCCCTGTGAAGCATTAATTAAATTTGTGGCCGATTGAGCTGCCCCAGCAAACATTATTGCAACTGAAAAAACTATGTTTATTAAAAATTTACTTTTTGTATATCTCTTCATTCTAACTCCGTAGCCTAGACTCTAATCAACAATAAGTGTAGCATAAAAACAAAACCATGTTGTTTTATTACAATTCAACAACTATTTATTTGCCTTCGCTTCCTTTAATATTTCCAATACACTCTGTGTTAATACCCCGTCAGCAGTTATAGCTCTACTTTTTTGAAACGCCTTTATTGCTTTACGCGTTTTCCCCCCCATAACACCATCCGCAACTCCCGTCCTAAAACCTAACCCCTGCAACAACTTCTGAACTTGTCTAATTTCAGTTTTAGCATAAAGTTTTTTGTCTCTAGAAGATAATTTTGCCTTAGATCCATCAATCACTTTATCAGAAATATTTTTATTAACCTCCTGACTTACCGTCCGGCTAATCTGCCCACTTACTAAACTAGTAAAATCAGCAGACACAGCTTTCACCATCAACAATAATGAGACAAACAAGGCCACACTTATAGTGTTTTTTTTATCATTCACTTTCATATCCTATTCTCTCTATAACAAACCCATAAATATTATTTCACTTTCCAGACATAGTAGAACTATAGCTTTGTTACTGGATAAGTTCTAGCATCCCCTCCCAACTCTCATCCCAGCAACAAGTATGATCTTTTCCAGAAAGCTCAAAATATTCTGCATTTTCTTGTTTCGCGGAAAATTCTTGAATAATAAACGAAGGTACAACTTCATCCACCTGGCCTGCAAAATGGATTTGCTTAATACTCCCGCTTAACTTTTCAGCATCAGCAGGGTTTAACGATTGCTTTAAAGCTAAATAGCCATGAAACTCACTCCACTTTGTAACATCAAGGTTTGCCGCTAAAGTAACAACAGTCGATAAATTCTTTATTTTATCCGCCATTAATATAGCAAGCGCACCTCCCCCACTATATCCAATAAGAACAACTTC
>ENA-OSET01005536-OSET01005536.1-sediment-metagenome-genome-assembly--contig:-NODE-5536-length-10626-cov-40.236800_pt1 | contig 10626 bp, 8 predicted proteins | sample MGYA00237882_ERZ534229 | MGnify/ENA primary metagenome ERZ534229 (study PRJEB26408, sample SAMN06266212) | sediment metagenome | isolation source: Hudson Canyon methane seep mesocosm | place...
ACAAGATGGAGTCGGAACAAATTCAAGTGAAACAAGAAGCTTGTGATATTGTAAATACTGCTTTAAAAGAAAACAGAAGAATTTGTGCTGTGGGTACTACAACCTTAAGAGCCATTGAAAGTTCTGTTTCTACTCACAATACGCTTAACACATTTCATGGTTGGACGAACAAGTTCATCTTCCCTCCTTATGAGTTTAAGATTCCGAATTGTATGATTACGAATTTACACACTCCAAAGTCTACTTTAATGATGCATACTGCAGCTTTCTGCGGTTTTGACCTTCTTAAAAAGGCTTATGCTGAAGCCATTAAAGAGAAGTATAACTTCTTTACTTATGGTGACGCGATGCTGATTATATAAGCACATCACATAATATTTTCACTCAAAAAGCTAAGAGATGTCACATCTTTTAGCTTTTTTTGTTTTTAGTAAATTACCAGTTGAAGATTAAAAGTCAGCATATTACTTCGTACTTTATACTAATTACTTTGTACATAAGATGAAATATTACGCAATTATAGTCGCAGGAGGTTCAGGTAAAAGAATGAAAAGCTCAATCCCAAAACAATTCATCGAATTAAATGGGAAGCCTATCTTAATGCATACGCTTGAGAAATTCTACAGCGCTAAATCTTCTATTGATCTTATTGTTGTGCTACCAAAATCGCATCAGAGTACTTGGAATACACTTTGTGACAAACATCAGTTTACGATTCCACACAAAATTTGTGAAGGTGGCACAAGTCGTTTTGAATCAGTGAAAAATGGACTTGAAGTTTGCACAGAAAAATCTATTATTGCCGTTCACGATGGTGTTAGACCTTTAGTTACACCCGATTTTATTCTGAATATCTATAGTGAAACAGAGTCAAAAAAAGCGCTTATTCCTGTTTGTCCAGTGACAGAATCTATTCGTAAAGTAGATGGAGACTCTAGTGAAGCTCTAGACCGTAGTCAGTATTATTCGGTGCAAACACCCCAGTGTTTCACTTACGAATTACTACATAAAGCCTACCAACAAGAAGAACAAAATACATTTACAGACGATGCTTCTGTGGTGGAATTCTTAGGAGAAAAAGTTCACCTATTTGAAGGGGAAGCGGATAATATAAAAATCACGAATCCTAAAGACTTACTATTGGCTGAGGCGATTTTGAAAGCTTAAGAGTCAAGCTGAACTCGTTTCAGAATCCCAAAATTGTATTAGTAAACGGCTACCACTTATTTGTCATACTGAGCTTGTCGAAGTATTTCAATTACCTCTTTGTATTCTCAAATTACACTATACCTCAAGAATTAACACCCCTATGATCCCCTCGAGGGGATAATTTACACCCAATATTTACCATTGCATCATTACACAGTCATATTCGTGCATTCGTAGCTTATTATTTGGGTCGAATAAGAATTATTAAACCAACACCCTCACTATAGAATTCTCTGTCAAATTCATCCCATCAACATTTTCAATCAAAATAACTCCTGGTTTATTAGCGATAGAAAATGACCCTAAAGCATTATATCCAAAAAATTCTGCTCCATTTTTACAAGCCCAACTAAGTAATTCTTGAGTTGGAATATTCGGGAATTGTTTTTGAATTAATTTCAGTTCATCCAGAATACTCAAAGTATCATTAGATGCTAGAGAATCTGTTCCAACAGTAATCTTCAAATTCTTTTCGCGCCATAAATCGTAATTCGGTAGAGAACGCTCTATATACCAGTTTGCCTTTGGGCAAGTACACCAATAGGCATTGGTGAAATGCACTTCTATTTGATCGATATCAGAAGCGTCCGAACAGGTATTATGCACCAATAAAACCTTCTGTTCATCCGGTAAATACTGCAACAAACTGTACTGAGAAGAATTCCTTCCAAAGCCCATTTGCGAAGAAATATCCAATCCTTTTCCTCCAAACAAATCAGCTAAGTCACCTTTTGACTCCAAAAACATTTCATTTTCAGAAGGCGTTTCTTGGTGGTGAATACTCAAAATTTTATCTTTAGAATTAGAATAAATTCCTTCTAATAAAGCGGGAGATAATGAATAGGGTGAATGAGGAACCAAAGAAGCCGAAAGTTCAGCTGCTTGATAATCCGCTACCACTTTCAGTCCATCGGCTAATAATTGTTCAGCCTGACTTTTATCTAATCCGAAAATTTCAACAAAGGAGTGGTACTTAATAGTACTCGCTTTCTTTACTTCGAGTGTGTCGGCAGTATTCGAAATATCACCTACTGCGACAATCCCAGCATTTATCATTTCTTGATTTCCAGCTTTTATAGAAGCTACTGGATCAAGAACACATTCATTTCTGCGTGTAGGAATCTGACTCACAAACTCTGGAAGCCCTGTCCCCTCTGGCATCAGCTCTTTCATATTCGAAAGCTCCAAATGACAGTGTGTATTTACAAAGCCAGGACAAAGGATTCCTTCGTATACTTCCACTTCAAAATCAGTAGAAATTGGAGGGATATCGGTTAGGTGAATTATCGTTCCATCGTCTTCAATAAAAAGATAGCCATTCTCAATTGGAGCGGCGTTTAAAGGAATAATATAGGAAGCTTGAATTATACGCATCATGTAAATTTTTTCAAAGGTAAGAATCCCTATCTTTGCAGCGATGGAAAAGCAGAAGAAACAAGACATCAGAGCTTTATCTAAGGATAAGCTGAAAGACTATTTTGTAGCAAAAGGCGAAAAAGCCTTTCGTGCAAAACAAGTTTATGAGTGGATCTGGAAAAAATCGGCTACCGATTTCGACCAAATGACGAACCTCTCTTTGTCTACACGTGAGCTATTGAAGGAGAACTTTGATATCAATGCAGTACAAGTTGACGAGTGTCAATTTAGTAAGGATGGTACTATAAAAAATGCCTTCAAACTTTTCGATGATCAAATTTGTGAAGGGGTCCTTATCCCTGTAGAAAACAGAATGACCGCTTGTATTTCGTCGCAAGTTGGTTGTAGTTTGGCTTGCGACTTTTGTGCTACGGGTCGATTAAAGCGTATGCGTAATATTAACGCCGACGAGATATACGATCAAGTACGTATCATTCGTGATCAAGCGAAGGAGCACCATAACCAAAGCCTATCGAACATTGTTTATATGGGAATGGGCGAGCCTTTATTGAACTACAAAAATGTTTTGGAGTCCATAGAGAAAATCACGTCCGAAGAAGGCTTGGGGATGTCTCCAAAGCGTATCACCGTTTCTACTGCTGGTGTTGCTAAGATGATAGAAAAACTCGCTGATGATAATGTGAAATTTAATTTGGCTCTTTCGCTGCACGCTGCAAACGACGAGAAGCGAAATAAAATTATGGGGATCAACGAAACCAACAATCTGGAGGTTTTAGCCAATTCCTTGAAATATTTCTACGCCAAAACACAAACCCGTGTTACCTACGAATACATCATCTTCGATAAGTTTAACGATGAATTGCAAGATGCTCACGAGCTTTACGAATTCTGTAAGCACATTCCTTGTAAGGTAAATATCATCGAATACAATCCTATTGAAAACGGTGTTCACAAACAAGCCGAAGCTCATAAAGTAGATGCTTTTAAAGACTATTTAGAAGAGCGTGGTGTGGTGGTAAACATTCGTCGTAGTAGAGGGAAAGACATAGATGCTGCTTGCGGGCAGTTGGCGAATAAGAAGTAGAAGAGAATCTAGTACAAAGTCGTTAGTATCTAGTATTTAGATTTCAATAATTATTACATTTGGCCTTCTATGTCGCTAATCGATCAAATAAAAGCTCCCATAAAAAATGAAATGGACTCTTTTGAGTCTAAGTTCAAAACTTCGATGGCGAGTAAGGTGCCTTTACTGGACAAAATCACACACTATATTGTAAAGCGTAAGGGAAAACAAATGCGCCCGATGTTTGTTTTTCTTTCTGCCAAGCTATGTGGCGAACTCAACGAAAGTACTTTTCGTGGAGCTTCGATGATTGAACTTTTACACACCGCAACCTTAGTGCACGACGATGTGGTTGACGACGCCAATTTGCGCCGTGGTTTCTTTTCGATTAATGCATTGTGGAAAAATAAAATTGCCGTTTTAGTTGGTGATTTCCTGCTTTCAAAAGGTCTTTTACTGGCCGTGAAAAACGAAGACTTTCATCTTTTAAAACTCACTTCGCGCGCTGTTGAAGAGATGAGCGAAGGTGAATTATTACAAATTGAAAAAACTCGTCGTTTAGATATTGTTGAAGATGTGTACTACGAAATCATCCGTAAGAAAACCGCTTCATTAATTGCTGCTTGTTGTGCCGTTGGATGTTCTTCCGTTTCTAAAGATGAAGAACTCATCGAAAAGATGTGGGACTTTGGGGAAGCTATTGGAATTGCATTTCAAATTAAAGACGACCTCTTCGATTATCAAAAGCAAGGTTTGATTGGAAAACCTGTAGGGATAGATATTAAAGAGCAAAAAATGACTTTGCCTTTAATTTACGCATTACAACATTGCGATAGAAGCACTCGTAAGTCGGTCATCAACACCATCAAAAGACATCACAACAATCCGAAAAAAGTGAAAGAAGTGATTGTCTTTGTACGCGAAAGTGGTGGCTTGGAATATGCCGAACAAAAGATGTACGACTATCAAGCGAAAGCTATAGAAATGCTTTCTACTATGCCTGATTCTGAAGCGAAGACCTCACTACAGGCTTTGATAAAATATGTGATTGATCGGAAAAAGTAAAGTTGTTGATAGTTCACAGTTGTTGGTTGTTAGGTTTTATTATTTCCAGGAACCAACAACAATACTCCACCAACAAATTTTAGTATTTTAGCTTTCTAAATTAGCGCAATTGATCCCTAAGGAAACAATAGATCTCATTTTCGAAACAGCACGTATAGACGAAGTTGTTGGCGACTTTGTACACCTCAAAAAACGCGGGGTGAATATGTTAGGGAACTGCCCTTTTCACGACGAAAAGACGCCTTCGTTTACTGTATCTCCTGCCAAAGGAATCTATAAATGTTTTGGATGTGGTAAAGGTGGTAACTCGGTAAACTTCGTGATGGATCACGAGCATTTCTCTTATCCCGAAGCCTTAAAATATCTTGCTAGCAAGTACAATATCTTCATCGAAGAAGAGGTACGTACTCCAGAACAAGAGGAAGCTGACAACGATAGAGAAAGTATGTATATCGTTAGTAATATTGCTAACGAATATTTTCAAGATCAACTTTTCAACGACAATGAAGGACGTGCTATAGGCCTCAGCTATTTTAAAGAAAGAGGCTTTAGAGAAGATACCCTAAAAAAATTCCAATTAGGTTACAGTCCCGAAAAGAGCGATGCTTTTTCTGCACACGCACTTAAAGAGGGTTATAAAATAGAATTCCTAGAAAAAACTGGGCTTACCATTGCGAAAGAATCGAGAAATTACGATCGATTCCGAGGAAGAGTTATGTTCCCAATCCACTCCTTATCGGGTAGAGTTTTAGGTTTTGGAGGAAGGATATTAAAGAGCAATGTAAAAGCGGCTAAATATCTAAACTCACCAGAAAGTGAAATATACTCCAAGAGTAAGGTACTCTATGGTATGTATCAGTCTAAAAACAGCATTGTTAAAAAAGACCGCTGTTTATTGGTTGAAGGCTATACTGACGTTATTTCTATGCACCAATCGGGTATGGAAAATGTGGTGGCTTCTTCGGGTACATCACTTACGTTAGAACAAATAAAGCTTGTAAAAAGGTTTACCAATAACATCACCCTTCTCTTTGATGGGGATGCAGCGGGATTGAAAGCCGCCTTAAGAGGTGTAAACCTTATTCTTCAGGAAGGGATGAATGTGAAGGTTCTTACCTTCCCCGACGGAGAAGACCCTGATTCTTATGCTAAGAAAGTCAGCTCTGAAGAATTGGAAAATTATATCGATGCTCAGGCCAAAGACTTTATAGAGTTTAAATGCTCTTTATTTTTAGAAGAAGCCAAAGAAGATCCAATAAAGCGTGCGGAACTCATTAAGGATATTGCCGCTACTGTTGCCTTAATTCCAGATACTATATCGAGAACTGTATACGCGCAAAGTTCTTCAAGGATTTTGGGTGTTGACGAACAACTGATCTTTACGAGTATTGAGCAGTCGCGTTCTGGAAAAGCTTCAAGCAGTAACCCCGAACCCATGCAAGTGGTGTTTAGTAGCCCTAAGCAAAGTACTAAACTAAAAGCGCTCAGCACAGCGCTAGAAGAGTCTACCCTAATCAGACTAATGGTTATTTACGGAACCTCTGCGCTAGAATTTATTTACGAAAATGAAGAAGGCGAAGAAGAACAGACACGTATCTCAGTGGCAGAATTCACTATTTCTGAATTGAGCGAAGATGATATACAATTTACACATCCTGCCTTTCATAAAATATATTCGGAGTTTATACATCACATTCAAGAACAAGAAACTATTCTGGATGACAAATTCTTTATACGTCATCAAGACCCAGAAATATCTCAAGCTGTTTCTGAACTACTAAGCGACAAGCACCAATTAAGCGATTGGTCAAAAAAAGAAATCATTGTTCCTACAGAAGCCGACAAACTTAAAGAGTTAGTCACTGAAGCTGTGATCCGTTTAAAATCGAAACAGGTAAAGCTTAAGATTGAAGAAATGCTTAAGCAGATGAAAAACAATGACATACCTGAAGCCGATAGATTAACTTTCTTGAATAATTTTCAACAACTCAGTCAGCTTTCAATCCATATCGACAAAGAGTTAGGTAGAGAATGTTAATACTGATCTTTACGCTATTTGCTTAATACAAAAGCCTGATTTTTATTGTTATCATACTCAAATTTTGCCGTAACTTTGCAGTGAATCAAAAGGATTAATGATGTCTAAACACACTCAATTTCAAGTAGGTGGAGTTCCTGAACACTTCAACTTTCCCTGGAAGAAAGCCATAGAAGAAAAACGCTTTTCGGCACATTCGATAGACATTTCTTGGCAGGATTATCACGGTGGTACGGGTGCCATGACAAAAGCGCTCCGCGAAGGCAAATTAGACATCGCTATTATACTTACCGAAGGTATCATTGCCGACATCCATAGAGGTAATCCGAGTAAGATTGTACAATTTTATGTAAAATCACCGCTACGTTGGGGAATCCACGTAGGTGCGCAATCAACGTTTAAATCGGTTGACGATTTAGAAAATACGCGTGCTGCTATTTCTCGGTTTGGTTCTGGATCTCATTTAATGGCTTATGTAAACGCCGACAATCACAATTGGGATTTAGCAGAGCAGAAATTTGAAATGGTGAAAAACTTAGATGGAGGTAGAGAATTTCTAACGAAAGGAGATGCCGATTATTTCCTTTGGGAAAAGTTTACCACAAAACCATTCGTGGATAATGGCGAGTTTAGAATTGTAGGGGAATGCCCTACTCCTTGGTCTAGCTTTGTGGTGGCTGTAAGAGAAGATCTATTGCTAACCCATTATAATGAGATTGAACAAATCTTAAAGATTGTAAACGAATCTTGTACAGAAGTAAAAGCCAGCGAAAAGTCTATTGAAGAAATTGCTGAGCGTTACCACCTGAAAAAAGAAGATGTAGCAATTTGGTTTAAGGAAACCGAATGGACCTACAATGGTACGATTGAAGCAGAAACCATTGATAAAGTTCAAGAGCGTTTGATGAGTTTAGAAATTATCGAAGCAAAAATGGATTTCGATATGCTATGCAGTCCGTTTAGCGAACGACTTAAAGCAAAGGTTAAGAAGTCTTAATATCCTTTACACCCAACTGGAGGGTAACTTTACCTTTCCAGGCGTTTTCTTGAATCGCATAACATATATCGAAGGCTAAGCCCTTAGATACATATCCCGAATGGCATCCCAACTTAAAGGCGATGCCATTCATTTCTGAAAGCCTTTCCTTTTCGGTACACATATGTAATTTCAAATGCTCATTTTCGGCTCCAACGGCTCTACTATAACCTCTATCCATTACATTTTTCGTAAAGAATAAAGGCGCCATATTTTGAGGTCCAAATGGTTCAAATTGTTTTAATATATTATTAAAGCCAGAAGTAATATCTGCAAAGTCCAGTTCGGCATCCAAATCTAATACCTCTACTTTCTGCTCCTCGGTAATGGTTTCCGAAACTACTTTTTCAAAAGCTTCTTTAAAAGCCTCGTAGTTTTCTTCTTTAAGTGTAAGTCCTGCAGCATACATATGCCCACCAAATTGATCGATATGTTCTTTGCAAGCCTCTAAAGCTTCATACACATCAAATCCTTGTACAGACCGCACTGAAGCGGCTAAACAGTCCTTACTTTTGGTAAACACAACAGTTGGTCTATAATAGGTCTCAATAAGGCGAGAAGCCACAATTCCAATCACCCCTTTATGCCATGTAGGATCATAAACGACGGTTGAAACACGTTCCTCTTCTTTGTTCTCTTTAATTTGAAGTAGAGCTTCTTTAGCTATACGTTGATCATGTGCTCTTCTATCGGTATTGTACTCTTCAATCTCATTAGCCGTTTTCACTGCCTGAGCGTCATTTTCCTCAATCAACAAACTCACTGCGTTATGCGCATGTTTCATTCTTCCAGCGGCATTTATACGAGGCGCAATGGTAAAGACCACATCGGTAATCGTCATTTCGCCCACACGCTTATGCTCTTTCATTAAAGCTAGCATTCCGGTACGAGGCTTTTCATTTAAGCGTTTTAAACCATAAAAAGCCATAACTCTATTTTCTCCGACAATAGGAACGATATCTGCACCTATGGCAACAGCCACTAAATCGAGGTATTCAAAGGCAATAGCTTCGTCTAAGCCTTGTTTTTTCAAATAGGCCTGGATGAGTTTAAAACCAACACCACAACCACACAACTCCTTGAAAGGGTAATCACAATCTGATCGTTTAGGATCTAAAACTGCATAGGCATTAGGCAGTACATCTCCGGGTCGGTGATGGTCGCAAATAATTACATCCAATCCTTTAGATTGAGCATAAGCTATTTTCTCAACTGCTTTCACTCCACAGTCGAGTGTTATCATTAAGGTGATCCCTTTATCAATTGCACCATCAATCCCAGCATAAGAAATCCCGTAACCTTCGTTATAGCGATCGGGAATATAATAGTCGCAATCGGCATTCTGACTTTTTAGGAAACTATACATCAAACTCACCGAAGTTATTCCATCCACATCGTAATCCCCAAATACACGAATACGTTCTTTAGAGGCTACAGCAGCGATTACTCTATTGGTAGCTTTGTCCATATCTTTCATTAAGAATGGATTGTGTAACATCGACAATTGAGGACGGAAAAAAGTTTTAGCCTTTTCAAAGGTGTCTATTTCTCTACTGACCAACAGTGCACAAATAGCTTTTGAAACGCCTAATTCCTTACTGAGCTTAAATACTTTTTGCTCGTTTGGCTTGGCTTTGAGTTTCCATATTTTTTGATTCATATTCTATTAGTTAAAGGTTAAATATTGAAAGTTGAAAGTCTCCAATAACGAATAACCAACAACTATCAACCTCATTATATTTTATTCTGAATATTTATTGAATGCTTGTGTATCAATTCAAATAGTTCGTGGACTAAGTCTTTAGGTAGGTCTAAATCGTCTCCCATTCCTTTACGAGTCTTCAAAATTTCGAAGAAGCGTTTGAGCTGGAATATCATTACGTTATTTTCTTTTTTAATAGCTCCTATTTCAGAAACTAATGCCAATCTATCGGCTAACAAACTCAACAATTTCTCATCTAGTCCATCAATATGTTTTCTAATTATTCTAAGCTTTTCTAGGTGTACTGTATCGTCGAAATCACTCTTTCTAAGTACCAAATTATTCATCAAAGCCGAAATTGCTGCTGGCGTTATTTGTTGCTTTGCATCACTCAATGCTAAACTCGGATTTTGATGGGTTTCGATCATCAATCCATCCATGCCCAAATCTAAAGCAGTCTGACTTACTTCCGAAATTAACTCTGTTGTTCCCGCAATATGACTCGGATCGCAAATAATTGGTAATTCGGGCATCCAACGCTTCAGCTTAATCGCTAAATCCCATTTGGGTTCATTTCTATAGGGTGCAGCTTCATAAGAATAAAAGCCTCTATGAATGGCCATCAACTGCTTAATTCCACATTGGTTAAAACGCTCTAGCGCTCCAATCCACAAACCAATATCAGGGTGCAAAGGGTTTTTAACCATCACAGGAATATCTACACCTCTAAGGGCTTCAGCAATTTCCTGTACATAAAAAGGGTTTACCGTTGTTCGAGCACCAATCCATAAATAATCAATACCGTGTTTCAAGCAAGCTTCAACATGATATGCATTAGCGACCTCAGTAGCAACAGGCATTCCCGTTTCTGCTTTCATCTCTTGCAACCACGAAAGGGCTATCTCACCTATTCCTTCAAAAGAACCGGGTCGAGTGCGAGGTTTCCATACGCCGGCTCTAAAAATAGAAGCATCACCACTTTTAGCTATAGCTCTTCCGGTTTCTAAAACTTGACTTCTACTCTCGGCGGAACAAGGGCCTGCAATTAAAAAGGCTTTCTGCTCTTTTTGCTTCAACAAACCTGTTGCTTCGATATGTAATTCTGCTGGACTCAATTTATTTCTTTCCTTCTAAGA
>ENA-OSET01005538-OSET01005538.1-sediment-metagenome-genome-assembly--contig:-NODE-5538-length-10625-cov-7.432783_pt1 | contig 10625 bp, 9 predicted proteins | sample MGYA00237882_ERZ534229 | MGnify/ENA primary metagenome ERZ534229 (study PRJEB26408, sample SAMN06266212) | sediment metagenome | isolation source: Hudson Canyon methane seep mesocosm | place: USA:Hudson...
TTTGCTCTCAAACTGAGTTTTGTTCTGTATCATTTGCCACTTGTTTATATTTTGTTGCGATTTTGTAGGCAAGGATTGGTTATATTTAAGATGGATACTTATATATGTACAGCCACTTTTTAGTTTAATTAGCAATTATAAAAACCAATATGGAAGGTGAGTGAAAAGACAATGAGAGTATTACTAGTAGATGACCATGCGGTTGTGCGTGCTGGATTTAAGATGTTGTTATCAGCTCAACCATATGTAGATCAAATTAGCAGTGTTGAGCGAGGCGAGTTAGTTGGCCATGAATATCAACGATTTCAACCTGATATTGTTGTGATGGATTTGTCTATGCCTGGTATAGGTGGCTTAGAGGCCATTCGTCGGCTTATTAAACAAGATAAAGATGCCAATGTCTTGGTCTACAGCATTCATGATGAAGCAATCTATATTGAACGGGCAATGCAAGCAGGTGCCAAAGGCTATGTTAGTAAAAACAGTGCACCCGAAATTCTATCGGATGCTATGCAAAGCGTGATGAGTGGCGAACAATTTATTGAATGCGATATCGGAGATGAAGCACCGCTAGTAAATGAAGTGGATGACGATACTGAGCAAACAACAAATTTGGAAGTTCAGTATCGAGCAGCGATTGATGCCTTATCTCCACGTGAATTTGATGTTTTATGTTTAATAGCAAGAGGTATGACGAACAGTGATGCTTCAGAGAAATTATGTTTAAGTTATAAAACGGTGGCGAATTACAACACACAAATAAAGCATAAGTTGAACGTTAGCACGGTGGCTGAGTTAGCACATATTGCAATCATGTTAGGCATTATTAAGCACTAAGCCCAGATAAGGCGTTGTAAACGTATTTTTATTGATACATTTTTTCAATATCTTTTTGATGATGTTCAATGACTTTATTACGTTTTATTTTCATTGTTGCCGTTAGCAAATCATTATCAACGGTCCAAGCATCTAAGGTCAAAGTAACGCGACGAATTTTTGCATAGGCAGGAAAACTGGATAGCAGTTGTCTTAAGCGCTGAATCATTTCGCTATGTAATTTTTTGTTACTTAGGCTGTTGGCTTCAAAGGCATCCAATTGATGTTGTTGTGCTAATGCAAACCAATGTTCTGAATTTAGCACTAATAGAGCAGACAAATAAGATTCGCCTTCACCTACAACTAGAGCTTGGTCAAAGATGTCATCCATCAAAATAGCTGACTCAAGATCACTAGGGGGTACTTTTTCGCCATTACTTAAAACTAAAATGTCTTTTAATCGACCCGTAATATAAATATGGCCACTATCGTCAAGGCGAGCTTGATCACCGGTATGTAGCCAGCTATCAGAATCAATCGTTTGTGCGGTAGCTTTATGATTATTCCAGTAGCCCATCATATTGCCAGGGCCTTGCACTAATAATTCATCATTATCACCAATCTTGGCGGTGATGCCGGGTAGAGGGCGACCAACACTAGCTGGGTAATTATTATTAGGTTCGTTAACACTGATAACCGGGCTAGTTTCAGTGAGTCCATAACCTTGCAATATCATTTGGCCTAAACCAATGAAGAGTTTCGAAACTTGTTGTGATAACGGTGCACCGCCAGTAATGATAAAGCGCATATTCCCGCCGAGGCGTTGTTGCACTTTTGACGCGACCAGTTTTTCTAATAAGGGCCACATGATAAGGCTGGGCCGCCAATTAGCTCTGCGTTGCTGATATTGGAAGCGAGTCCAACCAACGGCAATAGTTGTTTTAAATAAACCTTTTGCAATAAATGATTTTGATGCTAATTGAGCTTGAAGTTTGGAATAAATACGCTCGAATACGCGAGGCACGGCGATCATAATGCTGGGTTGAACTAGCAGCATATCTTCGCCAAGTTGTGGGATGCCACGTGAATAAGCAATTACAGCACCCGCCATCATAGGCAAGTAATAACCTGCTGTTCTTTCTAATGTATGAGATAAGGGCAGGAATGATAAAAATATATCGTCAGGATAAACATCAAAATACTGTAATGCTCCAAAGGCTACGGACAGCATATTTTGATGACTTAACATGACACCTTTTGGACGACCAGTTGTGCCAGAGGTATAAATTATAGAGGCAAGTTCGTCAGGTTTGCTGTCACAGATTTGCAATACTGACGTTGCATCGCCTAACCAGTCATCAGCATAAACCGCTGGTGAGTCTAACTTATCTTCATCGCTATTATTGATAACAACACGTTGCAAAGAATGTTCATCGGTGATGGATGCTTTTAGCCTTTTCCATTGATTATTGTTTTGCAAAAACAATATTTTAACGTCTGCATCATGCAGAATGTAGGCAACATTGTCGGGTCTGTCATCGGGATATAAAGGCACAACAACAAGACCTAGTCCCATTGCCGCCTGATCAAAAAACACCCATTCCTTACAATTGCGTAAGTTGAGTGCAACGCGATCGCCTGGTTTAAGGTTTTCAGTTAATAATGCGGCTTGCCAGCGAGCTACTTGTTCGGCTACTTGTTGCCAATTAGTGTCATACCAGGTTTTACTTTCACTGTTATAACTTCGATAGGCAGTATGTGTTGGGCTACGTTTTACACGTTCTTGAAATAAGCCATATAAGGTATGTGCTTGCTCAGTACTGATAACGTCCAAATTATTTAAGGTCATTGTTACAACAATAACCAACGCATTTGCACGCCTAATAAGTCGACACTTGCTTCATATTTGCCATTTAAGTTGTAACCATTAGAATCGGTTTCATCAATTTTTGGATCACTGATAAACAAATGGCTATAGGCCGCATCGATAATAAGGTTTTCTTTCCATTTATAACTGGCACCAACTGAAAGCCATTTGCGATCATTATCTGGAATACGAGCTGTGCGATGTTGTTTATCTGGAACGGGAGTTTCATCATAGGCAACACCCGTGCGAAAGGTCCATTTATCGTTATAGCTATAGTTTAGACCAAGACCGTAGCGTACAGAATTTCCCCATTTTTCTTCTTTGCTGCTATTCAGGCGATTGCCAGTAGCTGAATTAATGGTGAGATCTTGAAAACGACTCCATCTTGTCCATGTGACATCACCCATCAAAGCCCATTTGTCATTGATTTGATGAAAGAGTGCAAAAGAGGCCGTTTCGGGCAAGTCAACATCTCCGGAAATACTATTATTTGTAAAGCCGGCGCCAGCAGCAACAGCTTGTACAGTAGCATTATCTGGAATGGTCCACTTGCCATCCCCCGTTAAGTGGTGAGAGACTTTTGAACGATAACTTAAACCAAGACGTGTGGCTTCAGTAGCTTGATAAATTAAACCTAGGTTATAACCCCAACTCCAGTCATCAGCGGTAAGTTTGGCTTTGCCATCAAAAGCTTGTGGTGTATTACAGGCTGTACCAGGAGCGCCAGCTTTGGCACAGACAGCACCAAAATCAACAGCTTGAGTGAGTTCTAGATCGATATATTGTAAGTTAACACCAAAACCTAGGGACAACTTGTCAGTGGCTTTAAAGGCAAATGACGGGTTGATATTGATGGTTTTCAAATCAGATTTGATGGCGTGATAACGTCCGACCCAATCATCATCATATTCGGTAACTAAACCAAATGGTGCATTAACACCGATGCCAAAAACCGTTGTATCCGTTAACTTGTGGGCATAATAAAAATTGGGAACAATGGCACTTGTACCGCCATCATCATTTTTACCTGTAATTGCTCCACCACCTAAGGCACCGGGTAGGCTTGAACCATTATTATCAAAATCACTTTTTAGAAATATAAACTGCAGTCCGCCGGCCACCTCAGAATGTTTTAGGTAGGTTAATCCAGCAGGATTAAAAAACGTGGTGCTGACATCATCTGCCACTGCGGCACTGCCTGCGAAGGCACGTCCCATTCCGGTGACACTTTGTTCTTGAATGGCAAATCCGGCACCATAACTCAATGAGCTGAAGGTAGATGCTATGAGAATTACAGTTAATTGGATTTGTTTATATTGTGCCATAAGCAATTGTTATCCTGAACTAAACCCGGACAAGCTTCACGATATCCTAGGCGGATAAAGGTTACAAGCATTATCGATAATTTAACGGCGCTTGAATAATAAGTCCCAGACACCATGGCCGAGTCGTTGGCCGCGCTGTTCAAATTTTGTCAAAGGGCGGTAATCAGGACGAGGAATATAACCAGTTTCATCGCCACAGTTAATGAAGTCATCACTGTTCGATAAATCATCTAACATGTGCTCAGCATAATGCTGCCAATCTGTTGCCATATGCAAATGACCACCTGATTTTATTTTGTTTGCTAAAACAGCAACAAAGTCAGCTTGGATAATACGACGTTTATGATGACGTTTTTTATGCCAGGGATCAGGGAAATAAAGTTGCACACGCTCCAGACTATTATCGGCGATACGATGTTTAAGAAGCTCGACCGCATCGGTACAAGCAACACGTACATTGGTCAAATTTTGTTCGCCGGCTAAATTAAGCAATTGGCCCACACCAGGCCGGTGAACTTCAACACCAATAAAATCTTGTTCAGGTTGAGCTGCGGCCATTTTTGCTAATGAACTGCCATTGCCAAAGCCAATTTCTAATACTTTTGGTGCATCACGACCAAATAATTCATTAAGATCAAGTGGATCGTTACTTTCATCAATACCTAATTGTGGCCAACGTTCATCAAGTGCGCGTTGTTGACCTGGCGTTAATCTGCCTTCACGACGTACAAAACTGCGAACGGTACGTAGCGGTTTGCCTTCTATCATTATGTTGCTGCCTTTGGAAAATGAATTTTCAACCCTGCACGGAGGTCGTACAATAGGTCAAATAGTTTTGTAAGATCATACCTTAAGATTAAGAGGAATTTACATGTCATCGTGTTGTGGAACTCCTGAACCACCAAAAAAATCATCATGCTGTGGCGAATCAGAACCAGTAAAAGTTTCTTCATGCTGTGGTAGCGAAGAAACTAGCAAGAAAAAACGACCTGATTTATTACTCTGGTCAACAATTACATTAGTTTCAATGGCATATGTTTTTGATTTATTTTTTGCAAAAGATAGTTTCACGTCAATTTCTGCCGTAAGTTCAATGACCGGCTCTATCCACGTATTAATGAATAGCATGTGGATAGGCTTGGCGATAGGGATGTTGTTTGTCGGTTTATTGGGCCGTGTTCCTAGAGAATTTGTAACCTCGCTACTTGGCAAAGGCGGTAGCTTTTCTGGTATTTTGCGAGCCACGTTTGCAGGTTTGTTTTTAGATTTGTGTAGTCACGGTATTTTGTTAGTGGGCATGCGTCTCTATCAGCGAGGTGCAAGTTTGGGCCAAGTGATGGCATTTTTAATTGCCAGTCCATGGAATTCTTTATCGCTGACGGTGATCTTGATTGCGTTAATTGGTTGGCAATGGACATTGTTGTTTATTGTTTGTTCAATGGTCATTGGCATCATTAGCGGTTTGATATTCGAGAGCTTGGTTAAAAATAACACCTTGCCTGCCAATCCAAATTCAATTGAACTTAAAGACTTCAAACCTTGGCCTGAGGCAAAACGAAGGTTAAAACAAACAGCATTTGATCTTTCATGGTTCACGTCAATGTTATGGGAAGGCATTAAAGATTCACGGATGATTGTTCGTTGGTTATTGTTAGGTGTTTTATTGGCAGCAGCAATACGAACCTTTGTGCCGATAGATAGTTTTCAAACCTATTTTGGTGCAACGCTGGCCGGTTTAGGCATGACATTGATTGTGGCAACAATATTAGAAATTTGCTCTGAAGGTTCAACCCCAATAGCCGCCGATTTGGTGACTCGAGCTCAAGCGCCAGGAAATGGTTTTGCCTTTTTAATGACCGGTGTTGCTACCGATTACACTGAAATCATGTCTTTGAGAGAAACCACAGGCTCATGGAAAATTGCGCTATTTTTACCTTTGATTACTGTTCCACAGGTCGTTTTACTTTCTTGGATCATGAACATAGTTGGTACATAAGCCTGAGTACAGAGTAGCTGTCACATAGCGAAATTTGCTCTTTCGAGGTATACTTCTCGGTCAACTTAAAGATTTATTAGCGGTTTAAATCACTTAAACCTAGAGATGTTATGTGCATTCGCGATAACAATAATAATAAAGCAATAGAGAGAATAATATTTATATGGTTCACCCAGTATTAGAAGCCGTTACCAATGACATTATCGATAGAAGCAAACAAAGCCGAGCAAAATATTTAGCTCGTATTGATGCTGCCGTCCAACAAGGGCCACATCGAGCACAATTGGCATGTGGTAATTTAGTTCATGGTTTTGCTGCCTGTGCCGCCGGTGAAAAGGCTGACTTATCAGCAGCAGTGAAAGCTAATATAGGTATTATTTCAGCATACAACGATATGTTGTCTGCTCATCAACCTTATAAAGATTACCCAGATTTAATTAAACAAGCCGCCCAAGAAGCCGGTGGTGTTGCACAGTTTGCTGGTGGTGTGCCTGCAATGTGTGATGGTGTGACTCAAGGTCAACCAGGCATGGAGCTATCATTATTTAGCCGTGACGTTATTGCAATGTCAGCAGCGATTGGCTTAAGCCACAATATGTTTGATGGTGCTTTATTCCTTGGTATCTGCGATAAAATTGTCCCAGGCCTATTAATTTCAGCATTAAGTTTTGGTCATTTGCCGGCACTATTTGTTCCTGGTGGTCCAATGCCAAGCGGTTTACCAAATAAAGAAAAAGTCCGTATTCGTCAGCTTTATGCAGAAGGTAAAGTCGGTCGTGATGCTTTATTAAAAGCAGAATCAGATTCATACCACAGCGCGGGTACATGTACCTTCTACGGTACAGCAAACAGTAACCAGATGATGGTTGAAATGATGGGCTTACATCTACCAGGTAGTTCATTCGTTAATCCAAATACTCCTTTACGTGATGCGTTAACCAAGAGTGCGACTGAACAAGTATTAAAATACACGGCGCTAGGAGATGACTTCCGTCCTATTGGCCACATGATTGACGAAAAAGCGATCATTAATGCGATGGTTGGTTTGATGGCAACAGGTGGTTCAACTAACCACACGATGCATTTAGTGGCGATTGCTAGAGCAGCAGGCATTATCATTAATTGGGATGATTTCGATAAAATTACTAAAATCATTCCATTGTTGACACGTATTTATCCAAATGGCGATGCAGATATTAACCATTTCCAAGCTGCTGGTGGTATGGGTGTGTTGATTGGTGAGTTACTAGAGCAAGGTTTGATGCACGAAGATATTATCAGTGTGGCACCAACCCGTGGAATGAGTACCTATACACAAGAACCTAAACTAGTTGATGGCAATTTAATTTGGCAAGAAGGACCGGGTAAGTCTCTTGATGAAGAAGTAATTAGTACTGTTGCAAACCCATTTTCAAACACAGGTGGTTTACACCTAATTCACGGTAATTTAGGTCGTGGCATGTCGAAGATTTCGGCAGTCGCCGAAGAACATCAAATTGTAGAAGCACCGGCAATGGTGTTTGATGATCAAGATGATGTAGTTGCAGCTTTTAAACGTGGTGAAATGGAACAAGACGTAATCGTCGTATTACGATTCCAAGGTCCAAAAGCCAATGGTATGCCAGAGCTTCATAAATTGACGCCACTTCTAGGCTCACTACAAGATAAAGGTTTCCATGTAGCGATTGTTACTGATGGCCGTATGTCAGGAGCTTCAGGTAAAGTACCTTCAGCTATCCATATGTGCCCAGAATGTGAAGATGGTGGTCCATTAACACGTGTACGCAGTGGTGATATGTTGCATTTGAATACACAAACAGGTGATTTAAATATCCTTGTCGATAACGATATGTTTAATGAACGTACACCATGCATTAAAGGTGATACTGAACATCACTATGGTATGGGTAGAGAGTTATTTGATAGCTTCCGTAAAGGAGTGTCATCTGCTGAGACAGGTGCTATCAACATATTTAACGCTGATTAATCATCGTATAACTTAATATTTTATTTGGAAGCAATAGCAATAATGAGCAAAACAATTAAAGAAATCATGGATATCTCACCGTTGATGCCTGTCATGGTTATCAACAACGTCGAGCATGCAGTGCCATTAGCAAATGCTTTGGTGAAAGGTGGTTTAAAAGTATTGGAAATCACATTACGTACAGATGCTGCGTTGGAATCAATTCGTCGTATTAAAGCTGAAGTCCCAGAGGCAATTGTTGGTGCAGGTACGATCATTAATGAAGCAACATTAAACGCTGCGATCGAAGCCGGTGCTGAATTTATCGTCAGCCCTGGAACAACATCTTCATTAGCAGATGCTGCTTTGAAAACAGGTGTTCCATTCTTACCTGGCATTTCAACACCTGGTGAAGCATTAGCTTTATTTGAAAAAGGCATTACTGAAATGAAGTTCTTCCCTGCTGAAGCTGCAGGTGGTGTACCCATGTTGAAATCAATCGGTGCACCAATTCCACAAATTACATTCTGCCCAACAGGCGGCGTTAACCAAAAGAATGTAAATGAATATTACAGCTTGCCGAATGTGGCTGTTGTAGGTGGATCTTGGATGTGTTCAGCGAATCTTGTAGATGCAGAAAACTGGTCGGAAATCACCCGTTTATCAGCCGAAGCAATAGAGTTAGCAACAGCTTAAACTCAAACCACACAGCTTAGTTTTGGAAGAGGCCGAGTTTTTACTCGGCCTTTTTTATGCGTGAACTAAAATGCCACGTTGTAGCCAATCATTAAGTAATGCTTTTGCACCATCAATTACAATTTGTGGATCTGAGTGTTGTAGCTCCTGAGCAATATTTGTAGCAGCTTCAAGACCTATTTTGCCTTCATTTAACAAATCGATTAAACGAGCACTGACAGGGTTTAATTCCATAAAAGTAACTTTATCTTCTTTGTTTCGATATACCAATAGGAATACAGGCGTGTCATTAGGCTGTTGAGGCTGGAAATCAGGGCCAATCTGATGAACAGGGTAGTGGTACATCAAAGGCCAAGCTAAAGGTGAGGTATTAAACGTCTCATTCAATGGATCTTGTATTTGCTCAATATTGACATCATTAACATCAGCATCAGAAACACTTAATGCCAGCTCCACCCATTCATAATGAGCGAGCTCTTTAATAAAAGGCGGATCATTTTTTAAATCACGCTCATCATCTAAATAAGCTAAAAACTCTCTCGAAATTTCATGAAATAACGGTGTCTTGCAATGATGCTTGATCATAAAGTCACGCACCATGGCATGCCAGATCTCATCGGTAGAGATTGCTCTTAATACCGGAAAAGCATTCGAGACAAAACCTTCAATATTGTTATAGAACAATTCGCGATAGATAGCCATGCGACGTTGTTCAATATTATCCGGTGCCGGATTATGTTCTGGATCGCGAATATGCCCAGCAAATTGATACTGAGTATCAATAAAACTTGGCGTATTAGGCTGTGATGACATTTGGATGTTCCTGTTCGTTTTGATAATGACGAATTTGTTCAATTTCGTTACTCAATGTATCGAGACTCGGAATATTAAAATCACGCTCTAACAGCGTAGGTAATACACCATGATGTTGATAAGTTGTGGTGAGTAATTGCCAAACTGGATCGATGATATCTGCGCCATGAGTATCAACAATCAGGTCTTCAGCTTCGTTGTAGTGGCCAGCCATATGTAAATAGGCAATGCGTTCTTGTGGCACAGATTTGATATAGGTCTCGGCATCATAGCCGTGGTTAATGCTATTCACATAGACATTATTCACATCGAGTAATAAGTCACAATCAGCTTCACTTATCACCGCATTAAGAAAATCTATTTCGGACATTTCTTGGCCAGGAGCAGCGTAATAAGACACGTTTTCCATCACTATTTTACGTTCAAGAATGTCTTGCACACGTCGAATACGTTTTGCAACGTGATGCACAGCTTCTTCTGTAAACGGAATAGGCATCAAATCATAAAGATGACCGTCATCACTGCAATAACTTAAATGTTCGCTATAACAACGCACATTATGTTTTTCAATAAACTTTTTTAGACGAATTAGAAAGTGTTCATCTAAGGGTGCCGGGCTACCGATAGACAATGACAAACCATGAAGTACCATAGGATAACGTTCAGTAAATCGAGCAAATTTTTTACCGTAGATACCACCCATTTCCATCCAGTTTTCTGGTGCAACTTCAAGAAAATCAGCGGGTTCATGATCAAGCGCATGCAACTCATCCATAAAGCTGCGTCGGAGACCTAAACCTGCGCCCGAGATAGGGCACGATGCTGTATTCATTACATACTCCTAGTGATATTCAATGTCCTTAAGACCAATAAACGAGCAAAATGTTACAGCTGATTGTTTAAATAGTGGTCTAGGATCTACTCTTCACTAATTTCAAACATCGTGCGATCAACACCTACATTACCAGTCGTTTTATCAAATAAATACACAATTGCTTTGTAGTGACCATCAGCTTTAATAGTTGTTTTGCCAGAAAACATGCCTACAGGACCAGTGAAATCCAATGTGACTTCATCAACCTTATTTTCATCTTGCATGATGATGGCAGTGGCTTCGTAATTTTTAGGGTCCCACAAACCATCAGG
>ENA-OSET01005539-OSET01005539.1-sediment-metagenome-genome-assembly--contig:-NODE-5539-length-10621-cov-3.022003_pt1 | contig 10621 bp, 2 predicted proteins | sample MGYA00237882_ERZ534229 | MGnify/ENA primary metagenome ERZ534229 (study PRJEB26408, sample SAMN06266212) | sediment metagenome | isolation source: Hudson Canyon methane seep mesocosm | place: USA:Hudson...
CATCGGTATTATCATTTGCTGTTGCACCGGCATCTGTGTATGTAGTGGCTAATTCATGCAGAATTGTAGTACTACCTGTTAATGTAATGGTTGGTGGGGTGGTGTCACTAACGTTTACTACGCGTGTTTGGGTTGGTGCTGCATTACTTACTGAGTCAACAACGTTATAAGTAATGGTGTAACTTGCAGTTGCATTTTGATCTACAGTATCACCACCGACGACGATACTTGCGGTAAGGTCGCCATCTATTGCATCACTTGCAGTAGCGCCAGGGTCAGTGAACGTTGAGCCGAGTTCATGAGCTAAAGGATTATCGCCCAATACTGTAATTGTAGGAGTACCTGTATCCGCAACGATAACATCTCTGGTTACAGTGGTGGCAATATTACTTGCTGTATCAGTAACGTTATAACTAAGTGTGTATGTTCCTGCAAGAGCGGTGTTTACTGAGCCAGTTACCACAATTGAAGAGCTAAGGTCTTCGCTCGGAGCATCTGAAGCTGTAGCGCCGGGGTCTGCAAAGGCAGTATTCAACTCTTGGTTGTAAGGTGAGCTTCCTAATAATGTGATGACGGGGATTGTGGTATCAACAACATTGATTGTTCGGCTAATGGTTGTTGCTGCATTACCTGAAAGATCGGATACGTCATAGGTGAGAACATAAGTTCCAACAAGGTCTTGCGTGACCGAGCCTGAAACAGAAATACTTCCAGAGATGTCTCCGTCTATGTTGTCTGTAGCGGTAGCGCCAGGGTCTGTAAAGGTATCACCTTTTTCAAGTGTTATGGGGTTGTTACCAGTTAAGGTAATGGTAGGGATGGTCGTGTCTGCAACATTTACCGTCCGTGTTACGGTAGTGGCTGCATTTCCTGTTAGATCGGATACATTGTATGAAAGGGTGTAAGCGCCGGTTACATTAACATTCACTGTGCCTGTAATTGTAATGCTGGAAGATAGATCACCGTCTCGGGTGTCAGTAGCCGTCGCGCCGGGCTCTATATAAGCAGACGCTTGCTCAACATTCATTGGGTTGTCGCCATTTAAGGTAATAACGGGGGCGTCCACGTCAACATCAAGTACATGTACAACACGTTCTTGTTGGTCGGCAAGGTTGCCAGCAGAGTCAACGACGTTGTATGTGATAGTGTAGCCAGCGACAGGGCTTGGAGCTGATGTGTCAATTAAAGAGGGGTTGTTGATGACGTCAGGCACAGCGACTACGCTTGCGGATATATCACCATCCTCTGTGTCGGTTGCTGTAAATCCTGGTTCAGAGTAAGTGTCACCGACAATAAGGGTTATATCCGGGCTGCCACTGATTTCAGTTAAAGAAATTACCGGCTTTTCATCTACGCCTGTTTCACTTATGCCGACCTGAATAGGGACGCCAGAGGTAAAGCTTGCAAAGCTGAAGCAGCCATCTGTGTTAGTGGAGGCTGATTGGTCTGGATTTGCAGTTTGTGATAAAAGCACATCACCTGAAACGGCTTTGCCGTTTTTCTCGATACAGCCAACGATACCAAAAGGAATAACGCCACTTTCAAGTTTGTAAATGGTTTGGGTGGTTTGGTCAATGTGCCATAAAAATTCACCGTCCCAGGTTAAACCTTTAGGGTTAGATCCAGGTGATGCAAAAGATGCCAGGATGGAGCCGTCTTCTGGGTCAATGCGGTATATTTGTAAATCAGCGCGATCGCTTACCCATAAAGCTTTGCCATCCCAAGCGATACCGAAAGGACGTGCATTTGTAACGGAAGGGTTGGATTGAAAGCTTGGTAGAGTTGATGGTCCAGGAATGGTCGATACAATAACGCCTGTTTCTGCTAGAACCTTGTTAATGGTGTTCGTTTGCCAGTCAACAATCCAGAAATGGGTGCCGTCATAAGTCATGTCTGTAGGTGCAGGAAAGGCTAGGCTTGCTAAAACGTTTTCTGTTTCAAGGTTGTCGCCGTCAACAGGATCAATTTTGATAATGTCGTCAGTGATAGGGCTCGCGTTCCATAGGAAATTTTTCGCAAAAGTTATTCCGCCACCACCACAATACTGAGGGGTGCCTACTGGTTCATCGAAGCAAGAGCCTATCGGGGTGCCATCACTATTTATTGGCGGGTTGTTAGCGTCTGTTAAGGGGATGTTAAAATCACTGTCGCCAGGGGAGAATAAAACGGTAACTTCGTCCGTGTCTAAAACTTCATTAGGGTAGACGCGGTAGATTCTGTCGGTGCCGAAATCGACAACATACAGTTTTCCGTCATATGATGTTATGCCTTGTGGAGATGTTGGTGTTCGTCCATCACCGGTCTCATTGAGTATGCTGAATGATGTAACTACATCGCCCGGTACTGCGTAGGCAAATTGAACAAAAAATAGTGCAAGAATTGTGACAAAATTGGTCATCAATTTTCTTATAGGCATGTGGGCTTCCAAGACAAATTATGTGTAAAAAATATTTATTTAAACCTGAGAAAGAAAATATAAGAGCCAGGTTGCGAGCTATTATTAGAAATATAACGATATTGAGTTGAAGATTCTGGTATCTGGTAGACACAAATTGTTAATTTGTGAAAATTTTTTACAAAAAAATGCATGAACTTACTGATGATCTTTTTAGTAATGTGAATTTTTTTGTAAAACAAACAGGTCTTCCAGAATTATTCTGAATAACCGGTGTTGATTTTTTGTTGGTAAGGTTGCTGTGTTTCGATATTTGGTTTATTTCAAAAAGCATGAATAAAATGATGATAAGCTAATTTAATTGAAAAGAAATAGGCTTATATCTCGTTGAAAGAATTTAGATGGGGGTAAAGAAGGATATCAGAAAATAAAATTCTGACTATCGAGTCTATGAGTAAATCTTTATCAGTATGACAGCTTCGCACGACAAGAGTTTGAGTCATGAAAAGCTGTTTAAATATAAACCTTCTTTGTTTCAATTAGTTGTTGGCGATTTTTCTCTTTGATTTTATCTGGATTTAATGCTGCGATCGCCAGTTGAAATATCGATAGAAAATACAGCTTTTTCTTTTTTGTCGATGGCATATAGCTTTTGAGATTGTTTTTCGAAACTGATTGCTGAAAGTTCTTTAAACACAGGGCCAGTCCCGATAGCCTTGTTTGATAATATAGTTCGATTACCATTGCTCAGGTCTATGTGTACGATCGCGTTGAGTTTTGAGTCAGAAATGTATGCGTTCTGGTTTTCGTCAACCTGAATGCTGATGGGTGAGTTAAGGTTAATGCCGGAGCCAATCGTTGATGATGAGATTACTTTAGACTGTCCAGAGGATAGATCTAGTTGGTATACAGATTTAAGTGTTTGATCAATGCCGTAAACAATATTGTTAGTGGTGTCTATGTCAATACTTAATGATTTTTTGATGCGTGTTCCGTCAGAAAGTTCATTGTGTAGTGCTCGTATTGTTTCGCCTGAGTAACTGTTTGTTTTTTGGATTATGTCATGATAGATATCACTCACATATAATTGCTCACCATCATGATCAATTGCGACAGGGATTTTGTAACTCGCGACACCTTCTTGAGAACTTTGAGTTGAAATGATATGTCGATTTCCATTCACTAAGTCAATTTCGAATACGCTGGCAAGCCCACGGTCGGTTACCCAGGCTTTTTTGCTTTCTACGTCAACTGTTAAGCCAGAAGGATAATCAAAAGAAGGGCCTTGAATAGAATTTTTTCCTGAAGAAATGAGTCGACGATTACCATTAACTATATTGACTTCATAGAGAGATTTCGTTGATTTATCGAGTACATAAGCTAACTTGTTGGAAACGGCTTCTATTGCAGTAGGCTTTTCAAATAATGGCCCGTGGCCATATCGGTTGCTAATAAAATAATCACGATTTCCCGTTTGTATATCAACTGAGAAAACGATATTCAATTCTGTGTCGCCGACTAATAACCGATTGTTAGTTTGATCATAAATAAGGCTTCCAGGGGATTCAAAGTTAAGTCCGTTCCCTATATTTTTGTTGGATATAATTCGTCTGGAGCCTGTATTTAAGTCAATGCTGATAACTTGGTTGTGGCTGGTATCCGTCGCCCAAGCAAAAGATCCGTTATGATTAATAACCATATTCTTTGTGCCTGCCAAAGAGATGTTATTAGACTCTGATGGCGAAAGCACGCTTCTATTACCTGAGCTAAGATCGATTAAAATCAGTTGGTCCGAGTTGTGCTCAATATAATAAGCTTTCTTTTTAAAAACAGTTAGGGTCGAGGGTGAGTTGATGCTTGGGCCGCTATGGGTTGAGTCAGAGATTATTTTTGTAAGACTGTTATTTGTATTATAAGAAGAGAGGCTCCCGCCGTTTCGCGTATTTTGGTTGGCAGATAAATAGTAGATGTTATTGCTGCCGTTACTGATTGCAAAATCCATCACATTAGTCATGCCTTCTTTTAAAATTGAGCCTTGTTGATCACTTGAGCTAATGGAAATGAAAGCTTGTGATTTGGGGCGGGTATTGCGGGAATCTAATACGACAACCCTTTGGTTTGATGTATCAAAGACCGCTTTTTTTGGTGAGCTAAGAGAAACTGAGCTGTCAGAAAGCAAGCTTTTGGGGAGTTTTACTAGATTTGGGGTGTTTGAATCAGTTTTGAAAAGTGCATTCTGTAATGTATCTAAAATGATGATGTCTTGCAGGTTGTCGTTATAGATTATAGTGCTCGGCTCGGAGAATAGAGTGCTGATACTTGTAAGGCTGATGTTGTAATGCTGTGTTTGTGTATTTCCGGCGCTATCTTCAGCTTCAAGTGTTAGTTTATTAATATTGTGGCTGATGGGGAGGTTGACAGACCAGGTTGCAAAGCTGTCTTCTGAGAACGCTTCAATATTATTTACTCTGACGCTGCTTAGGCTGCTTTCGGCGTCACTGGCTGAGCCTGTAACAATTACTTCTCGACTGGTTGTTGCTCTGCTGAACGACGGTGAAAGTAATTCGACTGTTGGTTTTGTTGTGTCGGATGGTGTGATTGTTCCGTTGTCTTTGTTGCTTTCACCGCCACCCCCTCCGCATGCACAAAGGAATATAGAGGAAACAATCAGTATGGTGTATTTCATTTGAAACGTCATTAGGTATCCGAATAAAAAAGTTGCCAAATCAGCCCAGAGAATTGATGTGTCTGGGCTATGGGTGTATCACCAAACATATGCGCTATTGAGTGATGATTAAGCTCCAGTTGTTAAGTGTGCCTGTATCGCTTCCGGTGTAGGAATCATCAAGCCTAAGTGTCCATGTGCCTTGGCTGGACTCGCCATCGAATGCACTTAGTGCGTTGTTCGGAATTAGTGTTCCGCTAAGTGCTGGAGGGCTGGTGCAGGTGTCTTCGGCGTTGCCAGTGCCTTCGTCATCAAGTGTAACGAGGAAATCGTCATTGGAGCAGCCATATTGTGAGGCGGGTATCCCTGGGCCATCTAGAATAGTAACTGCTGTACCAGAGGGGCTGGTTAGAATAATGGATACGTCACCTGGATAGGCGTGTGGCATATCTATGAATACATTCAGGTCTGCAATTTGTTTGTTGTCAGCAATATTGAGGGTGGTTGAGATTGAGGCGGCACCAACGGCTAAAGCAGGGCTTGCCGAATAAGTGGTAGTGGCTGATACTACGTTCACGGTTCGGGTTTTAGTTGTTGCGTTATTGCCGGCCGTATCAGAGACATCGTATGTGACGGTGTAACTTCCAATAATACCTGTATTGATAGCGCTTGAATTAATAACAATGCTTCCAGAATTAATAACATCTACATTGTCTGAAGCGTTGGCGCCTTGTTCAATATAAGTACCTCCTAAGACGATTTCTTGAGGGTTGTCACCTAATAGGGATAGGGTTGGCGGTGTCGTGTCAGGGATAGCGATAACGTTAACCGTACGCATCACTGTTGTTGCATTATTGTTTGCTGTGTCAGATACGTTGTACGAGACTGAGTAGCTTCCGATTGCGTTAGTATTCACGGCGCTTGAATTGATCGTAATGCTTCCGGAAGCAATGACATCCACATTGTCGGTTGCTGTTGCGCCTTGTTCGTTATAATTGCCACCTACAGTAATCTCTAGTGGGTTGTCACCCAAAAGAGTAATGACGGGTGGTGTGGTATCAGGTGCTGCGGTGACGTTAACTGTTCTATTCATTGTTGCGGCGGCGTTGCCAGCAGTATCGGATACGTTGTAAGTGACAGAGTAGCTTCCAATGGCGTTGGTATTAACTGAGCTGGTGTTAACTGTTACGTTGCCGGTAATTGTGCCGTCTACATTGTCTGTCGCCGAATAGCCTGGTTCGTTATAATTACCATCTACGATGATCTCCAAAGGGTTGTCACCTAAAAGCATGATCGTGGGCGGAGTGGTGTCCGGCGCTGCCGAGATGTTAACGGTACGGGTTACCGTAACAGAATTGCTGGCATTATCCGATACTGTGTAAGTGATAGAGTAGCTGCCTATAATGTTTGTGTTGACCGCGCTAGAATTGACTACCACGCTACCGGTGATATTGCCATCGACATCATCATTTGCTGAATATCCTGGTTCGTTATAGGTGTCGCCTACAGTTAGCTCTAAAGGGTTATCGCCTAACAGGGTAATTGTGGGTGGTGTGGTATCCGCTGCCGCAATAACTTGAACTGTACGTGACACTGTCGGTGCCGCATTGCCGGCCGCATCAAATACGTCGTAACTCAGGGAATAGTTTCCTACCGATGCCGTATTTACACTGCCGTTGACAACAATATTAGCCGTGATAGTGGTAGTGTTATCGATATTGTCAGTTGCTTGTGCGCCGGGGTCAGTAAATGATGTGTTTTGCTGTATCGTGATGTTATTGCTGCCGAGTAAGGTAATGACGGGCGGGGTTGTATCCGCTGTCGCGATGACGTTAATTGTGCGAGTGACTGTTGTGGCGGCATTGCCTGCAGTGTCAGACACGTTGTAACTCAAAGTGTAACTTCCCAAAACGCTTGTATTCACTGAGCCACTAACGAGGATGCTCGAAGTGAGAGTGGTGTTGTTATCGATATTGTCGGTTGCTTGTGCGCCAGGGTCGGTGAAAGTTGCATTTTGGGCCACATTGAGGTTGTTGCTTCCAAATAAGGTAATGGTGGGGGGGGTGGTGTCTGGAGCAATTGTGACATTAACTGTTCGTGTGACTGTTGTTGCTGCATTGCCTGCCGCGTCAGAAACGTTATAACTCAAGGTATAACTACCAACTATTCCTGTGTTGACGATACCGCTGACAAGAATGTTGGCAGTTAGGGAGGCGTTGTTATCGATGTTGTCGGTTGCACTAGCGCCTGGGTCAGTAAAAGTGGTGTTCTGCTGGATAGAAATGACATTGCTGCCTGATAATGTGATTACAGGTGGTGTGGTGTCTGCTGCTGCGACGACTTGTACGGTACGTATTACAGTTGCCGCTGAATTGCCTGATGAATCGCTTACATTGTAGCTTAAGGTGTAGTTATCCAGAACGCCGGTATTTACAGATCCGCTAACCGAAATGTTGGTTGTAAGTGTTGCGTCGTTGTCTACAGCATCTGTTGCCGTTGCACCTGGGTCGATAAACGAACTGCCTTGCTCAATAGTCATAATATTATTACCGATTAAAGTGATAACGGGTGAGCCAGTATCTGAAACGTTGACTGTTCGTATGACAGGGGTTGCGGCATTGCCGGCTGTGTCGCTTACGTTGTAGTCGAGTGTGTAGGTGCCGTTGGTGTTAGTGTCGACGGTTCCACTAATTGTAATGTTTGCTGTAAGTGTTGCGTCGTTATCAACGGAGTCTGTGGCCGTTGCGCCAAGTTCGCTATAGGTATCGCCTTTTTGAAGGTTGATTGTCTGGTTTCCGTTCAGTGTAATACTCGGCGCGCCAGTGTCGTCAACGGTTACTTGGCGAGTTACGGAGGGTGCTGCATTGCCGCTTGCGTCGCTGATATTGAAAGTGAGTGTGTAAGTGCCTATTGAGGTGGTATTGACTGAGCCTGTAAACGGAACGTTGGCGCTAATTGTTTCTCCGGTATCATCTTCTGCAGATGCGCCTGCATCAGTGTAGGGGGTGTTTAGCTCATGATTAATTGTTGCAGAGCCTCTCAAAGTGATGATTGGCGCGCCAGTATCAATAACATTTACTGTGCGGTTTGTGGTGGCAGTGTTACCTCCGTTATCTGAGTAGCTATAGTTTATTGTATAGGTGCCTACAGTGTTGGTGTCTACAGAACCTGTTATGTGTGATGCGCTAAGGGTGATGGTACCTTCAATATTATCTACAACGCTAGCCCCTGCTTCGTTGTAAGTATCCCCTTTTTCTATTTCAAGTGGGTTGTTCCCAATAATTGTTATCTCGGGTGCTGTGGTATCTTTTACTTCAATTGTGCGATCGGCTGTTGAGGTGTTGCCGGCAGCATCAGAAACGGTGTATGTAATGGTATAGGTAGCTGCAATACTGCTATTTACGCTGCCAGTGATCACAATATTGTCCGTTATATCGCCGTCACGGTTATCAATCGCTTGTGCTCCAGCTTCGATATAAAGGTTTGCGTTATTTAAATCTTGTTCGATAAGTATAGAGCTGCTGCCGTTAAGGTTTAGTTCCGGTGGTGTAATGTCGGGTGGTAGTACGTATATGGTTCGGTATACGGGGTCAGCATCGTTTCCATCCGAGTCGATGGCATTATATTGAATTATGTATCCTGTATCGTTAACAACAGAGATATCAATTAAACCAGGGTTATCTATTACATTTGGTGTGGCTGTAACGGAGCTGTGCAGGTTGCCTTCTTCGGGGTCTGTTGCAGTGAAGTCGAAGTTGGATTCATTGTAAGGCGTCTGATTTTGGATCAAGATGGCTGCAGTACTGGCATACTTGCTGTTAGTGTTTGTTTCGTTTAACTGAATAAAGGGTTTTCCATTGACGCCTGACTCATTTAGTTCGACTACAATCGAGGCGCCTGGTATAAATTGTGGGAATGAAAAGCAGCCATCGCTATCTGTATTTTTTGACTGGTCAGCTGAAGTGGGTTGGGATAGTAGTACTCCACCGCCAATTCCAATCCCATTTTTTTGGATGCAGCCAGTAATGCCGAATGGCATGATATCCGTTTCAAGTTTGTAGACCTTTCCGGTTCCTGCATCTGAATGCCAGAGGAACTCACCATCCCAAGTTAGGTCTTTTGGTCTACTGCCACCTTCAATTGCGCCTGGCGCGTCAAAGAAGTCAAGTACATCAAGTAGGGGAGGGGTGTTTGTTGGTCTTACCCTATAAATTTTTTCTTCAGCTTCATAGCTTAGCCATAAGTCGAGTCCGTCCCATGTTATACCGGTAGGGCGTGGATCGGAGCTATTGTCGGGCCCATCGTACTCAGCCAAAACCTCGCCTGTTTCAGCTAGTACTTTGCTTATTGTGTTGCTTTGCCAGTCAATAACCCAAAAATGGGTGCCGTCATGGGTCAATGAGGAGGGGGAGGGGAATGAATGGTTTGTAAATAGGTGTTCCGAGGTAATGGTACCCCCATCAGTCGGGTCTATTTTTAGTATGTTGTCTGTAATGGGGCTAGCATTCCAAAGAAAACCGTTAATATTTACTAGGCCACCGCCGCCACAGTATTGGTCGCCTGGGTAGGCGCCACAAACTGGCATATTGTCTCCGTTTGGGAGTTGTGGGGTTGTTATTTCGGATACAGGAATGTTGAAGTCACTATCGCCGGCGGAAACCGGGTTGCCGAATGTGTCGACAGTGTCAGTTGTGTAAATGCGATAAATTCTGTCGGTGCCAAAGTCCATTGCCCACATATAGCCATCGTAAAAGGTTATGCCGTGAGGTGTGATGGGGGGTTGATTGATGTCTCCAGCATTTGCTGCAATGTTGTTGATTTCAATAGTCTCAATAATATCGCCAGGGGCAGCGTTTGACTGTGTAGAAAAAAAGAAGCAATTAATGATTGCGATGAAAAGTAAAGTGTTTGCTTTAACGTTGCGCATTGACAATTCCGTGAGTTATAAATTAAGTCCTTCTGGCCATTAAATAGAGCGCATAGAGAGCTAGCATGAATTAACTGATGATTTTTGGAGAATTGATAAGCGTTATGTTCAGGGATGTGATGTTGTGCAATTTAATGTATCTGCATGTGGAATGTTATACAGGATTAGCTATTATTTATTTATCTATTTCTGAAAATGAGTGTTGACCTTGGAAGGGTTCTCTATATAATTCGCACCTCCTTACAGAGACAGGCCAAACGGCAAGTCAGTAAGGAGAGAGTTAAAGCAAAAATAAATGAGTAAAATCAGATATTTATGTGTGTAGTGGCTCTGGCGACAATCCAGCTTTTAAGTTGAAAAGTAGTTAACGATTTCAAGTTCAAAAAGAGCTTAAAATTAAACGAAAAAAAGATTGACGCGAAGTAAAGGTGCTGTAGAATGCGCACCTCCTTAAACGGAAGCGAATACTTCTTCTAGCAAGAAGGTTTTCGGGAAGGAAAAAGAATTTAGTTGGATTGGCATTAAGTGCTAGTTTAGCAAGTGAAAGCCGAAAGTGAAGTGAGTGTTTTAAAGTTGTTTTGAAGATTTCGATCTGACAAATAATTTAAAGGACAAGCCGAAAAAAAGGTTGACA
>ENA-OSET01005541-OSET01005541.1-sediment-metagenome-genome-assembly--contig:-NODE-5541-length-10619-cov-7.851451_pt1 | contig 10619 bp, 9 predicted proteins | sample MGYA00237882_ERZ534229 | MGnify/ENA primary metagenome ERZ534229 (study PRJEB26408, sample SAMN06266212) | sediment metagenome | isolation source: Hudson Canyon methane seep mesocosm | place: USA:Hudson...
AAGCTGTAATCATCTGCACTAGCTTCGACAGTAATTTATCCATTAACAGCTTTAATGATTAGTTTCTCAGGTTAATAACTTTTAACCAAAAAGGCTTAAGCTCTCGCCTTGAATAGATTGTTGGCGCTTTATGGTTTTCAAGATACGCTTTAGAAATTTATCTCAAGCCTAATTTACTCACCAAAACTATTGTTTTTCACTATTTAAAGAGTAATATTATGTACAGCATTATGAAACGAATGTTGGTACATTAAGGACTGCAGCTCTCAACGTCAAGGATAGCGATAGATAACAGGCTGATTCAGATCATTATCATGAGTGTGAAACACTTACTGGCCCATTATTTTTAAAGCAATATAGGGTGCAACCATAAAAACTAATGTCACTATTTTATAAATGCTCAAAAAATCGAAATACTTAGATCTTATTTCCTTTTCATCTATATCAAACATCTTGCTATGAATAGAAGATACTGTTCCTCTCATAAACATCAGAATTAGCGTCGCTAATAAAAGATAGCCAATATTGATCACTGATGCCCAACCTAACAGCTCAGTTAATTGTGAAATAGTAATCATAACTTTTCCTCTCGTTATCAATAGCCTCAGGTGCTTATTCTACCAGGGCTTTTATTCAAAAGATCTAAGGTAAGATCAGGACAAAATCTTACTTCTGATTAGCTTTAGTCTTCTCATTTGGAGCAATATCTGTTGAAACTCACTGAACTTACATCAATTTATACACTACCCCCTCATTAGAACCAGAAACATCTACAGCCTCCCCATTTTATTGAAAATTCTTATCGTATTTTTGCGCAACACCAAAACTAGTCAATCTTATATAACGTATAAATCCTTCTAATTGTATGCATTTAATTTATTCTCAATACATACAATTACCATTTTTAACGATATCTGTATGTTTTTGTTGCATACAGTAATGATTTTAAATAGCCTTACATTCAATATTGTATGCTTATTGTGTTCATTACTAAGGTTTTTATTATGCGTTTATGGGTACCTAGAATTCAGATTGGAGCGAAGCTAAAATATATTGGAATTGTCGAAGCCATTGAAGCAGATATTAAAGAAAAGTTAGTTAAACCAGGTGATAGGCTTCCTTCCCAACGTATTATTGCTAAACAGCTTAATATTGATCTATCGACTGTCACACGGGCGCTTAAAGAAGCATCTAAAAGAGGGTTGGTTGAGACCTTAAAAGGTAGTGGCAGTTTTATTGCTCAAACAGCATTCTCCAGTTACAACTCAATGAGTTTAACTGAGGGGAAAATGATAGATCTAAGCATGAATAACCCTCCCCATCCATCCTCAATTAATTTACAAAATGAAATTGCACAGGGGCTTGTGGAAATTAGCTCCCATCAATTATTAGCCCACCAACTTAATTATCAAGAAACGGCAGGTAATCCGATTGATCGTGAAGCAGGTGCGATATGGTTACAACACCGTATGGGAAATATTTCAGGCGACCAGATTTTAGTTTCCAGTGGTGCTCATAGTGCTTTATTTTCTATTTTTAGCTATCTAAAAAACAGCTGTCATGTTGTGGCAGCTCCTGTACTAACGTATCCCGGATTAAGAGTTATTGCCGATCATCTTGAACTCGACGTTGCCGGAGTGGCGATGGATGATGATGGTATTATCCCTGAAGATTTTGAAAGAATTTGTCTCACTAGAAAACCAAATGTTCTATACGTTATTCCCAATATAGATAACCCTACAACGGCAACATTAAGCGAAGCTAGACGTCATCGACTCATAGAAATAGCCAGAAAATTTGATGTCACCCTGATTGAAGACGATCCTTATGCTCCTTTTCAAACGGAATGTTTACCTACTCTGTACAGTCTAGCTCCAGAACGAACATGGCATATTGCAACACTCTCAAAATGCATTTCACCAGCACTACGCGTTGCCTATGTCGTCGCTCCAGATATGTCGCAGGCACTTTTACTCGCCGAAAAAATGCGTATTAGTAATTTAATGGCGCCCCCCTTGATGACCGCACTTGCATCTCACTGGATCAAAAATGGCACTATTTCTAAGATTAGCAATGCTATTAAAACTGAAAATAGTACTCGGCAAGCATTAGCTGCATCTATTTTTGAAAAGAGTCATTTTTCTGCTGATCCTACAGGGCCTCATATCTGGTTGAAGTTACCGCCACATTGGCGCGCACTAGAGTTTACTGAATATGCTCTCCTATCAGGAGTTTCCATTGTTCCTTCATCTGCATTTGTAAGCGATACACTTCTAACTCAGGCAGTGAGAATTTCTTTAGGTGGTGTAATGGATATTGAATCATTGAAGAATGCTCTGACTATATTGGCCAATCTAATACAACAAAACAAACCCCGAAATAATGTCATCGTTTAACAGGTGTTTTTTATCTTTTTCACTCACTATCATCGATTTCAGGAAACATGATGACTACAAATAAAATCAACATTCCAATCAAAGTAGAAATTTATGACGAACTTTCAGAATGGGAGGTAAATACCGGAGCTGATAATAAAATTACTGCCAGGCGAATGAAAGGTAAGTTTCGCAAGCTCAAATGGCTTGGCATGTCAGTTTGGTTGATTTATTTTTTGGTCCCATACATTAGATGGAATGGGCATCAAGCGATACTTTTTGATATCCCTAATCAACAGTTCACTTTATTTGAATTTACCCTTTATCCCCAAGATATTTGGATGTTATCTCTCACCCTTCTTTTTTTCGCTATTCTACTTGCTGCCGTCACCAGTATAGCCGGAAGGGTTTTTTGCGGTTATTTTTGCTTTCAGACCGTATGGACCGATGTGTTTACTTTCATTGAGGGAAAGTTTGAAGGCGATACTCCTCAAAAAGCGTATAAATTTAAGCAATCGCCATGGAGCTTCTCTAAAGTCAGTCGAACATTTATCAAACATGTAATCTGGCTTTCAATCTCTTTTCTAACAGGACTAACGTTTGTTGCATGGTTTATGGATGTTTTTGAGGTCTGGAAAAATGTTTTAAATTTAACAGCCCCCTCTCCTGTTTGGATTACGTTGAGCATTTTTGGTTTTTTCACCTATTGGTTTGCAGGCTATATGCGAGAGCAGGTCTGTTTTTGGCTTTGTCCTTATGCTCGTTTACAAGGTGTAATGTATGACCAAGACACGTTGTTACCAGCCTATGATGCAGAGCGTGGAGAGCCTAGAGGAAAACTAACTAGAAACACAGAAATTTCTCAACAAGGTGGCTGCATTGATTGCAATGTTTGTGTCGCAGTTTGTCCAACAGGAATTGATATTCGTAAAGGCCAACAAGAAGGCTGTATCACTTGTGGGTTATGTATTGATGCGTGTGACACCATTATGGATAAAATCGAACAACCTCGCGGCTTAATTCGATACGCATCATTTAAGGAACTACATCATAATATAGCCTCCGTCTCTCTCTTTTTAAGGCCGAGATTCATGATGTACAGTCTCATCATGATCACATCTATATTCGGTATTATATATGGGTTTTCTCATCTTTCTCCCACTGAATTTAGCGTCATTCATGAACGACAACCTCTTTATGTTCAGTTAAGTGATGGTTCAATTCAAAACAAATACATCTTGAAACTGCTCAACAAAACAAAAACACCAATGCAAGTACAGTATCAACTTACTGGTATAGCGAAAGCTACATTAATCGGGAACGATAAAATACTGACAATTAATCCTGGTAAAACAATTCCTATAACCTTATTAGTCAAAGTCGCTGAGTCAGATCTACACAGTGGTCTTCACAATTTTAATTTTGTTGCAACAATAGTGAACCATAATAATCTTAAGATTCAATACGAAAGCGTATTCATCTCACCATAAATAATCGTGAGTAAATTGCATAGGCAGATGCCGAACGGTCAAGGTTCATGCCTATCTCATCAAGTCCAATTACTTATACTAAACATCCCTCAGCTTAGACCGTGCCGGTTCGATTTCGGCCCTAGATACCAACAAATACGAAACCTCAGTTCCCTTTCCGGCGCTGGTTTTTTATTGGGAGGGTTTTGTAGCTCAGGTATAAATTGATCCCGATCAACTTAATATCAAAAGTTCATAACTTCAATCCAGAGAATATAAGAATCAAAAACAAGAGATTAAGCAGAAGAAAAAAAGTAACTTAAACTAGTTGAAGACACTTTCTTGATTCATACAATAATTGAACATAGGCTCGCATTAATGTGTCAGTATGGAGGTATGTATTTTAGTTATGGATAATTAATCTTTACTAACTAACATCGTACTGAATAGTATGAATTCTTTATAGGAACCTTATGTCGCTTAGCAAAAGGTATGTTCCATTGTTGTTTTTATTACTTTTCAGCAGTGTCATCATTGCTCAATCGTTATCATATACTTTGGATTTCAATAATAGTGAACACGCCTTTATTGCAAAGACTGATGTCATAAACTTGTGTACTGATCCAGACTGGCTTCCTTACGAATCTATTAATTCAAATGGACAATATGAAGGACTAATGGCTGACTTCCACACCCTTTGGACTGAAAAAATAGGAATACAAGTTAGACTCATCAAAACCACGAGCTGGCAACAATCTCTAGATTATCTTCAACAGCGAAAATGTGACATTTTATCCAGTGCTCAAGACATTCCTGAACGACGGAATTATCTTGCCGTGACAAACAGTGTAATCAATTACCCGTTTGCTATTGCAACAAGAACAGATAGCGAATTTATTGTTAACTTAAGGCAAGTGATAGAACATCGTTTTGTCATGGTAAAGGGATATGCTGCCATTGATATTTTAAAATTAGAATACCCTAATCTATCAATAATCACTGTTGATAGTGTTAAAGCAGGTCTAAAAATGGTGGAGCGTGGAGAGGTGTTTGGTTTCATTGATACCGTACCCAGTATTGCTTATCAAGCTCAAAAGAATGGTATCTCGCATATCAAGATTTCTGGTGTACTTGAAACTGGCTATGACATGTCGGTTGGTGTGCGTAATGACATCCCAGAGCTACTATCAATCTACAATAAAGCCATTGCAATGACAACTGAAATGGAACGCCAAGATATTCTTAATAAATGGTTGTCCGTTCATTATGCAAATCCGAATTACTTTAAATATCTTTGGCAGCTATTATTAATAGCAGCGATACTCATTTCATTTCTACTTTACCGCTATATACTTCAAAATAAGCATAACAAGCAACTTGAAAAGTTAAATTCCAAACTTAACACGATGTCACATTATGATCAGCTTACAGAAATTGCTAATCGTTATTTATTAACATCAACATTTCACTCCGAAATGACGAGAGCGGCTCGTTACAATACCCCATTCTCAATCCTACTTATTGATATTGATTTCTTTAAATCAATTAATGATGAGCATGGACATAACGTGGGCGACTCAGTTTTAATCGACTTGGCAAAGCTATTAACTAATGAGAGTCGTGATAGTGATATTGTTGGTCGATGGGGTGGTGAAGAGTTTTTAATTATATGCCCTGAAACATCTAAACTAGGCGCTCAACAACTTGCAGAACATATCAGACAGTGCACCACTAGCTTCAGATTTCATATTCAAAGTCCTGTACATATCAGTATTGGTGTAACTGAATATCAACAAGGTCAAACTATGGAGATGTGCATTAAACAAGCGGATGATGCGCTTTATCGAGCAAAACAGTCGGGTAGAAACCGAGTAGAAACATCTAAATAGGAATGGATTTTCTGATAGAGATATTCAAAGGCTATTTATGAAGTCTAACTAGCAGGTGAATATGGATTCAATATCAATAGTTATGTACGTTGAGTCTAGGTAATTAGCGAAGTCTTTGACCTGAATTTCTATAACCTTTTTGCTATATAGTACTTAGCCTAAGCCCAATAAATTTGTAATGGAATATTTTCTTCGGGTCGAATAGCGGCCTTTGAAGATCAGCTTAGTTCAATCCCTCGCTCACGTGCCAATAAGAGATATTAATACGCATAAAAATAGCTCATATAAGCTATTCCTATCAATTGCTCGCCTATAGGGCCATACTGATATTGTTATGCATTGACTTGGCTGTTTGAGTGAAAGTCACTGCTAACAACAGTCCTTAGGTTGGATCAAATTGACCTTCGGTTTATGGCGTTACAATAGGTGTAAAGTATCATGAGCAAAGGACAAGACAGTAAAAAAAATGCTAAAAAGGAACCACTTTTAACAGCAAAAGAAAAGAAAGCCGCAAAGGCAGCAGCTAAAAAAGACAAAAAAAATGCTTTTGGGTAATTAAGTACAAAAAGGCCATCGAGTATACTCGATGGCCTTTATTTAGTAAGTCACTATATTGCTAGAATTACTTTGGCCTTCTCCTCGATGCCAAAAGCTGTCATTCGTGAAGTATGTGGCCAACGTCAGTGGTTCCGTGAATGGGTGTCCACTTAACCACCTTTATTATGTGCTGGTAGTTACGAAAACCTGTTTAATGACTCGAGCTAGACTGACACGACCTTATTAGCGCACGGCCCTTTCTGGCCTTGTCCAACTTCGTACGCCACTTTCTGACCATCACTCAGGGTTGCATAGCCACCGTCAGCCTGAATTTCAGAATGGTGAACAAACAGATCATTGCCTCCATCATCTGGCGTAATGAAACCGAAACCTTTATCCGCGTTGAACCACTTTACTGTACCTGTACTCATGCTCTGTTTCCCTATGTGTATTTAATATTCGATAACTTCGATTATTTTGCTATGTGTTGCCTATTTATCATCGCTACCTAATATAGGTTGACCATCCTGATCCTGCAGCTGACTATCGTCTACCCCTGATTTTTTCAAGCGCTTCTCTTCCTTCTTTTTCTTTTTTGCTATTTCTTTCTGGCGTTTTTCGAAAGAGTAATTGGGCTTAGCCACTCGCTTTCTCCTCTACATAATTCTAGAATTAGAGCCTATAGAATACGTTATTTCCCAAGCAATTGTGCTTTTCATAGTATCGACAATATCCACGGTTACAAGAGAGTACTGGATCGACAACGGCTATTCACCGTTCCTCAGACATATAACAGTGTGTTTATGAGGTTGCATGCCACAAACGATCATTGGTATAACGCACTTATCAACAGTCACATAAGTCGCTTAATAAACTTGTTATACTTAATTTTCAGGCTCCATGAATCCTGAAAATTTCACCCCTGATAACAAAGCCATTTCGCGATGCCAAGTGGCCAAATCACCTAAAGTAAATAAATTCAAAGACTCATGACCACATGCTCTAGCCATCACCTGCATGAGTTCAACAGATGCATTAAAGAAATTGCTTAGTTGTGTTGCCGATTTTTCAATGTTTAGTCGTTGTCGTAAATCAGCTTTTTGTGTTGCTATTCCAGCGGGGCAATTGTTAGTGTTGCACATACGTGCAGCCACACAGCCTATTGCTTGCATAGCACTATTTGAGATGGCAACACCTTCAGCTCCTAAAGCCATCGCTTTCACAAAATCCATAGGCGTACGCAGGCCACCAGTAATAATAAGGGTTACTTGACCACTAACACCCTGTTCATCTAGGTAACGACGTGCCCGTGCTAGCGCAGGTATGGTAGGAACACTTATGTGATCGCGGAACATTTCTGGTGCTGCACCTGTACCACCTCCACGTCCATCTAATATGATGTAGTCAGCACTAGCATCCAATGCAAATTGGATATCTTTTTCAATATGATTTGCACTCAGTTTAAAACCAATAGGAATGCCGCCAGTAACCTCACGTACACGGTTCGCAAATTTCTTGAAATCTTCAGCCGTGTGTAAGTTTGTAAAGGTCGGCGGTGATATTGCCGACTCGCCCTCGAGAATCCCGCGTACTGCTGAAATTTTACCGACATTTTTATTACCTGGAAGATGACCTCCTGTCCCCGTTTTTGCACCTTGCCCACCTTTGAAGTGAAAAGCCTGAACATTTTTTAATTTAGTTTCATCAAATCCAAATTGAGCACTCGCCAATTCATAAAAGTAACGAGAGTTAGCGGCCTGTTCTTCCGGCAACATTCCGCCTTCACCAGAACAAATACCGGTGCCTGCTAATTCAGCCCCTTTTGACAGTGCCAGTTTTGCTTCTTCTGACAACGCCCCAAAACTCATGTCGGAAACAAACAAAGGGATTTTCAGTTTCAGCGGCTTTTTAGCTCTCGGACCAATAACTAACTCGGTACTGACGGCAATATCTTCGAGCAAAGGTTTAGTTGCCATCTGAGCGGTCATGACTTGAATGTCATCCCAATGCGGCAACAAGTGGCGAGGCACCCCCATGGAGGTCATGGGACCATGATGCCCCATTTTCGATAAACCATCTCTAGCCAGCTGATGTATAAACTCGACTGTAGGTTCCTCTACTGTAGCTGTAGCAACAGGAGTGTTATTGGCGTTAGCTTGAATGCCCGGACCTTCTTTACCTATTGCACTGTCGTCAAACTGCTTATGAGTGCCATCACAAAAGGGTAAGTTTGCCGAGTGCTTGCATTGACACAAAAAGGCTTCGCCAGATTTTTCAGCTATAAATGGCTTTGGTTTAAAATCAGTCCCGGCGTGCGAGCCATCACAAAATGGCTGATTACTAGAACGACCACAGGTGCAAAAATAATATTCTTCGCCCGCTGTCACGTCGATTTTTACGGGCTTGTTATTCGATACTATCGGCTTCATTAATTAGCTCCGAACTTGGGTGATATAACGTGTTATTAAGAGTAATAGTAATCCTCTATAACGTATACTGACTATAATTCCTTGTAACTCGGCAATCAAGGAAAAACAGGATCGAGTGACGGGCTATTTATAAATAATTCGTCGCTAACGTGCCAAAAACGGATGTTCAACAAAACCAGTTAACGATAGACAAGATGCTGAACAAATCAACATCTTGGCCACCAGGTAAGTTATTACCAACCCATATGGTAATAAGCCCAAATCCGCTCAATATTCATTGGCAGCCATTCTTTGTAGTATTGCCAATTTTCGTACTTAGGAAGTTTCACAGTTGTTCTTAGTACATCAGGGTTATGAGAACCAGAATCCATTGCTTTTTTTACTGCCGTCATCAAATCTTCTAAGAAGACTCGTTGTTCCGCAACTATCAATGCAGGGTCGATTGCCGGTTGAGTTTCAGGACCGTGCCCTGAAATAACATAGTCAAAATCCATCTGCTCAATTTCTTTCAGCGATCTGATCCATTCATCTGGCCAGAAATCTGGCATGGCTCTGAATGCTACTCTTCGTGGTGTAACGATATCCACAATAAACAGTATCTTCTCTTTTGGTAGCCGCATAACGACCAAACTTTCACCATGGTTCGGGCCGAAGTATTTCAGTTCGAGGGTCCTGCCACCTAAGCGCACTGTATATTCATCCGCAAATGTGATGTCAGGTAGAGGTGTAGCTGGACTGGGGTGATCACCTAGTTCCTTTAGCACATTTTTGTGAGCGATGAATGTCGCTCCCTGGTCCTTGAACACCTTACCGCCAGATATATGGTCATGATGATTGTGGCTGTAGATAACATACTTAATTGGCTTGTCAGTAATCTTGCGAATTTCACCGAGCAACTGATTAGCGACTTTCGGATTTATCGGGTCGGTAACGATAACCCCTTCATCGGTAACAAGAAATATATTACGGTAGACCCACCAGCGGAATACGTACAAACCGTCACCCATGTTTGTTGTACTAGTGCCAAACGGTTTTCCTCCTACTGGTTCCTCTGTCGGAAAATTTAAAGCCGTTGTTATTGACGAAAACAATAAGCCAACGACAAATGCCGATAGTAACAATAATCGGTTCATTTTTTATCCTCTTAAGTTGATTAAATGTTCGACTTTGGTGATCACCCACCCGTAGTCATTTGCTTCAATACCTTGTCTTTCTTAATAAAATGGTGGTGCAATGCCGCACCTGCGTGACCAATCACTGCAATTACAAGTATTATCCACACGGCGCCATGTATGCTGAGAAATGTTTTTGCTAGCTCTGGATCCTTATCCAGAAAAACAGGGAATTCGAATAAGCCAAAGAAGCTCACTGGAATACCAGCAGACTGGCTCATCATGATTCCAGCCAGTGGCTGTGCAAACATCAGACCATAAAGTCCCCAGTGCATTGCTTTAGCCGCAAAAGCTTCACCTGCTGTTGTTTCATCCGGAAGTCGGGGTGTTACATTGATTAACTTCCACACGAGGCGAAGCATGATCAGCATCAATATAATGGCACCAAATGATTTATGCATACCCGCTGCCTGCATTTTCTCAGCCCCTTTGGGCATGGAGGATAGAAAGTTTCCCGCTACAACTGAGAAGGTAAGCATCAGGAATAGCAGCCAGTGGAAGCTTTTAGCAACTACCCCGTATGTATTATCAGTATTTTTGATCATGATATTCTCTTAAATAAATTCTTTGTTTGTTTATACCCGATGATTCGAGCACAGCTAGTGATTCTTATTACCTTATAAATAAGTCTATATGATTGTAATTAAGAGATAAATACGGTAAAAAGAAACCTATTGTTTCTAAATGTTAACTAATATGAATATTCTTCCTTATCTCGAGACATTTTCTGCTGTTGTTGAGAATGGCA
>ENA-OSET01005545-OSET01005545.1-sediment-metagenome-genome-assembly--contig:-NODE-5545-length-10609-cov-8.371060_pt1 | contig 10609 bp, 6 predicted proteins | sample MGYA00237882_ERZ534229 | MGnify/ENA primary metagenome ERZ534229 (study PRJEB26408, sample SAMN06266212) | sediment metagenome | isolation source: Hudson Canyon methane seep mesocosm | place: USA:Hudson...
ACTTTCCTTTCATTAGTCGCATAATCTCTAATTCAAATAGGATTTTTAGATAGAGGTCAAATTAATGCGACAGAACCGAGGTTATTTAAATATAAACTCGGCTCTATAATAAGGCTCTTTAGGCTTTCTTTGTTTCCCGATACAATAAAGTTTATTTACTTAACATATAATTAATATCTAAATCTAGTTGAGCTTCAAATACAAGCTGATTATCATAAGACTTCAATACAATAGATTTTACCCAGTCATCATTTGTCAATAAATTCACTAATATTTCTTTTTCGTCAAGTGAAACTTCAATTTGGGATAGATTTATCACTATTTCAGATTTAGCGTAATTCAATATGAGCTCATTAAATTTCAAAGCATCTTTATTGTAAATATTCTTCAAAACAAAAATCGCCTCATTATTATCGGACAACTTAAAGAAGGTATAAGATATATTATATAAAGCATCTTCATAATATGGAGCAATATCAAGAGCTTGCTTAAAGTATGATTGAGCTATCTCAAAATCATGATCATATAAACTACAACCTCCAAGACTGTTTAATATGTGAATATGATTTGGATTTATAGATAAAGCTTGTTCAAAGTATTTTTTTGCCTGTGAAATATTCCCATCTTTTAAATGCAATTCACCAATATACCAATCAATTGGAGTACTCGTTCCGTCGACACAAAACATGGAGGATTTAGCCTGATTTAAATATGCTAATGAGCTATTTGTATCTAAGGTACTTTGATTCGTTAAATACGATTTAAATAATTTTTCACTATTTAATTTCGAGAAAACTAGGTAATTAAAAGAAGCCAATAGGGTAATGACGACTAATAAAGCAAGCCTATTTGATTTCTGAAACTGGATGTGTTTTAAATTAAATGCAATAAGAGTAAAGAAAAGTAACGATGGAATTATTCGCTCTTGAGGAAAACTAAAAAGAGAAATTAGTACAAAACTAATCAGGCCGAAATTGATGTATATTTTATTTGACAATTTAGACTTACGAAGCAAAGGGTATAATAGTATGCAGGCAAACAAAGCACCACCGATTAAACCTATCTCATTAAAATTTTCCAAAACATCATTATGAGGTCTTTGCATAATGATTTCGCCCTGTCGTAAGCGCCATAATGTTAAGCCGTAAAAAGGAAAATAGATAGCCCAATTACCGACACCTACACCAAGCAGCCAATGATCACAAAACATTTTAAATGAGTTTTTCCACAAAAACATCCTTTCACTTATTGTTGATGATCGCAACGAATTTAAACTTCTAAAGTCGAATATACTTGCAAAATAATCATAGGTATTTAACTGCTTTAAAAGCAACACTCCAACAACGAATACCACTAAGCCTAGAACGGTAATTGGTAAGATGTTCTTTTTAAGAAAACCTATTTTATGGTAAGCTAGATATAATGATGACACCAATAATGCTAGGAAAGCTGATCGAGTTTGTAGCACTAATAAAAAGAGAAACACGAAGCTCAATAGCAGTATTTTGTGTTTGCGAGAACCTTCCCATATTAAAACAAAAGGTATAGATAAGACGAGTACAGCAGCGTAAATATTTTTATGCGAAAAAGTAGCGCTTATAGCGTACAAATTATCTTTTGCAATACTATCTCCTAGATACACTGATAATAACTGGAGTAAGCCAATGAAAATAATTGTACAAAGAAAGGAGACTAAACCCTTAATAATATGCTTTTCACCACTAGTATTAATGGAACTAAAAACCAAAATGAAAAACAGAAAATAGTCTATTCTTTTAATGATTTCTGCATAATCAATAAATGAGCTATAAAACAAGGAGCTCAAGAAAATCGCAAAAATATATAGGACATATATAATAGCGAATTCCCTAGGAATTTGCAGATCTATCTTCTTAAGAAAGCAGATCGAGTAAACTATTAACAAACCTATTGATAAGAACAACAATCGTGGTGTTCCTGAAGCATCAAAAACACCATCGATATAAATGAATGGTACAAGTATGAAAAACCATTTTAAAAACTTCCCAATCATTTTTGTTTGTTGTAGAGTACTAGTGTAACACTAAGAACTTAAAATTATTTAAGTATTACTAGTTGTTTTGTTTTCTCAAATTCTCCAGCTCTCATAGTATAGAAATAGCTACCAGCTTCAATGTTTGAAACCTGTATTTCTAACTGATGTGTTCCTGGATTATATTCTGAATTTGCTAATACTTCTACAAGCTCTCCCACTACATTATAAACGGATATATTAACCCTCTGTGTCTCTGCTATGAAGAAAGAGATGTTAGTTTTAGTTTGTGAAGGATTCGGAATTGCATCAAATAGATTTGTTGTTTGGGTGAAATCCTCAATCTCTACAACTGCAGCTACATGAATTGCATCTACCTGATAGGCATTTGATCCAACCGACCAGTTTTCAATTTTATAGTCGCTAATCTGCTCTTTATCCCAAACCTTAAACAACACCGCTTCATCAATCAATAAACCATCTATGGTTTCCGTCGTTTTATCATCACCCCAGAGAGTAAGCACTGTAGTTGGATTAGAATATTTGGCAGAACCTACAAGAAGTCCATTACTATTATATGCCGCAATCTCTGAGCCTATCTCAGGAATTATATCCCATGCATCTTGTGGAATTACAATATGCATATTATTCCCTGTAGGATTGACTTTAGCAAAATAGTCAGTACTATTTTCAATCACTTGAGACGTAGATATTCTATACTGCTGATCGTTCGAAAGGTATATGAGTGTATCTGCTTCATAGATTTTTAACTGATATCCCTGTCCCGGATACATATTACCTATGCCATTAAAATCCCATTCAGGTAAATATGGGTTCCCATTGTAGTCTTTGACTATAATTAAATTATCATTAGTGTTCAAGTCTGCAAATACTTCATCTGCTGGAGATGGAGATTCTCTTAGATATGATACTATATTCCAACCCGATTGTAAAGCAATAGGTTGATCTTCAGGATGCATCTGTAAACCACAGATTTCAAGCGTTTCAGCAGTATTTGTTTTTATTTGATAACCATAATGGAAATCAAGCTCACCAATACCATTAAATGTCCATTCTGGGAGATATGCATTTCCACCATTGTCTTTAAGGATAATTAAGTTGTCTACAATAGAACTCATCACAAGCTCTGCATCCATATCCTCTGTTTGTATATATGAAGAGTACACAAACCAACCACCCGGAAATTCTATTTGCTGACAAGTATAATGCTCTAAGGCGTCAAGGAACGTAAGACCATTTACAGTGAATGTTGAAGGGCCAACGGAGTAACTTGGGTCTAATTCGTATTGCGCACAAGTTAATATGTCCCAAACCATCCAAATAAATTCTTCTCCTTCTTGAAATCCATCAATCTCGTCTGTCATTGAGTCATCACCCATGATGGCTATAAATGTTTGTTCACCATTTATTTGAGTATAGCCTGCACATTGCAATTCACCATTTTCATTATGATAGAAAACCCCTATAGAACTACCCATTGTTAATGGTTCTCCATTAACATCGATTGATATACCTTCAGGAATCATCATCGTATGATTTGTGCCAGTTGTTTCATACTGCCAGTTCTCAGGTAGAGGACAGCCTATTGGATATTCACAACCACCATTGTCTATAGTGGCTTCTATGTTATAGTTTAGTGCCTGAGAATCCATACATCCATAAATATCAGTTGAGTTCATTGAACAAGATCCGTCATCAATAGTTGCTTCAGGATTATAATTAGGGTACATAGATAAAGTACATCCATATATAATACATGATCCATCATCTATATTAACTTGACTATTGTAATTCTCAGCCATTGGATTAACACAACCTAAATATTCACAATAGTCATTATTCTCTATCTCAATAAGTGGACTATAATTATATGCTAATTCATCCGTGCAGCCTTGACATGAACCATCATTTACAGTTGCATCGGGATTGAAATTATACGCCCATTCATCCATACACCCATATACTATAAATGTTTCACAGGATTCAACATCGTATAATGGAGCATCTGGATTATATTCTATAAATTCTGGATATGGACAAGCAATTTCAAATTCATCACAAATCTCGTTATTATTAATGTCATTGACACATCCTTCACAATCAAATACTCCTTCAGTTTCATAATCCCAGAAGATTGAATATATCTGATCTACAATAGTTTCAAATAGTGACTCAATGCCATTGTAGAATAAATTGGTACCCTGAGAAAATAAGTTAGTGCCTTGAAGATATATTGATGGACCAACATAAACCGTGTCATAAACTATAACGTCAATCGGTTCACCATTATATCCAGTAATCATTTCATAAAATGAATATGTTTCAAATAAATACTCTAAACTATCATGATCTGAATATTCAGGCTCATTGAATGATAAAACATCCCAAAAATTTGAGAGGAGATTAGTACCTTGAGAGAACATATCGGACCCTTGAGAGAACAAATCAGTACCTTGAGAGAACAAATCAGTACCTTGAGAGAAATAGGTGTTAACATATTCTAAAAATTCATTCTCACCTGGATAAATACATGTTCCATTATCTGCATTTGCCCAAACATCAAAATTACATGCACTCTCATCTGTACATCCATTAAGGCAATCACCTCCATCAAAATCAAATTCTTCACAGTTAAAATTCGGGAATCCTGACTGACAATCTCCACTTCCTATCCATTCTTGTTGGTAACTTTGATACCAATTTCCATTACAATCGTATTGAGGATAATTTAGGCAATTTCCATCATCTATATTAGCCCATGGGTTGTAATTAAAGGCATTATTATCTGTACAACCAAAATATGGGTTTATTCCCAAATCGATTTCTACATTACATTCTTCTGTCATCCCATACATGTCAATATAAAGCTCAATAGAGGAGTATAAGATATTACCATCAACATTAGGTGAATTAAATTGTACGTCTAACAAACCGCCTTGTATAATATGAGAAGTAGATTCAAGTTCTAAATATGAGCCGTCAGCATAAATTATAGGGAGTATTATACTTTCTCCAAAATAATTGAAAGTAATTTGATCATTTGATATATTAACTTGTGTTTCGAAATCACCCAAAATTGAACAATCAGATGTAACAAACCCATCTCCATTATATATTTCATAAATACAAGACCCATCATCTAGGTCTGCTTCATCATTATAATTAATAGCCCAAGGGTTGTTGCATCCATAAACACTTAACTCAACACATGACCCATCATCTATTGTTGCATTTGGATCATATTCTAGATAATTAGGGTCTGTACATCCTAAAGTAATTTCATTGCTTGTGATAAGGAAATTATCAAGCATAATTCTTTCCTTATCTGTTGCAGTATGGTGAAATGTGAAATAAATACTTTTTCCAGCAAAATCGTTTAGTGATACAGTATGTTCAGCCCATATTGTATCTGATTCTGCGCATGGGTATTCATCTTCTATAGAATATGCTATATCAGTATAGCCCGGATCAACATCATAATAGGGTTCCATCCCACCTTCTGTAATATATAAGTCAAAACCATCTTTCCATTGACTAACAGCTCCTCTGTAATGAAATTTAAATACAGCTCCTTCGTCTGGAATTGTAACTGGTCCCATACCAAGCCAATTATCTGCTGGAAGTGTTATGTCAGTAAACCATGAGTAAGCAGTAAAGTACCATGCTGAATCAGGTACAGAAGGGTCTGGATTTTCATCATAATCAAATGTAGCAACACCATTTGGTTGGTCAGTTGTATATTGCCAGAAAAAGCTAGAAACGTAATCTAAAACATCAGCATCAGTTTCATCAGCATATGGAGGAGGAATTCCTTCATCATAGTCTTCAAAATTAAAAGAGAACTCACCTATGTTTTCTTCAGGAAGTATGAGCGTGTTTGAACAGTCATAAAAAAATATGGTATCAACATTTATATTAGGTTCGCTTCCACCATCTTCAAATTCATCACAAATTCCATCACCATCTATATCATTTATGCAATTACCATTACAGTCATAACCTATTTCGGCATAAACACAAGAACCATCATCTGTGTTGGCTTCAGAATTATAGTTGCAAGCAGTAGCATCCATGCAACCAAAAATTAAGTATTCAATACTTGAACAATAAAAGACCATAGTTGTTTCTTCTGTAACTCCATCTTCATCAGTGACTAGAGCTGTGGATGAAAGAATCAGGTTTTCATCTGTCAAATTCTGTATGATAAATTCTGTAAATGGAAAATCTTCTGGTGGCGTTGTGATACTAATGGTACTATCGTTAAGCATTTCATAAGCTAATTGCATTGGACCATCTTCATCATAAAATATCATATAACTTGCAGTAAAATTAATTATATTAAGTCCTATTTCGGAATCATCTATAGGCATAGAGATTCCATTTTCAGCAATATAAGCCCATTCTTCATCTGAACTTGGCATTGGGAAACCCATTTCGTCCATAAATTCTTCAGGCATCATAAAGGCGCTCATTAGGATTAATATATCAAGTGTTTCCTGATCCAATAACATGCTCATACTGGCATCAACAGAATCTACCAACCAGTTGCCTACGATGTCAGATTCTGTATCGACTGGTAGGACCGTTATTTGTCCGACCATACCCATCTCTATGTGTGGAGTACATACATAATCATACACACCAACTACCGTTAAAACAAGGTCGAATGTTGGGTTATCACTTGATAAATCTGCATCCCAAGGACTTGCCCCTAAAGGAATATCTGTAGATGTTGTGGTATGAGGGTATGACATTCCATCGTATTCGAATCGGATTGTATCTCCCGGAAAGACATCTAGGTATGAAGGATAAAATATATTGTAGGGACTTGTAGAAATCGTATGAACTTCCTGCGCATAACTATATGATATACAAGATATCATAAATAATAAAGAGTAGAATTTTTTCATGTCTATTTTTTTATAAATGTACAAAATGGGGTTCTGTCGCATTAATATACCAAATATAGATTATTTAGTTTTGAATTAAATTACCTTCCTATGTTTAAGCACCACAGATATCCTAAATTCATAATTCTTCAAGCTGTTTATTTCAAGTTTCGTTTTACTCTCTCCTATCGAGATATTGAAGAGCTAATGAAGATTAGAGGTGTCAAGGTTGATCATTCTACTATTCAAAGATGGGTGTTTAAGTATGCACCTGTGATTGAAGCATCCATGCACAAAAGAAAAAATAGATTTTGCACCAGCTGGAGAATGGACGAAACCTATATTAAGGTGGCTGGTAAAGACAGGTATCTTTATAGAGCTGTTGATAAGTTCGGAGATACCGTTGACTTCCTTCTAACCAAAAGAAGAATGAAAGGTTCTGCTCAAAAGTTCTTCAATAAAGCCATTGCTAATAATCAGAATCCAAGGGTTATTAATATTGATAAAAGTGGTTCTAATTTCACTGCTATTAGAGCGGTTAACAGAAATAATTTCTGGAATAAAAACATCAAAATTAGGAGATGTAAATACCTTAATAATTGTGTTGAACAAGATCACAGAAACATAAAGCGAAGGATTGCTATTGATACTGGGTTTAAAGAGTTTGAATCCGCACAGAGGACACTAGCAGGTATTGAAGTTGTTAGCATTATTAGAAAGAATCAAATCGTTGATTCTAAGAAATCCTATTTCAAAACTTTCCTTTCATTAGCAGTATAAATATTCAATTCAAATAGGATTTTTAGATGATGCTCAAATTAATGCGACAGAACCTTAGATACTTAAGTAAGATGAATTGTGAGAACTATAAGGCTGGTATTTATTTATTAAGTTTGGTAGTTGATGGAAAAGTAATCGAAACTACTAAACTAAGTATTGTAAAATAGTATGAAAAAGATAATTTGGTTTATCATTTTAATGCAGAGCTACCTGGTTATTGCCCAGGAACCTTGGGTTTTTCAAAACAACTTTGGTTTTGGCCACCAAATACTTGAATCCTATGATGGCGGTACCGTAATAGCAGCAACAGAAGAAGGTCAGAGTAATATAGGTAAAATAATAAAAGTAAATAAAATAGGGGAAATCTTATGGGAGCATACGTTCGAAGAGGGAAGCGAAGGGGTTATGCCCATTTGCATGGTAGAAGATGTAAATGGAGATTTAATTATAGGGGGTAAAACTTTTAAGTATGAAAGTGAAGGAGGTTCATTTTTGATGCGGTTGAATTCTTGCGGAGAACTACTATGGTTTAATAATTTAGGAATTGTAGGGCAGCTAGACTATGTGAGAGGAATAGTCCTAGCAGAAAATGGCTCAGTAGTTTTTAACATAATGAGTGAAAATCAAAGATATATATTGCAGAAAGTAGATGCCAGTGGGATTAGTATTTGGATTAGCAATTTAGAATTAAATAATACATGGTCGGGAGACCCTAATACTTTAAAGAAATGTCATGATGGAGGTTATATACTAGGAGGTGATGTTTATGCTCCACCCTATTACGATCAAAGTTCAACTGGTGGTTATTTGAGAGGAGTTGTTGTGAAAACTGACTCCCTAGGGAGTCTTGAGTGGTTTAACGTGCACCGATGGAGTGAGGATACAATTGGTAGTTTAAATTTAAGTATAACAACTAGTATTAATCAATTGAAAAACGGTAGTTATAATGTTTTAGGTATTAACCGAAATCATAGTAACCAACCACCCATGATGTACGAGTTAAGTGATGATGGCGAATTACTATGGCACAAAAGCATAGCCAAACCTGATACTTGCTACAGTAATTCAGCTTCCGTTTTATTACCTGATTCAACTATTATAGTTGCCATTTCGACTTCATTACCAACAGATAGCTGGACTAGACATTTGGAGTTATACAAAATGGATTTACAAGCTAATAAACTTGATGAATATATAGATGAAACAATTTCGACACATCAACGTGATTTGCGCTTAAGCCCAGATAGTTCAGCTTTATATGTACTGCCTGGAGCCGCGATTAGCCCTAACGGTGACTGGAGCTTATATGCATTAAAACTCAACCCCTATACTATGGAGTTGGATACTTTTATAACAAACGATGATAGCGAGTACGATTATTATTGTCCAGAAGGTGTTGATGAGTTAAATTATAACTTTCCAGAACTGGCCATTGAAGACGTGTTTGTACAGGACAAGAAACAACTACGCATAGCCCCTAACCCAGCTAAAAACTATACCTATGTGTATTTTGATATAACCAATTTTAATAGGTCGTCTAAAATTGAGATACACTGTATGCAAGGACAATTAGTAAATAGCACTTCTATTTTAGCCCGTACAGGATGTTTGTATGAAGATTTAAACTCTTACACATCTGGGCTATATGTGGTGTCCTTAATTATGGATAATAAGCTCATTGAGAGTCGGAAGATGATTGTGGAGTAACACTGCTGTAGACTACATTCATTAAAGCATATTACTAAACGCATACAATTAACAGAACTAAATTTTATTCAAACTATTATCATCACTTACTATGAAATCAAAAATTATCATCCCCTTGCTTGTGTACTAGTCAGACCCTCTTAGACTAATTTGTTATATTACTAAGTTACACTTTACAAGTTAGTTATGGATAAAATAGTTAAAGAATTTCTGTCTTACAGGACAAAAGTAGCAGCCATGGAAATTTTAAAGGAATTTCCAAATCGAAAAAAATTATATGAGTTTCTTGGAATACCAAAGTCCACATTTTACTATTGGCGTAAGAAATATAATGATGGTGGTCTTGAAGCTTTGAAGAAGAAAAAACCAATAGCCAAGAATCATCCAAAGATGATACAACCAGCTGTTATAAAAAGGGTTTTGGATTTGAGAAAAGATTATCAATTAGGCTCATGGAGAATTGTTTGGTACCTTGAAAGATATCATGCAATCAAGATCTCTGAATCAAGTGTATCTAGAATTCTCAGAAAGCACAATGTCAACAGACTCGGTAAACATGCCTCTAAAAGAACCTTACACACTAAGCGATATGCAAAGCTTGTACCGGGTCACCATGTTCAAGTAGATGTGAAATTTCTTATATTTTATGACAAAGGTAGTAAGGTGAAGCGATTTCAATACACTGCAATAGATGATGCTACAAGAATTAGAGCACTAAAAATCTATAGTAGACATACTCAAGTCAATGCTATAGATTTTGTTGACTATGTTGTCTCAAAATTCCCATTTAGGATAAATACTATACGTACTGATAATGGACATGAGTTTCAAGCAAAGTTTCATTGGCATGTTGAAGATAATGGCATGAGGCATCAGTACATTAAACCAGGAACACCTCAGTTGAATGGAAAAGTAGAACGGTCTCATAGAACAGATCAGAAAGAATTTTATCAACTATTATCTTATACTGATGACGTTGATTTAAATCAAAAATTAGCGTATTGGGAGAACTTTTATAACTTTGATAGACCTCATGGAGCTTTTAATGGAAAAACACCCTATGAGGCACTAAAGTCTCTCTTAACATAAGAGTCATTTAGTCTAAAAGGGTCTAACGTATTACAATAACCTTGATTGTACTGTAAATTCCCAATACCATTAAAGCCAAATTCTGTCATATAAACAGCTCCACTATTGTCTT
>ENA-OSET01005547-OSET01005547.1-sediment-metagenome-genome-assembly--contig:-NODE-5547-length-10606-cov-12.518853_pt1 | contig 10606 bp, 6 predicted proteins | sample MGYA00237882_ERZ534229 | MGnify/ENA primary metagenome ERZ534229 (study PRJEB26408, sample SAMN06266212) | sediment metagenome | isolation source: Hudson Canyon methane seep mesocosm | place...
GCTTGTAACTCTCAATCAATGGACTGATATTCAACCCGACAACACCATTTACTCCAGACTTAGGCCAAAATGGAACCGTATCAACCAGCTCTTTGCTTAAAGTAAACGCCGGATCAGCCATTTGTATGACATTTTTCAACCCCAAGGTCTCCGTTAGATAGCCATAGCTAATACTTTCTCTAGCAAAAATAAGCGTCATTTTTGATAGGTGATCGCGAATAGCAGGAACAAAATGTGGCTCACGCTCAAAAGGACCGACTGAAGCGCCCCAAATTACAACAGGCTTACCTAACTCCATAGCCAACCGATCAATCCCCATCAATAATGACGGCAAACGATAATCTAGCGAATAGTTGTCACCGCCCACCGATAAAACAGCATCGACGCTATTAATTTCATCGCGTAATTTCTTTGGGAAAGGAAACGGCCAGCCAGCCTTTTTCATGAATTTCAGCGGAAGACGCTGCAAATGCACCCAATATCTATTATGCCGAGGTAAATACGCCTCAACAAAACGCACGCCGTGTTTCGCAGCTTCTGGCCATTGCTTCTTATCGCGGGCTATATCATCAGATGGTACAAGCACTTCAATTTGCCCAAAGGTTTTATTCAGCATCATGACCGTGCTGCGAACAATGGCTTCACAGCCTCGATTGCCAAAAGTACGTTGGCCCGTTAAATAAAATCGCTTAACCATAAATCCCCCAAACCTAAAATAAAAATACTACTTGAAAGAAGCTACAACATGATCGTAAACAACCCTTAAATCCTCTTTCTCAAAATCAGGTGCCACTAACCAATCTCCTTTTACATTAACAGCCAGTGGAGACCTACCTTTAATACAGAAATTTCCCGTTTTACCCACATCACGAAAATCATTCAACTCATGAGGCAGCGAATGTGGCTTGATAAACTCTGATGATGCATTGCTTGTTAAATAACCATCTAATAAATCTAAAATTATGTCAGGATAAATCTCACGACATACGCCTTCAGAAAATGACCTTTTACGTGCTTTTAATCCATGTTTAATTACCAATTCGTGCTCATTAAATTTGGATACAATTTCCTCTGCTAGGCTTTCAACTTTATCCTGTGGAACAGGACCTCCAAAACGCACATTGTCATTAATATAAATCCCATGTACCCCTGTACTAAAAGCCATACTGAATGCCTGCGTATTTTCAGGGTCAAATGTCACCATCGATTCGTAAGCCGTTTTTAGTCTTGAATTTGATTTCAATTTTTGGCGTATTGTGTGTGGAATAAAGTGCTTAAATGATTTTATAAAATCATAGAGCCCGCGACGACTTGATGACTTCTTTTGCAACCCAATTTCAGTTAAGAAAGCATTTGCATTCACCGACCACTTCCGTGTCACCATTGAATGATCCGATACTAAAACCACCTCTGCCTCAGGAAAGCTTTCCACCAAGTTTTTAATTTGTTCGTCAAAATGGCGATAAAATTGCTCTACAGCATCAAAAAAGTCACCGTCACAAGTTTTATTTTTTTCTTTAAATAAATCATTTTGTGGAGGTATGAAGGTTTCTGCCGTTACTGTTGTTCTATAAACTACAAAACCGAATTCAATTTCAAATGAATTTGCAAGATCAATAAAACAGCTAGTCCTTTTCGAAGTCATTTTCTGTAATCGCAAAAAAAACTGTTCTGGTTCATACAGTTTCTTATCGCCAAGAAGACTAGATAAACGTTCATCAACAATATAACCATCCACACTAAGCTCCTCTTTTATTTCAGTGGGGTAGCATTGCTCAGAAGTAACATCTTGATTAACAGGGCCACCACCACCACCACCTGAAACGAAAAAACCATCTACTTCTGGTGCCGGATAAGTCGTAGGTACATTCATAATGCCTACCTTATAACCACGCTCATTCAACAGCTGCCAAACTGGCTTTACTGTTTTGCCTAAACCTGGAATATCCACTAGCCTAGACTTTTCAGTCCAACCAACCGTACCATCAGCTATAGGTCGCTCATATAACATACCAGTAGTTAATCCATGCTGACCAGTCATTATTTCTGCCCAACCTCGACTGATTAGGTCTTCTTTTAACGCTATCGCATTACCTTTTTCAATTAATGATGCTATAAAAGGAGTCCAGCCTCTTTTAAATGTACTCGGCTGAGCACCATCCATGCCAATTAATAACATTTTCATAAATAAACCTTTTGATTTTAAATTCTAGCTAATTTGATTTAAGTGGCTTAAATAAACCGCTTGGTTCAATCTTCAATTTTTGAATCACGTAATACCGTAACAACAAATTCCATACAGCCATAGAGATTGCTGTTGCGATAGCAGCTCCTAGCATTCCGTAAGGTGGAATTAAAACAATGTTAAGCACAATATTGGTTACAGCCGCAAAAGCAACTCCCCTGACGGTATAACGCTCATGCCCTGTCATATTTAACAAAGCCCCGACAGATCCCATTGATGTGTTAATTAACTGCCCTATCGCCAATACGGCCAATGCTACTCCACCGGTATAAAACAGATCACCATAAAACAGTTTAAGTAAATCAGCCCCAAAAAAGACCAAGATTAAGACTAGGGGCAAAGATATCAATAAAATAGCTCTGGCACTAATAGTGACCAAGTTTTGTAGTTTTTGATGTTCATTCAATGTGTATAGCCTAGAGAAATGTGGATGCAGTACTTGATTAATCGCTTGCAAACCAAAACTTACTAATAACGCTAATTGGAGCACTGCTTTATAAATTCCAACCTCAGCATCTGTTCCATAAAGCCCCAAAATAATAATGTCCGCATAACTATTAACTAATTGAAAACCACTGACTAAAGCCAAAGGAATAATAGCCTTTATCCATATTTTACTTTCATAGTAAAGAGAGTCTGTTTTTGATAGCGCTATAGGTTTCACTCTACCTAATATTAGGGTATTAACTAAATATGAGATTATCACTGCGGCAACATAAAGCAACATAACATTTTCTGCCTTAAGTGATACTGATGAGCCCACATAGGCAAAGCAAAGGATAAATAGCAGTAACAAGCCTGGACGGATTATGCTGTCAGACAATTGACCAAGTACTGTATGACGTAATCCACGTATACAAGCAGACCTAATGTTTCCTAATGCCATCAAAGGAATGAGTGCCAATCCAATCAGAATAGTTTGTGTGCGTTGAGGTGAGTCTGAATGAAAGATAAAAACTAACAATACCACTGCAATCAGTAATGCCAAGCCGGAGAAAAAGACAACCGCCCAGTTACCCCACTTCCACAGACCTCGAAGTAAAGACCAATTTTCTTTTACTTGAATTTTGGCAGTTTCACGGACTATAAGTTCAGGAATACCAACTTGCGCAGGTGTAGCCAACAGCATGATTATCGCCAAAGCAAAAGAATACGCGCCAAATCCTTCCGCACCGAGCGTTCTCGCTAATAAAATTGAAAGTAAAAATGAAATCAACGCGAAAGCGAATTTTATAACCATGCTTCCACCAGCCGCTCTGAGTAATTGCGCTTTTAGACCATTGCCCTTCATCACCCCAATTTCTTCTTTAATGGACTTTCTCTCAAGATGTTACCTTCGTTAGTTACAATTATTTAGTACGCTTACTGGGCTGCTTATATGCATTTTTTATTCCACTGTTACAGACTTGGCTAGGTTTCTAGGCTGGTCAACATCTGTGCCTTTTATCAATGCAACATGATAACTGAGCAGTTGCAATAAGATATTGTAAGTTATTAGTGCGGCGTCATCAAGGGGTCCAGTCTAGGCTGTCGAAAAGCGACTTTTAAGCTGTTTTAGATTTCCCCAGGTTTTGGCTATCATCGCCACTGAAAAATGCATACCGTTTTTTTCGCACCGTGTAAGAAATATATTTTTTCTCCCATGCTTCAATATCAGCTTGGGATGCCTTTCTCAACGCCTGTGTCACGGAGGTATCCGTCAACTTTCCACAGAGTGCTGGAATGAGAAGCACTGTTCGGTTCATATCTGCCTGTGGACTTCGTTCAATAATATGCTTAAAGTTTCCAAAAAGTGATTCGATAATATCGCTACTGACCAGCATAGAATGGGAAGTCAGTTTCTTTTGAAGTGTAAAATTCTTCTTTAACCAAGTTTGTAAACATTTTTTTACTTTTGAGTTTTTGGGCAGTTTTCTTGAGAGTTCAAAACATTGGCGATAAGTCTTTTTATCAAGCCCATTATTTTTAAGAATCCCCATGACCTGTGAAATGATTTTTGTTGTAGTTGCAAACGGTACAATAAAGTCTATTGATTGACTGAAGTGTGGGAATGCCTTGCGTAGCTTGGCCAGTTGGCTACCCTCTTCAGCCTGGTCTTTGACAGTAAAGACAGGTAACATCTTTTCAGCCCATTCGCCCAACTTGCCAATACTTTGAAAGCGCCCTTTGCTACGTAACTTTGGAGGCATGAGAAAGGCGAGTTCTGTTTGGCGCAAACATTTCGCACCGTGACTGACTAATGCAGTAAATCGCTTATAAATATCCAGCTTCTCAAATTGGGCTTTAAGAGCGGTGGCTATCGTATGACCGATATCATCAATAGTGGGTACCTGATTCTCTTGTTGATCCGACCATAGCCGCACACCTTTATTAAGTGTGGCATCTCTATCTTTGATGATAGCAACAGGCTTGCCTGCACGACTGAAAATATCCTCTAGCTCGGGACAGATACTGTCTCCAGTGACTTTATCGGAGACTGTGAGACCAATACACTCACAGTCTTCCAGCCGAATAGCTGTTCCCCGTTTTGATAAGGCATCCACTTCAACCCGCAGAACGACCAAGGCTTTTTTAGTCCCTATATCAATAGAGTGGTCAATAATGGCAACCCAGGGTTTAGTGACTGTCTGTACTTGAGACAGAAGTCCTAATCCTAAGCGCAAACTCCAGTTGATCACAGAGGTGAAATGAGGAACCCAGCCAACTGCATAGTTTGTTTTTGACTTAAACAACTCGAGAATGCGTGGAACGCTACGATAAGAAACAACTGCATTCAATGTTAGTAAAACACAAAGAACTCGCGTTTGATCTGCATCCTTTATATCAATGAGTTGAGAACCCTTTTCTTCCTCCAAAAGAACAGTGGGCTTTGTATTATCTAATGCTCTCTTTAAGTTAAAATCATGTTTTTTTTATCTCAAGTGCCTGTTGTTCTAACTCACGGTTCTCTTGTTTAAGCTCTGCTATTTTTTTCAGGTGGCGCTGTTTAGTTTTTTTAAATTCTCGTATTTCATAACGGCATTCTATTGTTGTTCGTTTCCAGTTATCACGGCTGTGTAATATTTTTGATAGTTGAACCATGGATTTGAGTCTTCCTTCTCTCTGTTTGCGGGAATTATTTTACCCTTTAAAAATAATTTAAATTTGGATTAACTATAATCCATAAGGTAATAACAACAAAGGAAAATATGACTGTATTATGGAATAAGTTAATCCATTTATATGTTTGTAAGTGATTGATTGTTTGATAAACGGGAGGAATTAGAGCACTGAACTGGGAGTATAGACTGTTTTCCAGTCAGAATGTGTTTTTCAAGACATTGAATATTAAAGATATTTATGATTTAAATGCAATGATTCGACAGCCTAGGTCCGTGCCCTATGAAGAGGTTGCTAAAGACTACAACCTGTCGGTGAGTACTTATGTGCAGGCGAAAGACACCCGCGAAGTAATTGATATTACCGAGTTGAATGCCGAGCTGAAGGTCACTGTCACCAAGATTGATCAACTGCGAAAAGATATTGATGGAATCGTTGCGGAGATTGAGAGATGAGCCAGTTGGGGTTTATTGGAAGGCTGTTAGGTAGTACAGAAGTAACATGGAAACCTCTTGGCCAAGTAGCCAAAATAAAACACGGGAAGGATTGGAAAAAGCTTGGTGAAGGAGATATTCCAGTTTACGGATCTGGTGGCATCATGGGCTATGTGGATACCTTTGCCTATGATAAGCCGACTGTGCTTATTCCAAGGAAAGGTACAATCACCAATGTGTTTTACGTCGAAACGCCATTCTGGAATGTTGATACGATTTACTACACTGAGGTTGAAGAGAAGAAGCTAAATCCTAAGTTTTTTTATTACGTCATTAAAACAATAGATTTGATGGCCTTAGACACAGGTTCTGGCAGGCCTAGTCTGACTCAAGCAATCCTTAATAAGCTGTTGATCCCCATCCCCTGCCCAGAAAACCCAAAAAAATCTCTAGAAGTCCAAGCCGAAATCGTCCGCATTCTGGACACCTTTACCGAGCTGACCGCCGAGCTTAATGCCCGCAAAAAGCAATACAACTTCTATCGCAACCAGTTGTTGAGTTTTGAAGAAGGGAAAGTGGAGTGGATGACGTTGGGGGATATTTATAAGTTTCAATATGGTAAGGGAAATACCATCCCAACATTAGGTGGTGAATATCCTGTTTATGGTAGCAATGGGATTGTTGGAACTCATAATGAATTTAATAGTGAAGACTCACCTGTAATTGGGCATATCGGTGCTTATGCTGGAATTGTAAATTGGGGCAAAGGAAAGCATTTTGTAACTTACAATGGTGTTATATGTAAATTAATAAGTGAGCTTGTCAGTCCGAAATATGCTTACTATCAATTATTAAAACAAGATTTTAACTCAATGGCCAAAAGTGCATCGCACCCTTTTGTATCATACGCCGAACTTAATAAGGTTTTAATCCCCATCCCAAGCCCGACTGAGCAAGCTCGCATCGTCGCCATCTTGGATAAATTCGACGCTCTAACCAGTTCAATCACCGAAGGCTTACCTCGCGAAATCGAACTGCGCCAACAGCAATATGAGTATTACCGTGACCTGCTGCTAAGCTTCCCCAAACCGGATACCGAGGTAGCCGCTTAAGATGAGCAATACGCTAGAGGAAATTACTAAGCAACTTAAAGGCGCAAATAAAAAGGTGCAGTTAATCTATGCCTTTAATGGATCGGGAAAAACTCGCTTGTCGCGAGAATTCAAGGAGCTGATTGCACCACATATTGATACTGAAGAAGATGGCGCTGATGAAGAGCCTGAATTAGCACGTAATAAATTCCTCTACTACAGCGCTTTTACTGAAGATCTGTTCTACTGGGATAACGATTTAGAGGCAGGTGCTGAACCTAAGCTTAAAATTCAACCCAATACATTTACCGACTGGCTCATTGAGTTGCTAAAGGATTTGGGAGAAGACGGCAATATCATTACTAATTTTCAACGATACGCCAATGATAAAATCACGCCAAGCTTTAATGAAGCATATAAATGTAAACGCAAAGATCATAATGGCGAAGAGATGGAGATCTCTGTACCTGCTTTTTCTGAAATCACCTTTCAAGTGGCAGCAATGCCATCTGCTTTAACCATTAGAGCTAGCGTAGATTCTGAAGACGAAGAAGCAAAAATCGAAGGAAAATACGAAAAAATAAAAGTATCTAAAGGAGAAGAAAGTAATTTTGTTTGGAGTGTTTTTTACACGCTACTGGAGCAAGTGGTTTCCACACTAAATGAAACAGACGCCACAAACCGACTAACTGATAAGTTTGATGGTTTAGAGTACGTATTTATTGATGATCCAGTAAGCTCGCTGGACGATAGTCATCTGATTGAACTAGCTGTTGACTTAGCCACGTTAATCAAAAATAGTGCTTATATCGAAGGCAATGGACTAAGGTTTATCATTACGACACACAGTCCACTCTTTTATAATGTTTTACATAATGAGTTAAATAACGATCTCAAAAATCCAATTCAAGATGGGGCACCTGTTTGGCTCTATAAACGTGGCCAATCGGCAAAGCATAGGCTGGATAAGAAGGTTGATGGCACTTATGTGCTTACCACCTCAAATGATCATCCGTTCTCTTATCATTTGTTTTTATTATCCGAACTCGGCGAAGCAATAAAGACTAGTCAAATTAAAAAGTATCACTTTAGTCTTTTGAGAAATATCTTGGAAAAAACTTCCACATTTTTAGGATATAAGCGCTGGGAAGACCTTCTTGAAAAAACAGCTGAGGGGGCTCCTAATCCATTCGCGAGCAGGATTATGAATCTCTCTAGTCATTCTGCCCATGCGGGCGAGGAAGTCTCTGATGTTGAAGATAAAGACAAAGAAAAACTGGGTGAGTTAGTGAAATATTTGACCGAAACCTATGGTTTCAGTAAGCAGGAAGCATAATGACCAACTACAAAACCATCGCCGAATCGAACAACTTTATCGTTCTGGATAAATATAACAAAGATTGGAAAGTGGCCGAGAGCTACCAGAGCGAGGATGCGTTAGAACGCGAGCTTATTCAGGATTTGCAAAATCAGGGCTATGAGTACCTGCCGGGTTTGAATAACCCGCAAGCTATGCTGGCCAATGTGCGCGAGCAGTTGCAAACGCTAAATAATGTGCATTTTTCTGAAGGTGAGTGGCTGCGTTTTGTGGAAACTTATCTGGATAAGCCTAGTGACACCATTCTGGATAAAACCCGCAAGATTCACGATGACTATATTCACGACTTTGTGTTTGACGATGGCCGCATCAAAAATATTTATCTGCTGGATAAAAATAACATCACCCGCAACAAAGTTCAGGTGATCAAGCAGTTTGAACAAACTGGTAGCCATGCTAACCGTTACGATGTGACTATTCTGGTGAACGGCTTACCGCTGGTACAGATCGAGCTGAAAAAGCGTGGCGTAGCCATTCGTGAAGCCTTTAATCAGGTGCATCGTTACAGCAAAGAGAGCTTTAACAGCGAGGATTCGCTGTATAAGTACTTGCAGTTGTTTGTCATCTCGAACGGCACCGATAGCCGCTATTTTGCTAATACAACCCAGCGCAACAAAAACAGTTTCGACTTCAGCATGAACTGGGCGAAGGCAGATAACAGCCTGATTAAAGACCTGAAAGACTTTACCGCGACTTTCTTTCAGAAGCACACCCTGCTCAATGTGTTGCTGCATTATTCGGTGTTTGATGTGAGTGACACATTACTGGTGATGCGCCCCTACCAGATTGCTGCTACCGAGCGTATTTTGTGGAAGGTGAAAAGCTCTTATGAGGCAAAAACCTGGAGCAAGCCAGAAAGCGGCGGTTTTATCTGGCATACCACCGGCTCGGGTAAAACTTTAACCAGCTTTAAGGCGGCACGCTTGGCCACTGAACTTGAGTTTATCGACAAAGTGTTTTTTGTGGTGGATCGAAAAGATTTAGATTTTCAAACCATGAAAGAATACCAGCGCTTTTCGCCCGATAGCGTGAACGGCTCTGACAGTACCGCAGGCTTAAAGCGTAATCTGGATAAAGATGATGACAAGATCGTCGTCACCACCATCCAGAAGCTCAACAACCTGATGAAAAACGAAGGCGACCTACCCATCTACAATAAGCAAGTGGTGTTTATTTTTGATGAATGCCACCGAAGCCAGTTTGGTGAAGCTCAGAAAAACTTGAACAAGAAATTTAAACGCTTCTATCAGTTTGGCTTTACCGGCACGCCCATCTTCCCGCTAAACGCTTTAGGTGCGGAAACCACCGCCAGCGTATTTGGCCGTGAATTGCATTCTTATGTGATTACCGACGCGATACGCGATGAGAAAGTACTCAAGTTCAAGGTGGACTACAACGATGTGCGCCACAAATTTAAGGCCATTGAAACTGAACAGGATGAGAAAAAACTATCTGCTGCTGAAAACAAAGAAGCGTTGTTGCACCCAGAGCGTATTCGCGAAATTTCTCAGTACATTCTGAATAACTACCGCCAGAAGACTCACCGATTGCAGGGCTCTAGCAATGGTCAGGCCAAGGGCTTTAATGCCATGTTCGCCGTGAGCAGTGTGGATGCCGCAAAGCTCTATTATGAATCGCTGAATAGTTTACAGGCTGACCCTTCAAATAAAAGCAGCGAAAAGCCGCTGAAAATCGCCACAATATTCTCCTTTGCTGCAAATGAAGAGCAGGATGCAGTGGGTGATATTTTGGATGAAAGCTTTGACGTCTCGGCCATGAATAGCAGCGCCAAAGAGTTTTTAAACGCGGCGATAGGCGACTATAACGCCTTCTTTAAAACCAATTTCAGTGTCGATAGCAACGGCTTTCAGAATTACTACCGCGATTTGGCTAAGCGGGTGAAAACCAAAGAAATTGATTTGCTGATAGTGGTGGGAATGTTCCTCACCGGCTTTGATGCCCCTACGCTTAATACGCTGTTTGTGGACAAAAACCTGCGTTACCACGGTTTGATGCAAGCTTTTTCGCGTACTAACCGTATTTATGACGCCACCAAAACCTTTGGGAATATTGTCACATTCCGAGATCTTGAAATGGCAACCGTGGATGCAATCACCTTGTTTGGCGATAAAAACACCAAAAACGTGGTGCTAGAAAAGAGCTACAAGGAATACATGGATGGCTTTACCGATGTAGTGACTGGTGAAGCAAGACGCGGTTTTATGGATGTGGTGAGCGAGCTGGAGCAGCGCTTTCCTGATCCGACAGTCATTGAAAAAGAATCCGATAAAAAAGACTTTGCCAAACTCTTTGGTGAATACCTGCGCGTAGAGAACGTGCTGCAAAACTATGATGAGTT